>VFQR01001340.1_pt1 | contig 19500 bp, 19 predicted proteins | sample 3512321 | NCBI WGS metagenome assembly VFQR01 (sample SAMN10412374, study PRJNA504923) | tailings metagenome | isolation source: Relicate 3 Philex TSF1 revegetated site | place: Philippines: Tuba, Benguet | collected 2017-08-29
GTAACCCGTCCCGAAAATACAGTTCGTTGGCGTTGGCAAGTTGGTGATGTGGCATTCTGGGATAACCGCGCCACCCAACACTACGCAGTTGCAGATTACGGTAACCAGGCCCGCCACGTTCAGCGAGTAACAATTGTTGGTGACACTCCAGTTGGTATTGATGGTAAACAAAGTCAAGCCATCAAGGGTGACTCTTCTGCATACAACCGACGCGAGGCAGTTGCGGTTTAAGGGAGAGTCGGGAGTGTGGGGAGAGAATTTCACTCCTCCCCACTCCCCAATACTCAAAATTGCATCTTCAGAACTGGCGGGTGCTTTGAGATAATTTCACTTTTGTATAAAATAAAATAGCGATCGCACTTTTTCATGAAACTTTTTTATACACCTAATTCTCCCTATGCACGCATAGCACGGGTTACTGCACTAGAACTTAATCTTGGCGATCGCATTGAAATGCAGAAAGTCACAGTCCGAGATCCCAACAGTGATTTACTGCATTACAACCCTACAGGTAAAGTCCCAACCCTAGCAACTGATGACGGATTTATCTTGAGCGAAAGCCGGATAATATGTGTTTATCTGAATCACTTAAATCCCGAAATCAAAGTAGTTGCAGACATTTCTGATGGATTTTTACAGCAACTAGAAGGCATAGCTGGTGGGTTTATAGATGGTATTGCTGTTTGCGTGCGAGAGTTGCGGCGTCCTTTAAATGAGCAATCTCCAGGGGTAATTGAGTTAGAATTAACACGCGCTTTGCGAATTTTAGACTACTTCGAGAAGATTTCCGCAAAACTCGACCAAACTCCTCAGCTGGCTCATATCACTATCGCCTCTGCACTGGGGTTGGAAATTCGTCTGCCCCAATTGCAATGGCGGCAGAACTATCCCAAACTTACTCAATGGTATGATGAATTTTCTGGGCGGCCGTCCCTACAAGCGACAAAACCAGAGTCCTAAAACCTCGAATTTCGTTTGGTCTGTTAGCCCAGTGGTTTCAATAATACAATCGGGTTTGAGAAAACCTTTTTTTGCGTGTTAGGCATCCTGACAGTTCTTTTATCCTCCTTTGTTTTGGCGTTTCACAACATTACCGTGCGAGTTTTGTTTTCAGAACATCTCGTACTCAATTTATTTTTACTTGGTGGATACGTTAAACCGGATTTGCAGAATTCATTTTTGTTGATGTTCATACGAATGCTACTCGTGGTTCCACTCATGGCATCTCTGGCATTTAAACTGTATCCATCTGCTTTTATAGAGTTACGAGAGTTGTTCAGCCGCCAACATCGGAATGTTCTGATTCAAGCGTTTAGCTGTGGAGTATTAATGTTTGTCTACATTGCCTTACTCTACGTTGCTATTGGCTTAATTACCACTGGAATTGCTACGACTCTTTTCTTCATCTACCCGGTGTTTACGGCATTACTATCCTGGAAGTTTTTTGGTCAACGCCCTACATTTTTTCGTTGGTTGGTAATGGGAATTATTCTAGTGGGTTGCGTTCTTGTGATTCCCAAATTCTCTGGAAGCCACAGCAATTATGCAAATTTAGTTGGGATTTTAGCGAGTATTAGTGCTGGGGTTGTTTATGCTTTTTATAACGTCATTGCCCAAAAATGTTTAGAAAAATTTCATCCAGTTCCCTTCACTTGGATTAGCTTTGCCTCTACCCTGGTATTGTCAGGTATTAGCTTATTGTTCTGGCCTGTTTCTACTGCTCAACTGGACTGGACACCTGTGTGGATTGGTAGTATTTTTTCGGGTTTAGTTAGTTTTATTGGTCACACTTTAAATAATTTGGGAATTCGGATGATTGGTGCAACTACTGCATCAATAATTGGCTCTAGTAGTCCAGCATTAACGGCGATCGTCGCTTGGGGAATTATTAGTGAAAGTTTAAATTTGACTCAAATTATTGGCGTTGGTGTTGTGACATTTGGAATTGCTTTACTCAGTGGAGAAAGCTTTTTTCAATCGCTCAAAATTGGGAAAAATGAAAACTAGGGATTGGAGATTATAAAACAATACGGTTCAGTTAAGGTCAAAACTTTTTGTCAAACCGCAGAGGCGCAGAGAAAGTAGAGAGAAGGGAGAAATGCTTAACTGAACTGTATTGGATTATAAAAAGTTGATTTAGGTATATAAACTTTTGTTTTTAAACGCAGAGGACGCAGAGTGAAACGCAAAGTTATGCAGAGGTTTGCCCAGCAAATATGATTGTTGATACTATTCTTTTCGATTTAGATGGAACATTGACAGATCCTAAGCCTGGTATCACTCGCTGTATTCAGTATGCTTTATCTGAACTTGGTTATATACCACCGGAGGCTGAGGAACTGCATTGGTGTATTGGGCCTCCACTGAAAGATAGTTTTTCACAGTTACTTAAGACTTCAGATAAAGCGTTAGTTGAGAAGGCACTTTCACTTTATCGGAGTCGCTTTTCCACGATTGGATTATTTGAAAATTTGCTTTATCCGCAGATTGTAGAAACTTTAAAGGCAATTAGGTTTGCTGGATATAAAACTTTTGTTGCTACTTCCAAACCACATGTTTATGCTACACGGATTATTGAATATTTTTCTTTGTCATTGCTTTTTGATGGTGTTTATGGTAGCGAATTAGATGGTACTAGAAGCGCAAAAGCTGACTTGATTGCTCATATTTTACTAACAGAAAACCTTTCACATTCTAGCGTGGTGATGATTGGCGACCGCCAACACGACATGATTGGAGCCAAGCGCAATCATCTTGCTGCAATTGGTGTCACTTACGGCTATGGAACTGAGGAGGAATTAAAGACTCATGGTGCGGACTTAATCGCTCATTTCCCAGAAAATATTCCAGGACTTGTAATTGCTAATTTGTAATTTATCACTCAAAATAATGCCGCTATCTTTAACGTTTCTCCATAGCTTACTTTTGTTCAGTACTGCTTTTCTTGCAGGCGGACTGAATGCTGTAGCAGGTGGTGGGAGCTTTATTACTTTTCCAGCACTGATATTTACGGGTGTGCCACCCATCGCGGCTAATGCTACAAATAATACTGCTATTTGGGTAGCATCTTTAGCCAGTGCAGGAGCCTACCGTCAAGATTTAGGCATCAAACGAGAAGTTTTCTTGCTTTTATGTGGCGTCAGTTTTATTGGTGGAATCATTGGTTCTGTGGCTTTATTATATACATCGTCAGATGTGTTTAAAAAACTGATTCCCTATTTATTATTACTGGCAACATTAGTATTCACCTTTGGTGATTCCGTAAGACGTTGGTTGCAACTTCAAAATCAGAAGTCATCACTGGAGTCTGTACCTTTATTTAATCTAGTTTTGACTCAATTAGCGATCGCAATCTATGGCGGTTTCTTCGGAGCAGGTATAGGAATTCTAATGCTGGCAGCTTTATCATTTTTAGGCATCAAAAATATTCATACGATAAATGCCTTTAAGACATTTTTAGGCAGTTGTATCAATGGAATTGCCATTATCCCCTTTATTTTTGCGGGTGTGATTGCTTGGCATCAAGCAATTTTAATGGCAGTCGGTGGTTCTTTGGGTGGTTATTTAAGCGCTCACTATGCACGTAAACTTGAACCCCAATTAATTCGGAGATTTGTTATGGTTGTTGCCTTCAGTATGACCATCTACTTTTTTGTTCGTGGTTAGACTATGAATTTTAGATTTTCGACTTTAGATTAAATTTCAATCCGAAATCCAAAATCCGAAATTGAATTTCCCAATCCTCAATCCTATGCTTATTGCTTTTCATTCGAGAAATTTTCGCCTGTTCTACATAGGTCAGGCAATTTCTCTGATTGGTACGTCGATGACACAAATAGCTACTAGCTGGCTAGTATATCGGCTCACGGATTCTGCTTGGTTGCTTGGTCTGGTGGGCTTTGCCAGCCAAATTCCCACACTTGTTTTGATTCCTCTAGGTGGTATTGTCGCTGATCGCTGGAATCGTCAGCAAATTCTTTTAGTTGCCCAAATTCTGGGAATGTTTCGGTCTTTGGCTCTCGCGTGGCTGGCTTTGAGCGGTAATATTAACGTCTGGCAAATTGTATTTCTTGGTGTATTGTTAGGAACAATCAATGCCTTTGATATTCCAACTCGCCAAGCCTTTGTACCAGAAACGGTAGGTAAGGAAAATCTCGGTAATGCCTTTGCTTTATACTCATCCCTTGTGAGCGTTACTACTATGCTTGGGCCGGCGATCGCAGGTATATTGATTGCAGTGGTAGGAGCAGGACTTTGTTTTCTGATCGATAGTATTAGTTACATCGCCGTAATTCTTGCTCTTTTAGCGATTCGACTTGCTCCTAAAAAAGTGATCGTTTCTCAACGCAAACCTTTAGAAGAATTAAAAGCTAGTTTTAACTATGCCTTCGCATTTCTACCAATTCGATCAGTTTTGATTGGTTCATTTCTAGTTTGCTGTGTTTGGGGATTTTATCTGGCGCTGGGGCCTATTTTTGCTCAAGAAATTTTACAAGGCGGATCTAATACGTTTGGCTTCTTAATGACAGCTTCCAGTTTGGGAACTTTGTTTGGTGGTATCTACTTAAGTAAGCAGAAAGATGTATCTGAATTAGGGAAAGTCTTGGCATTCGGAATAGGTTTTTTAGGGTTGAGTTTGATTATTTTTGCCTTATCTCGTGTGTTATGGCTTTCCTTGCTTTCACTCTTGGCGGCTGGTTTCGGATTTATTTTGCAGATCATTACCGGACGCACTTTGCTGCAATTGTTAGTCACTGATGAAAATCGCGGACAAATCACAGGACTTTACGTGATGACATCTACAGGTGCAGTACCCATAGGCAATCTAATTGGCGGTGCGCTGGCAAGTTATATCGGTGCTACCAATAGTGTCATTCTTGCTGCTAGTGTTTGTATTATCGGGTCACTCTTGTTTATGCAGCAAGTCCCCATCTTCCGTGATTTGGTTCGTCAAAAAGTTCATAATTAGTCATACAACCAAAAATTGATAACAACAATGACCGCAGTAAATGACCCTAACATTGTAACTGAAGTGACAGATTTATATCTTCAATATGAAGAAGCGCTTTCTAATAACAATTTAGAGGTGATGGATAGCTTATTTTGGGATGCCCCCGAAGTGGTGCGGTTCGGAGTAATAGAAAATCTCTATGGAAGCGATGAAATTCGGAACTTTCGCGCCTCTCGACCAAATCCGAAAATAGAGCGACAAATCTCCAATCTGAGAGTTGTCACGTTTGGAAAAGATACAGCAACCGTGACTTTAGAGTTTCGCCGCATTATCGATGGTGTCGAACGTTTCGGGCGACAAAGCCAGACTTGGTACAAGTTCGCCGAAGGCTGGAAAGTAGTTTCAGCACATGTTTCTTTGTTACCTGTGTGAATTTTACAATTATGACAACTATTACTGAAATTGCCTCGGATATTTATCGCATCTCAACTAATGACCCAAACATAGACCTGCAATTTATCCAGTTTTTAGTCAAGGACGAAGAACCATTATTGTTTCATACGGGTCTTAAGAAGATGTTTCCGCTAGTACGTGATGCAGTGGGAAAAATTCTTGAGCCATCACAAATTCGCTGGATTAGTTTTAGTCATTTTGAAGCAGACGAATGTGGTTCTCTCAATCAATGGCTGACTATTGCGCCAAATGCTCAGACAGTTTGTAGCCCTTTAGCGACCTTTGTGAGCATAGATGATTTTGCAATTCGTCCATCTAAAAGTATGCAAAATGCTGAAGTTTTAAACACTGGTAAATATAATTTTCAGTTTTACCATACACCACAAGTTCCCCACGGTTGGGATGCAGGATTATTCTTTGAAACTACCAATAAAACACTATTTTGTTCAGATCTGTTTCACCAATTTGGAGATTTAGAGCCAATCACTGAGTCTGATGATAAATTAGCAGACTTCCACCCTGGAATCATAGCTGCCAGCACGGAACCAAAAGCTATAGAAACAGCCCAGATTATTGCTCAAAAATTTAATCAGCCTGTGGAAGTTTTTGGAGGATTACAAGAATGCGACCGCACCAATTTTGGTTTTGTAGAAGAAAAAAAGTTTTTTGAAACTTTAGAAGCATTTTTCGCCACACCAGATAAACTAGTCATGGGGTTAGAAACAGCAACCAGAGCTTTTCAACGCTTTCAGCAAGCTGTAGAAAATATTATTGCCAAAACTCCAGATGGTGATGTGATGATTGTTTCGCACGGAACTGTGATAACCTTATTTATTGCTGGTTGTACTAGCCAAGAACCATTTGCGTTTTGGCAACAGTTGGGACAGCCAATGGCGATCGCACTACCTTTACCTAATTTAAATTCATTAGAAATAATTACTTTTACCAGTAACAAACTCTAACTACTAACATGGATTTGTTCGATTGGACTCTATTAAGCTCTAAATATTTGGTGCAGGATAAATGGCTAACACTGCGGGCTGATACTTGTCAAATGCCTGAAGGAAAAATAATCGAGCCTTTTTATGTTTTTGAATATCCAACTTGGGTAAATGTTGTTGCAATCACTAAAAGTGAGGAAGTTGTTTTAGTCAAACAATATCGCCACGGCGTCCAAAAAACAGTCTTAGAATTACCAGGTGGTTCTATGGATTTAGAAGATACTTCGCCAATGGCAGCTGCAAAACGTGAGTTATTGGAAGAATCAGGATACACAAGCAACAATTTTGTTGAGACTGGTATAATATCACCCAATTCAGCAACTCATAATAATCTAATTTATTGTTTTTTAGCAACCAATGTAGAACTTGTAGATAATTTAAAGTTAGATGTTACAGAACAAATTGATGTAATATTGTTGCCGTTGTCAAAGTTAGTTAAAGATATTGATAACGGTATCCTTCTACAAGCCTTTCATATTAGTTCATTATTTTTTGCCTTAAAAAAACTTGGTAAAGTGCAATTTTATTAATCATTTGATTTTACTTGCCTTTATCAATAACCATCAACAAAGGATAAAAGATTATGACTTCAACCATTTCATTTGACCGAGTTTCTGATATCTATGATGCAACGCGGGGACTACCACCTGGAGTTTCTGAGCAAGTTACTGACACTATTCTCAATATAGTTTCACCGACAGCAGAAACTAAGTTCTTTGAAACAGGTATCGGTACTGGCAGGATTGCTGTCCCAATTGCCAAAAAAGGCTATTCCTACACTGGTATAGATATCTCTGAAAAGATGTTGGCTGAGTTGCAGCGCAAGCTAGAAGGTATTTCTCATCGACTAAGAGCAGTTAAGGGTGATGCTACTGCTTTACCGTTTGATGACAACTCTTTTGATGTGGCACTCACAGTGCATGTGTATCACTTAGTTTCCGCTTGGAAGCAAGCCCTAGCAGAAATCCGCCGCATCCTCAAACCAGATGGTCTTTATCTCTATACTCACGGCACTATTGATAGCAATCAAACACAAGATAGTAATCAGGGTAGACTTGCTTTTCAACAACGTTGGGAAGAGATTATCGCTAGCTATGGTCATCCTTTACCTCGTTATGGTGCAACGGAAGAAGAGGTATTAACAGAACTACGCACACAAGGTGCAGTGTTGGAACCAGTAATTGCTGCTCAATGGAAGTCTGAGCTAACTGTCAAGAAATTGCTCGAACATTACCAAAACAAGGTTTCTCGTCATAGTTGGCATCTCCCCGATGAAGTCTTTGCTAAAGCGATTGATGATTTACGAGAATGGTCTTTAGAACGGTACGGCTCTCTAGATTACGATTTGTCTAGTGAAACCAAGTTCAAGATTGTGGTAGTACGCAACTGGGCTTAAGTGTGATCAACAAGTTCGTAGTAAGGACTTTAGTCCTTGTCTTCAGCACTGAAGTGCTTACTACGTACCAGGCAAAGATAAACTGAACAATGGCTAGATGAGAATTCACCAATGATATTGGAAACCGATCGCCTATTACTCCGAGAAATGCAAATTTCTGACCTCGACGCGCTACTGATTGTTCTTGGTGATGCAGAGTCGATGCGCTACTACCCAAAGCCATTTGACCGCGAGATGGTACAAAACTGGATTGAGCGACATCGCCGCAACTATGCACAGCAAGGTGTTGGTTTGTGGGCAATGATTCTCAAGGCGACGGGTGAGGTCATTGGTGACTGCGGACTGGTTTGGCAAGAGGTTGAGGGAGGCAAAGAACTTGAAATTGGTTACCATATCCGCCGCGACCAACAAATGCAGGGTTACGCAACTGAAGCCGCATCTGCGTGCCAGGAATACGCCTTTAATGTACTGGACTGCGATCGCGTCATCTCCCTAATTCGTCCAGAGAACATCCCATCTCGCCGTGTAGCTGAAAAGAACGGTCTAAAAATAGTTCAGGAGATCCTCTGGCGCGACATACCACACTATATATATGCTGTGCAGCGCTCAGAAAGTAAACTTCTTGCAACAAGCAATTTCTCAAAAGCACAGAAGTCAAAATTCAAGGGGTAGCTGAGTTCTAGACTCTCTCCTCTCCATTTTCCTTAACAAATAAAGTTAGTGCCTCCACTAAAGCCTGATTTTGTTCATCAGTTCCAACAGTGATGCGTAATTTATCTTCTAGTCCTGGCTGCTTGAAGTAACGGATTAAAATTCCCTGTTCCTTGAGTTTTTGATAAAGATATTCGGCATTTCCTGTTGGAGGTTGTGCCAGTAAAAAGTTAGTTTGGGAATCCCAAATCCGAAAACCTAATTGTTGCAAGTCTGTTGCTAACTTAGTCCGCGATGCTTTAATTTTTGCCACACAAGCATTTTTATAAGCTTGATCAGTAATTGCAGCGGTGCCAATTGCACAGGCGATCGCATCAATGTTATAGCTATCTTTGACTTTAAACAATCCATGCAATAGTTTGGGATTCGCTACCCCAAATCCTAATCGTAATCCCGCTAAGGAGTATCCCTTAGAAAGTGTCCGAATCACCATCGTGTTTTCATATTCCTTTACCAAACCCAATGCATTCTCTTCGGTAAAATCTACATAAGCTTCATCAATTACTAAAATTCCAGATAACTGGCTGGCTAGTTTTCGCAAGTCATCCATTGCCACCACATGCCCCGATGGACTATTAGGCGAGGCAATAAATGTTACAGAACCATCGACAGCAATCAATTCTTCAATCGGTAAACTGTAATCTTCGCCATAAGGTATCTCAGCAATATCCGCATCCTGCATTTGGGCTAATGTGCGATACAGCACGTAAGTCGGCATTGGATAAACTACCTTGCGTCCGGGTTCTGCACAAGCTCGAATGACTACGCTTAACAATTCATCGCTGCCATTTCCCACAATTATCCAATCACTGGGAACTCCTAAAACTTTACTAGCAGCTTGGCGAAATTCACCTCCGAAAGGTTCAGGATACCGTCGCAACCATTCTCCATCGATATTTTGCAGCACAGCTAATGCCGCAGGGGATGGAGGATAGGGGTTCTCATTACTGTTGAGTTTAACGATCTGCGTCCCAGGTTGAGGCTGCTCACCAGGAATATAGCTAGCCATTGCATCAACATTGGAACGGAAATACTTGGTCATGCTACTTGATAATTGATCGTTTATTAATTTACAGCGGATTTCAAGATTTATTCATGCCATACTTTGCTACCAATCAGTGATTCATCTTCGTTATGTTTGTAAGTATACCAATATCTTTCTTCAAGAGCAGAGATAACGAAGTGGTAAGTTTCAGCTATGCACTGCTGCAAATAAATTAACCCATTTGTAGGAGGAAATTAGCAACAAATAAGTCTATTTTACTGATCATCTGACCAGCACAACATGGTTTGTGTCATGCAGTGTTCGTATAGTAGATGTGTTAATCATGTTAAACTCAAGATTCATTCGTAGTATAAAATTAAAGTTTTTAGTGTTTTCCACAACTTTTTTCTTAGTTGTGGAAACTTCTACTAACGCTCAACAAGCTTTGCCGAATCTGACTCCAGCCCAAACCCAAAATTTATCTCGTGACCTGATTCCATCTAGCTCTCAAGATTTTTTTAGGCAAGGGAAGGATTCGTTTGAGAGAGAAATTCAACTTCTTAGAGAAAGAAAACTTTCTTCAACTCAACCTGTTTTGAAAATTGATTTGATACAACTTCTCAAAAGACCATCTACTCAGGAAAAACCCTAAAATCCTAAATATAAAGTATCTCGTTCTACAGGCAGATATAGCAGATTGCAAGTTGGTGAGATACAGATAATCGTAGGGGCACAATATATTGTGCCCCTAAGAGTGTATTTCATTTACCTCAAATAGGCTGTATGTTGCGATCGCTTGTGCCCCTACCGCGTGGTCTATTTAACTGAAAATTGCTGTAAGCAAATTAAGTAGAAGATATGAAGTTTTGTTACGTAAATGCATAATTTCTACTAACTATACTGAAGTACTAATTGAGATGTACATTTTTTAACTTGAGGGCATAAGTCATGAGTGAAAGCATTGAGCCTAATGTAACTAAGGCAGAAGAATCTTTTGTAGAAGAAGAAATGGCAGAAACAAATGAGAGTGAAACCAATGAAAATGACCTGAACGACCCAAAAAATCCCCTGATTGAGAAAGGCAAATCAAAAGTACTTGCCGGCGGAACGGGACATCCTACTCCTCCTATTCCAGAAATGTCTCCTGATGTAATAGTGTAGTTTTGGGCGTTGTATTTGGCGATCGCCAAGACAAAACTATTGCAAAATCTCCATCTTCCCAATATTTCATCTTGAAGTTGATTGTAAATTTTTCCTAATTTATGAAACAGCACTTTTATATCTTCTGCGGTGCTTGCGGTATTTCCTTGTGTTTGATAGTTGCTAACAGTAGTGTCCAAGCTCAATCAATCCAAATAGATGGAACTACCCCAACCACACCAGGCACATGCATTGGAGATTGTAATATTGGGGGTGGACTTCAACGTGGCAGCAATCTTTTTCACAGTTTTTCTCAATTTAATGTGGATCGAGGAGCAAGAGTTATGTTCCTCGATCCAGGAGTCAGGAATATTTTGACTCGGATAACCGGAAATCAACCCTCCAACATTCTTGGGACATTAGGTGTATCAGGGGGTAACGCCAATCTATTTTTGATCAATCCAAATGGAATTATCTTTGGGTCGGATGCCAAGCTGGATGTTCGGGGATCATTTGTAGGGACTACGGCCAATGCCATTCAATTTGGCAATCAAGGTTTTTTTCGGGCTTCAGTTTCTGAGATACCATTATTGACAGTCAATCCTTCAGCTTTGTTCTATCAAAATTCCAACGGAGTCATCCAAAACAATTCAATTGCATCAGCAGGAGTAGATTCAACCAACTTACCTGTATTCGGACTGAGAGTTCCTGATGGACAGAATTTGTTATTAGTTGGTGGACAAGTGAACTTAGACCAAGGAAGATTAAATGCTTTTGGCGGTCGAGTGGAATTGGGAGGATTAGCTGAATCTGGAGTCATCGGGTTAGACTTCGATGACAACTTCCGCTTAAGTTTTCCTGAAAATACCGCATTAGCAGATGTATTACTCAGCAATGGAGCTAGAGTTGATGTCACCGCTAATGGCGGTGGTAGCATAACAGTCAATGCCAGAAATATAAGCATTTCCGGAAATCAAACAAGGCTTTTTAGCGGTATTAGGCAAGGAATAGCCGGCGGTGAAGCTGGAGATATTACACTCAATGCCACGGGGGGATTAACGCTTACAGACGGTAGTAGAATCCTCAACAGAGTGCTACCGGGAGCAGAAGGCAATAGTGGCAACATTGATATTAAAGCTGGATCGCTTTCCTTAAGCAACGGTGGTCAAGTGCAAGCCGTGACTTTTGGTAAAGGAAATGCTGGTGAGGTGAACATTGATGTCCGTAATGGCACTGTTAGAGTTATTGGTCAACAGTCCCGCATCGATAGCACCGTGGGAATAACAGTACTCGCTAAAGCAGTGGGTAACGCTGGCAGTATCAACATCTGGGCTAGAGAACTTGTTCTGGGCGATGAAGGTTCTTTGATTGCTGCAACTTTTGGCGATGGAAATGCCGGAAACATATTGGTGCAGGCTTCGGAACGAGTCTCTCTTGAATCATTAGATAGTAAAATTTCTAGCACTGTGTTACCAGGAGCAGTAGGTAATGCTGGTGAAATTACCATATCGACGCGATCGCTATTTTTAAGTGGTGGGTCTCAAATAGCTAATTCTGTTCTCGAACAAACAACACCAAACTTAGGAGGGCGAGGAGATGGTAGAGATATCACAATCAATGCCTCTGATTCTGTAACTATTTTAGGCACTAGTACTAAAACGGGTTTGTCTAGCGGCATATTTGCGGCTACGGAAACAGGTGCAGAAGGTCGAGCAGGCAACATTACCATCAATACGGCAGCCTTTCGCATCGCAGATGGTGGTGTTGTAAATACCCAAACTCTCAATCGAAATAACGCGGGTAACATCACCATTAAAACAACTACCTTTGAGGCTATTAATGGTGGACAACTGATCACCAGCGCCGGCAATTCTGGAAATGCCGGCAACATTAGCGTTAAAGCTACCGACAGAATCACACTTTCTGGAACCGACCCCACCTTTGCTCAACGACGCACGAAATTTCCAGATCAAGTCGAAAATGAAGGATTTGCTAGTGGCTTATTTGCCACTAGCCGTCCTAACTCTACAGGATTAGGAGGAAATATTGCAATTGAAACTAAACAATTCACGATCCAAGATGAAGCTCAAGTCAGCGTTAGTAGTCAGGGAAAAGGAAACGCAGGCAATATTGACATAAATGCACAGATCCTGAGTTTGAACAACCAAGCAAAACTCACCTCCGAAACTGAATCAGGTAAGGGTGGAAATATTACCCTCCAACTGGGGAACTTATTACTGATGAGGCGTCGCAATAGTCTAATATCCACTAATGCAGGCAAGATCGGATCGGGTGGGGATGGAGGTGATATCAAAATTAATGTACCTAATGGCTTTATTGTTGCGGCTCCCTTAGAAAATAACGATATTACTGCTAATGCCTTCTCTGGAAGTGGTGGCAATATTTCAATCACCACCAAGAACATCTTTGGATTTGTCCGCCGCAATGGTGAAGACATACAGAGGCTAGATCCAGAAGGTCGTAACCCGAATAACGTCCCCACTAGCGACATTACATCATTTTCTCAGCAAAACCCTTCATTTAATGGCATAGTACAAATAAACTCACCAGACGTTGACCCCAGCAAAGGATTAGCCGAACTGCCCGTAAATGCTGTTAATGCCTCAGGGCAAATTGCTGCTGAGTGCAATGCTAGTGGAAAACCCAGCAGCAATTCATTTACAGTCATGGGACGTGGCGGAGTCCCATCCAATCCGATAGAACCACTGACAGCTGATAGAGTGTTAGTAGATTGGATTGCACTCGAACCAGAGGCAAAAAATTCTGTTGATGCCATCCAAAACAGAGTAATTATTTCAAAACAGAGAAACAGAGAACATACTTTACAGAAAGTCAATTCTGTGAATCAGCCTCATCAAATTGTCGAAGCCCAAAGCTGGGTAGTTGACGCCAACGGTAACGTGGTTTTAGTTGCTCAAATACCAACTGCGACGCCTCATAATTTAACCCTTGCATCTGCTTCTTGTGGTGTTAAATAAATAAGCTGTTCCATGTCTAGTTTGTAAATCTAAATTTGATTAAAGCCTTGTGGAATCGGCATCTTGCCCGCACTAATTTCTGCAATTTCCATCCTGAGCAGACAATCTGGCAAAAATTTAAAAACTCTTTTTAATCCTCTACAATCTATGCAAAAACTCTTTGAAACATCAAAGTTCTGATTTCAGAAAGCCCTGCGTCGTCTGTGGTAGGCAGCAAGCTACCTCACGGATACGTTGTGGCATTACCTTCCCCAAGAGTAACAGTGCGAATATGCTCCTGCGGGGATTTCCCAATTTCAGAAATTGATGAAGCTCATAACCATAACAAAGTATAGTTTGTATAGTCAGCTTTGTAATGAAATTTTAGTTTTATATTGGAGACTTAAAACATGTCTACTAATACTGACATAGTTGCTTACGTTGAAGAAAGCGAATTTGATATTGTTTTAAATGGAAGTGAAGAGCAAGTTGTTGTTGTTGACTTTACTGCTACTTGGTGTGGTCCGTGTCGGCTCATTAGTCCGTTAATGGATCAACTTGCCCAGGAATACAAAGGTCGTGCTAAAGTCGTCAAGGTAGACGTTGACAATAACAAACCAATCTTCAAAAAATTTGGTCTTCGCAGCATTCCAGCGGTTTTAATTTTTAAAGAAGGTGTTTTAGCTGAGACTATTGTCGGAGTTTCTCCTTACGAGCAGTTCACCAATGCTGTTGACAAACTTCTTTAGCTAATTCGTAATTCGTAATTCGTAATTTAAAAGAATTTGATTGGTCTCATGGCAATCAATTTACAGCAGTTTTCATGTATTTGAACCACATGTGTCGTAAGGGCACAGCATTGCTGTCCCCCTACCGCGTGGTCTATTTACCTGAAAATAGCTGTAATATAAATTATGAATTATGAACGAGCAATGTAGCCATCTAAACTAGTTGCAATATAGAGTGTAACTTTCTTGACTCTCCCCGACCTAAAGGTGCGGGGATTCAAACTGTTGCTGCATAGGTAGTCTAAAGACATGCCTATTGGGACTTAGACAAAAAACACCCATAAAATAGCCTCAAATCCATATACAGAGAGATTTTGACATCGTTTTGCTTGGTTCCTTGATATATCTGGGTTTGGGCTATTTTTGAGCATTTGGTGTATTTACTTTACTCTGCATGGGTTTGAGGCTTGTTTCTCCCTCAAAAATGTTTAAGTCCCGCTATGCAGCTTTTTACAGTTATTCTTCCAGAGAAAAAATCTCTGTGGCACAGTCAAAAGTGCCCTACCAACCTTGGATAGGTCAAGACCTATCTGTGTTGCTACCTTTGTGAGGATATTAGCGCTGGCGTTCAAATCTGCCGCAATTTTTATTCCTTTAGCAGTGACAAAAAGACCCCTGCTTACCCTTTTTCCCGACGATTTCCACCCTTCTGGTTTGTTTCCAAATACAGGTAAAGTATCGTTATCCAAAAACGAAGATTGGCTAGTATAGCTCTCCTCAGTTTCGTGGAATTTGATTCCGTATTGCTGACAAAGCTGTTTAATTCTTTCTTTGAGTCTACTCGTTGGAATCTGAACAATACTTTGATTATTCTTGTCTCCAAGATTGATACTATCTTTATTGCCTTTATTCCAGCCAAAGACAATTGTTCCAATTCGATTTTCGATACAATGATTGACAACAATTCGTGCGGCTTTATTAATAGCAATGTATCTACTGCTATTGTCAAAAAATATATAGAGTCTCAAAATGGAAAGTGATGGTAGCTTAAAAGCTGAGTTTGCGTTTCATCTCCGGCATAAATGCACGGGGATGAAACGCTAATTTTCTATAATTAGTTATTAGCTATTCTCTGCATCTTTGCGTGTTCCTCACTTTCTTTTACTGTGTCTGCTGTACCTAATTGCAGGGCATAAAGGTTCGCATAGACACCTTGCTGACGGATAAGTTCTCTGTGAGTACCCTGCTCTACAATTTGCCCCTGTTGAATCACTAACACTTTATCTGCCTGAGTAACTGTACTGAGGCGATGGGCAATTACGAAACTAGTACGACCTTGCAGCAAGCGAGCGATCGCACTTTGCACCAACGCCTCTGTGCGGGTGTCAATGCTACTGGTTGCTTCATCGAGTATGAGAATTCGGGGATTAATTAATACCGCACGAGCAATACTGATCAGTTGTCGTTGTCCCTGACTCAAGGGAGCGCCTTTTTCACCCAATCGAGTTGTATAGCCCTGCGGTAGTGAGGTAATAAATTCATGGACATTTGCCATCTGTGCAGCTCCTTCAATATCAGCTTGGGTAGCATAGGGACAGCCAAAGGCAATATTTTCAGCTACAGTGCCGCTGAACAGAATATTATCTTGTAGAACGATGCCAATCTGACGCCGTAGACTCGCTTGGGTAACACTACGTACATCAATGTTATCAATTTTAACTGCACCACCAGACACATCGTAGAACCGCAAAATCAAGTTAATAATCGTACTTTTTCCCGAACCCGTCGCCCCTACTAACGCAATCATCTGCCCTGGGTAAGCGTGCAAATTTACTCCTTTGAGAACGAGTTGTTCTGGAGTGTAGCCAAACTTGACATTCTCAAATCTTACTTCACCCTGAATTGCTGGCATTTCCATAGCATCAGGCGCATCTTTGAGTTCTGATGGTTCATCCAATAACAGAAAGATTCGCTCTAATCCAGCGAATGCAGATTGAGCTTGGGTGTAAAATTGGCTGAGAATTTGGATGGGGCGGAAGAACTGCTGTACATAAAGTAAAAAGGATGTCACAACACCAACTGTTGCACCTCCCGTCACTGCCAAATAACCACCATAAGCCAACACACCTGCGGTTGCTAGTGTGTTGAGAAAATCAATGGACGGCAAAAAGGCCGAAGTAATTGCCACAGCCTGCACGTTAGCATCTCGATTGGCGGCATTGAGAATCTCAAATTCTGCAATGTTGAGGTGTACGCGATTAAATGCCTGTGCTTCTCGCACACTACCAATATCTTCTTCCAATTTGGCGGAAAGCTCCCCAATAGTTTGTCGCGTCACCCGAAATCTGGCTCTTGCCCAACGTGCAAACAAACCTGTGGTAAAAATCATTAGTGGTACTACTAGGTTGCTCAACAAGCCGAGTTTCAGGTTAATTGAGAGCATGGCAATCACAATGCCGATTAAACTGAAAGTATTACCCAGCATTTGGGCTATGGTCAGTCCAAATGCCTGATTCACGGTATTGACATCATTTAACAAGCGGCTCATTAAATCGCCTGCTTCGCTCCGGTCAAAAAAGCTCAGGGGTAAACTTTGAATTTTAATGAAAATGTCTTGCCTGAGTTGAGCCAACAATCGCTGCATAATCCAGCCGACTCGAATAATTTGACCCCGAATTGCTAAGATACCAACTCCATAATTGAGCGCTAGTAGCCCTAATAACAGCAGTAGTCCCTGTAAATTTCCTTTGGCAATTAGATTATCAATCGACCAGCCGAGAAAGAATGGCCCAATTGCTTGGGTGATAGCGCCAATCAATACCAATCCGATCGCAATGGGAATCTCTTTACGATAGGGTTTTAGGTATTGCAAAAAGCGCCCTACGGTGGAGGTTTGTTTACTAGCTTGTTCCTCGGATACAACAACGGCAGCTGTAGTTCTCATTTGTTCTCCTTTTGCTGTACCTGAGATTCCAAGATTACGCCGTAAAGTGGGCTACTTTGCATCAGTTCTTCGTGAGTACCTTGTGCGACTAATCGTCCTTTGTCCATAATAAAAATGCGATCGGCATTCTTAACGGTGCTTATACGTTGAGCCACTACAAAGGTTGTACAAGCTTTTTGGCGCATGAAACCATCTAACTCGGCTTGAATTTGGGCAGCAGTTCTGGCATCCACAGCAGAGGTACTATCATCCAAAATCAAAATACTGTAATCAGTGAGTAAGGTACGGGCGATCGCAATTCTTTGTTTTTGTCCACCAGACAAGCCTACACCCCGTTCACCCACAATCGTCTCATAGCCATCGGGTAGACTGATGATGAAATCATGTATTTGTGCGCTTTTTGCCACCTCAATCACTTCTTCTAAGGTTGCATTGGGTTTAGCATAGGTAATATTTTCGCGGATTGTGCCAGAGAAGAGTGTGGTTTCCTGGAATACGATACCAATACGAGATCTGAGGCTTTTAAGGGTAAAATTTCTGACATCCCGCCCGTCAATGCGAATAGCTCCCCGTGTGACATCGTAAAAGCGGGCAATCAAGTTCATAATTGTACTTTTTCCGGAACCAGTCATGCCTAGAACGGCGATTAGTTCATTGGGCTTGGTTTCAAAGGAAACTTCTTTAAGAGTTTCGGTGGTTGCTCCTGGATAGCGAAAGGAAACATTTTCAAAAGTGATTCTACCACCACAGGTATCAAAAGGAATAGCATCAAAGCGATCGCCAATTTCGATCTCTGCGTCCACCACTTCGTAAACCCGTTCTGCTGAAGCTGCTGATTGAGCGATGGCTGGTGCAGCAAATCCAATCAACAAAATTGGTTGGAGAATCAAGGCTAGGTAGGAGTTAAATGCCACTAGTTCACCAATGGAAAACCTATTCCCAACTACCTGCGCTCCCCCATAGGCGAAAACTGCCAGTGTTACTAAATTACTTAACAAAAAGATAAACGGAAAGGTATTACGAATGCCGCTAATGGTCTTCATGTTTGCCTTGACTAGGGCATCGTTCAGTGTTGTGTAACGTGACCTTTCAGTGGACTCCCGCACGAACGCTTTTACCACCCGTATTCCAATTAAGTTTTCTTGTAATACTGCGTTGAGGTCGCCCAGTTGTTCTTGTACTTGCCGAAAAAGCTTGTTATTGCGAGTGACAAATCGCGCCATCAACCATGCGGTTATAGGTACTACTGTCAGAGTAATCAGTGCCAATTGCCAGTTCATCACCAGCAAAATCACTGCAATACTCACCAATGTCACAACTCCACCAATCACCTGAATGAGGCTAGTACCAACAAATGTACGGATTTGCTCAATATCACTGGTAACGCGGGTTAACAATTGGGAAGTCTGCGCTTGGTCGTGATAGCTGAAACTGAGATTTTGAATTTTGCTGAAAATTTTGTTTCTTAGATCGTAAGCCACGCCTTGAGAGGCGGCTTCTGCCAAATAGCTTTGTCCAAAGTTAAATAAACCACGAGCGATGGCCGCGACTACCATCCAGCCAGCGCTAATTAGCACAATTTCTAAGTTTTGTTTGATAATCCCCTGATCGATTCCCCACCGAAATAGTTGTGGGGTAACGGCGTTAGCGATCGTCAACAGCAATAGGCTTACCAAGGCTCCCAACGAGGTCCATCGGTAAGTAGTCAAACTCACCAGCACGCGCTGGATTGATTGCATTGACGAATTTTCCTGGAGTTCTGGTTGTTGAACCAATGGAATTCACCCTGTATTTTGGGAAAATTATCTCCTACTTTGATTCTAAAAAACCACTTACTCAAGTTGAAGATCAGGAATATTACAATACGTTTGTAACCTTAGCTATTCTTTATACTTGTAAATTAAATTTCCTCACAATTGCTCTGGATTAATTCCCCGTTCTTTTAGTAGAGCATGTAGGGCTTCTAATTGTGCTTCGGCAAGTTCGGCTCGTTCTTTTTCTTGTTGTCGTTGTTGGTCTAGTTCCAAATGAGTAAGAAAGCGATCGCCATCAGGGCGATAAATTTGCAGTTCTTCCTCACTCAACATTCCGTACGTCTCCAAAAGGCTGATTCCCTACTCCTTGCTGAGAGCAAATGAGTTCAGCGGATGACGACTAGACAATCCTCATACTCAAATCCAACCACTTTGACTGAGTAATCGGCGCACTGCTAG
>VFQR01001341.1_pt1 | contig 19493 bp, 18 predicted proteins | sample 3512321 | NCBI WGS metagenome assembly VFQR01 (sample SAMN10412374, study PRJNA504923) | tailings metagenome | isolation source: Relicate 3 Philex TSF1 revegetated site | place: Philippines: Tuba, Benguet | collected 2017-08-29
ATCTACGGGCTGAGGTAACAACTGGTGTGGAGATAATTGCAATACGTCCCTTCGCTTTTAGACGACGTACCAGTTCAAAGTCTTCCATGATAGGCAATTCAGGAAAACCACCAATTTGTTGAAATACTGCTTTGGTGAGGAAAATTGCTTGGTCACCGTATGGCATTTGGCAAAAATGCGATCGCCATTTTACACCCAACTCTACCCATCTTAAACTCAAAAGCGATGCATCAATTCGCAAGTCAAATGCACCAGCCACAATCCCAGGTTGTTGCAGTACCGTGCAAATCATCTCATCAAACCCAGCAGGTAAACGGGTATCTGCATGAAGAAATAGCAGAATCTCCCCGCTAGCCGTGACAGCAGCCGCGTTCATTTGCACAGCACGACCGGGAGATGATGAGATAACTTTGACACCTAAAGACTGAGCCATTTCTACAGTATCATCACTAGAGCCACCATCTACAACAATAATTTCAGTATAAATATTGAAATTAATTGTAGCAATAGCTTTTTTAATATTCTTTGCTTCATTGAAAGTTGGAATGATAATAGAAATTTTGGCTGGTTCAATATTCTCACTCATGATTGCTGAGTTTTCTTTATGGAATAAATCTCGGCTAAAAGAAGAGTTAAAAACAACCTTCACACACCCTACCAATCCTTCTCTGTAGCAATGTCTTGTTCAGTCAAGTAAGAAAATTCTAGCCCCATCAAATCTAATAATCCAAGAAATACATCAGGCTCTATTCCCATTGATTAAATTTAGATATGCAAACTAAATATTAAACAGCTTATTCTCACTAATGATTTCTAAGTTTTGCGTCGGTTTACCCACTCTGCCGCCTCAATAGCAGACGCGAACCGCATAGACACTCTAAAAACCCGCACTTCTCCCGTATGCGGATTTGTTACTTTGAGGAACTGTTTAGACTGGATATTAATTTCTTCAACGACACGTAACAATTTGTATTCTTCCCAAGAGTCAATTTCGACTGCCTTCATTTTTTCAAATATCTTTGCCCAGGCGAGATCGTCGAGTTGACGCTTGCGTTGTAGGTTTATTTTACCGCGATCTGCATTCAGGCTATATCCATCAGCAAAGGCTACGGCAGGTGTATCTTCGCCGTGGAGATGGTTGTTGCTATCAATATTAATTGTGCTGGCATGGTTGGAAATAATGGCAGTCTTTTTAAAGAAGAAAGTCCAACCACAATTTTTAACAAAATTTTCTAATATTAATAGTTTGCTTTCAAATTGGTTGTAGTTTAAACGATGAATACAAAAGTCAAAATAACTACATCCTGCAATTAAAGTTTCGGGTTTGCGGCAGGAAGAGAATATATTTTTAATTAATTTGCGGTTCCGCCTACCAAAATGTTCCTCGAAAACTTCTCCCCATTGTATTTCTAGCTGTTCTTGCAGTAATTTGGCATACTCTTTTGCTAAATGATTTTCAAACAACGAATGTAAATCTTTTTGTAAATCAACAGGTATTCGCACGAGCAAATATGATTGCAAATTACTGTAGATTCTGCCCCAGTAGGAACTATCTATGACATCATCGAGGATTGTCTCGGAACCATCTTTGATTAAATTCCAGATGTAAGCGATCGCAGCGTTAGGGCTATCAACGATAATTATTTCAGGTTCAGTAAGTTCGAGTGCAGTGTATATTGCTAGAACTGCATCTGTAGCGTGTTGTTGGTTAATGCGTTCGGTCGATAGTCCAATATGTTGCCATTTTTCTCGACATTGGGATATGAATGTACGTTGTTTTGGTGTGAGGTTGTCGGCGGACATAGTAGGTATGCGAAATAGTGGCTATTTTGTATTAAAGCAGGTTAACTGAAAATTTGGAAATGAAGATATCAAACATCCTCTCAGCATCATAACTTGGCGATCGCATTAAAATTGAGCTTCTTATAAACATCAAAATATGAAAGTTTTCATTATTAAGATTTAGTTGGGTTTCGCTGTCGCTCAACCCAACCTACTATTTTCTATAGGACTACTATTTGATTTTTGAAAAGATACGTAGGGTGCGTTAGCGACAGCGTAACGCACCATTCTTAAGGCTTTGGTGCGTTACGGCTTACGCCTAACACACCCTACAAATACTTAGATTTTTCACCAAATCAAATATGATTCCTATATGTCGTCTACTGGTTTAACAAGTCAATTGCTTTTTCAATCTCTATCCTCGCTTTGTAGATAGCTAATAGCTTCTCTTGGTCAAATCCTATCTGGATAACTCATTCTCCTACCCTCCAGGGAAATTCTAATCAGCGATATCTGCTGGTCGGTCGGTTCACCTATCTCGGTCAGTACTGTACCAAGGGTTTCCATGCACGTCAGGTTAGGTAATTTCAATCCTTTACCTGCTCTCAACTGCTGTAAAGCAATTTGCCCAAAGGACTAGAGTAAGGCGATATATCCCGCTTTCCCAGATGCACCAACCACGCTAATACCGTATCTACGGCACAGATTACGCAATTCAGATATGGATTGAAGTTCTAATTCGCTTCTCGTGAACATAAAATGAAAGTGTTCAGTAATAATGGACATTCGGTGGGTAACAAGTTTTCCAGACACATTGCCCACCGATTCAACAGTCTACACCGTTGTTAACGTCGGCTTCAAGCTATATTGATTTTTATACACAAATGTCTAGCCCCAAGGGTAAGCCTGAAAATTTCGGAAATCCACCAAGCAGAGAATTGTCAGAGCAATTAAACTTTCGTGTCACCAAAGAGATGAAGGAAGAAGTCAAAGCCAAAGATGACCCTCCTGAATTTTGTCGTCGCGCTATTCAAAAAGCGCTAGATGAAGATAAACAAAAGTAGTAAAAATTTATTTCTGAATTCTGAATTCTGAGTTCTGTGTCATTACCAACATACTGAATATGACAGCGATCGCCATTAAATTAAACTCCATTATCCAACTCACCGACAATCAATTTTATCAACTCTGTCGGGAAAATCCGGAAATCAAATTTGAACGCAATGCAGGCGGAGAACTGCTCATTATGGCACCCACAGGCGGAGAAACTGGAAATCGTAATTTTGAAATGACGGCAGATTTTGTGATTTGGAATCGCCAAACTCAATTAGGAGTTGGCTTCGATTCTTCCACCTGCTTCAAATTGCCCAATGGTGCTAACCGTTCTCCTGATGTTGCTTGGATAAGAAAAGATAGATGGGATACACTCACAGCCAAACAAAAAGAAAAATTTCCCCCGATTGCACCAGATTTTGTTTTGGAGTTAATGTCACCCAGCGATACTTTGCGAGAAACCCAAGAAAAAATGCGGGAATATATCGATAATGGAGTGAAATTAGGTTGGTTAATTAATCCGAAAATGCGTCAGATTGAAATTTATCGTCTTGGTCAACCAGTGGAAATATTAACATCTCCCCAGGAATTGTCAGGAGAAGATGTGTTACCAGGATTTATTTTAAATTTGTCAATCATCTGGAGGTAAAGATTGATTTATGACAGCGATCGCCATTAAATTAAACTCCATTATCCAACTCACCGACAATCAATTTTATCAACTCTGTCGGGAAAACCCTGAAATCAAATTTGAACGTAATGCAGCCGGAGAACTACTCATCATGTCACCCACAGGTGGAGAAACTGGAAATCGTAATATTGAAATTGGTGCAGATTTTGTGTTTTGGAATCGTCAAACTCAACTAGGAATTTGCTTTGATTCTTCCACCTGCTTTAAACTTCCCAATGGTGCAAACCGTTCTCCTGATGTCGCTTGGATTAAACAAGAGCGATGGGATACACTTACACCCGAACAAAAAGAAAAATTCCCTCCAATTGCCCCAGATTTTGTTTTAGAGTTAATGTCGCCAAGTGATACTTTGCCAGAAACCCAAGAGAAAATGCAGGAATATATCGATAATGGAGTCAAATTAGGTTGGTTAATTAATCCCCAAATGTGGCAAGTTGAAATTTATCGTCTTGGTAAACCAGTGGAAATATTAACATCTCCAAAAGAATTATCAGGAGAAGATGTGTTACCAGGATTTATTTTAAACTTACAAATAATCTGGAGATGAATATTTAGTTAGCAGAAATTCTTACTGAATAACAGGTAAAACTTCTAACTCACTAGGATGAGTTAGAACTTTACGTAATCTATTACTGAAATAGATTACTTGATAGTTAGGCACAAGTTCTTTTTGTAGTTGCTTCCACAAACTAATTCCTTCATCCTCAAAAGCCGCTTCAGCTTCTGAACTGGAAAAACCCAGCGAATCACCAGGATTTTCCCAGTTTAATTTTGCATCGTAAACTTCTGCCCATTTATCCAAACGGCTAATAGTTTCTTTACTTAGTGGTAGTGTCTCTGGATCAATATCACCAGCTCGATCGGAAGTAGCCCACCATAGTGGGTAGCATCCATAATCAGCCATGAGTTTGATTTTTGCTGCCATAGTCTCTCTACCAAGTTATTGCCAGCCTGACACAGTGCCGCTAATAATGCCGCTTTGTCATCGTTCATATTTAATTTAGTTATTTTAAATAGTTGTGAAAATAAATATATAAAAATTCATAATAAATCTATCATATCTCATAATTTAAGTTGTCTCACTATATTTCATAATTAAACGGAAAAAATGGGGGCAAAGAGTATATATAACTCCTTACCCCTAAATCTTCTCAATTAAACTCTAATCTACGCGCCGACGGCTTCCTTCGCAGCGTACAACACCTCAGCACTGATTTCCTTGAAACCGCGATCGCGGGCAAATTTTTCAGTATTACGCTTCACTTTCCCGCGCACAAATCCAGGAATTTTATTCAATTCTGCTTGACCATCTTTTGTCCAACTCAGGTCAGAATCAGCGGAAATTCCTTTAGTAATTACTTCCTTAGTATCATGACCTCCAAATATTTCTAAAAGATGATCTTCCATTCCCAAAGTGAAGGAATTGTAGATCAAATCTGTAATTTGATTCGTACCTTCGTAACCCATAAATGGTTTGTAACCAATGGGGAAATTTTGCACGTGGATGGGTGCAGCAATTACACCGCAAGGAATATCCAAGCGCTTACCAACGTGGCGTTCCATTTGGGTGCCGAAAATAGCAGAGGGTTCGACGCGAGCGATCGCATCCCCAATTGCGCCATGATCGTCTGTAATCAACACTTCATCGCAATATTCGCTCACCTGTTCCCGGAACCAATCTGCATCATATTTGCAGTAGGTTCCAGCCCAAACTACGTGAATTCCCATTTCTCTTGCCAAAATCTTAGTGATGGCGGCGGCGTGGGTGTTGTCGCCAAATACCACAGCTTTTTTGCCGGTCAAGTTCTGACAGTCAATGGAACGGGAAAACCAAGCAGCTTGTGATACATGTAGGGTTTGCTCGTTGATGAAGTCTTCGTAGTTCACATCACCGCCTTGGGCGTTAATTACCTGCTGAATTTTACGGATACACCGAGCAGTTTCCACTACACCCATTGGGGTAATGTCTATATAAGGTGTGCCGAATTGTTCTTCTAGGTAACGAGCTGTAGTCAAACCGAGTTCCCGGTAAGGCACCAAGTTAAACCAGGCTTTGGGCATCTTCTTCAAGTCCTTCACCGAAGCACCTTCGGGAATTAAGGTGTTTACCTCAATCCCCAAGTCAGCCATCAGCCGTTTGAGTTCGGTGCAGTCGTGATTATTGTGGAAACCGAGGGTGGTAGTACCGATAATGTTAACTGAGGGCTTTTCGGTTTTGCCTTCTGGTAATTCGCCCCGCTTCCGGGCTTTTTCAATATAGTATTGGACGATTTGATCGAGAGTGCGATCGGCTGCTTGCAGTTCGTTGTAGCGGTAATGGTTCACATCTGCTAACATTACGTCACCTTTCGCTTCCAGTTGCGCCCGTTCCACAAAGTTGTGCAGATCTTCTTGCAAAATGCTAGAAGTGCAGGTGGGAGTTAACACAATTAAATCTGGGTGTTCCTCGGCATCTTTGCGGGTGATGTTATCTACCACCTTTTCTTGAGAACCACGTGCCAAAACGTTGCGATCGACAACACTGGTTGTCACCGGAGTGAAATCCCTCTCCCGCGATAGCATGGAGCGCATGACGTTGAAGTAATCATCGCCTAGTGGCGCGTGCATGATTGCATGAACATTTTTGAAAGAACTAGCAATTCGGAGAGTGCCGATATGGGCTGGGCCTGCATACATCCAGTAAGCCAATTTCATTTGTGTCTTCTCCCTTTTCAACTGAAACAACACGGAGTCCCATAAAAATTGGACTATGATTATTTATTCAATCGTTTTTGATTGTCGCAAAACTTGTATCTCTAATGAAGTGAAGACTTGTAAGGGTTTTGTCTGAAGTCTGTAGCTGTAAGCATCCGCCAACCCTCGTTCCTGATTGGAATCTAGCTTCTGAATTTGACAACGTTTCTGTTGCTTTTTTAAAATAAATCTTAATTTTTCGGCAAATTTGTTTTCAATTTGGGGCAATGTGTTAACTATTTAGCTGATTGTAGCAGCGCAAAAAATCTGTTCAGCAGTCAAATTCAAGTCTGGGAAGGCTGGTGATTGGAGACGTTCCCCGCTACGGAACTGGCTGACTTGGTATTCACCTTCTACCAAACAGTAAATTGATATAGTTGGTTGTTTAGGGCTGCCAATAAAGCGCCTACCACCTAAAGCTCCATAATCTACAATCCAGTATTCTGGTATCCCTATTGCTTCATAGTCAGCCGCTTTTTTTAAATAATCATCTCTCCAGTTAGTACTAACTACCTCAATCACCAACGGAACAGATGCTGCTTGACTAACAGTTGATTCCCCTTTCCACAGAGGTTCATTTACTAAATTCGGCTGATTTAATATCAGGATATCTGGTGAGTAAGCTGATTCGCTCTCAGTGGGTTTAATAAATGCTGTTTTGGGTATGAAATAAGGGAAATTTAAGCGCTTATATTCTGTAACAATTTCTCCAACTAAAAATCCAATTACCTGTTCATGCTCGCCTGTTGGTGGTGACATTTCAATAATTATTCCACTATGCAATTCATAGCGTCGCTGTGGTTTTTCTGGATACCAATCAACAAATTCATCAAATGTAACTAGTTTGCGTAAGGTTTGAGTCATGATTTATTGCTCGACTGTTGACTGATGACTGATGACTGTTAACCATTAACCGTCAACAGTCAACAGCGTCGGGGTTTCTTGAGAGTCCGTTGAACACTTATCATTAGAACTGACGCTCTTACACACCAGAAACCGGGAGTTTTTTGATAAGGAATTAAACGGACATAAAATTAGTTACTGTCGAAAAATTTCTACTTTTTCTAACACTACTTCTTGATTTGGACGATCTCTAGTTGTAGGTACATTGGCAATCTGGTTGACTACATCCATACCTTCAACAACTTCACCAAAAACGCTGTGTTTGCGGTCAAGATAAGGTGTCGGTACTTCTGTAATGAACCATTGCGAACCATTAGTACCAGGCCCTGCATTTGCCATTGAGAGAATACCCGCACTAGAGTGTTTCAACTCTGGATGAAACTCATCTTCAAATCTATATCCTGGGCCACCAGTACCCCAACGGTTAGCCATATCCAGATAACGAGTCAAGGGATCGCCGCACTGAATCATAAAATCAGGGATGACTCGGTGAAAGCGAACCCCATCATAGGCAGGAGTACCCTTGAGAGATTGACCAGTTTTAGGGTCTTTCCAGTCGATTGTTCCAGTTGCTAGACCAACAAAATTTTTGACGGTGTTGGGGGTTTTCTCTTCTTCTAAACGAACTACAATTTCGCCTAAGGAAGTAATTAAACGAGCGTGAAGTTTGCCATCACCGGGAATATTAATGTCTGGAAAATTCATGAAGTATCCTATGAATTAAAACTGTAATGATTTGAACTATTATCAGCTTACCAGCATTCAAGTTACAGGTTTACAAATTAGCAAAAAACTCAACCCAAAAAACTTAATAAAAAAAGATTTTATTCTGGTAAATTAATGGCTGGATTGCGGCTAAAGAATCCTCTAGGTACTAGCTTAAATCCAACTCGATGAACAGGCATGACAGGCCAATCTTCTGATCGCGGAATATGAGTCACGCCCATTGTGTACCATAACACGATATCTTCACCCAGCAACGATTCATCATCTGCAATATACTTAGGTAAACCCTCTCCTGGTTGAGTTTGATTCGGATAATCGCCGCCAGCATACAGTTCACTAGGTTTATATTTTGTTACCCAAACGTGGTGCGTAGCAAATTTTGCTCGTTCCCGGATTTTTGAGCCTTCCACAGGAAAAAACATGGAATTTGCTTCTGGCATCAGCATATATCCAGGCGCAGCACCAACAGCATTTTTTTTATCTGCACTGACAATCATCCATTCTCGACTGTGTTTCATATCCAAATCGCGCACAGCAGTCGTTTCTTTGCCTAATGATTTTTCTATCATTACCATTGCATTTCCTAAAGGATTTTTTTCATCCATCGGTAAAGCGTTAACATTCATTTCCATCACAGAATTAGCTTTACCATCGACATCCAAATCTAGGCGATAGTTGAAAAAGTGCTGGTGATTTACTCCGATAATATTTTTGGCAATTAGCTCACCATAGGAATTTTCTTGGGATTTTTTTTCGTCAGTCACTCCCTGTACCAGAATAATACCTGTTAATTCGTTTTGTACTTCTAAAGTCCCATCCTGGTGAAAGATCCAATTCAGGCTGTAATCATAGTTATCAATTGCCACTGTCATCGTTATCACTAATTCTCGATTGCGACGGACATCATTACGTTGAGTATTATACTCATAATGTTTCCACAGCATTCCATGATCGCGTTCGTAGACACCGATAACCCCCGGCATTTGATAAGGTTCTCCCCGTTCATCAGCAAATATTGTATCTAACAACACGCCATTTTCAGGAATTTCCTTACCTAACTCCATCTTATTTGCTAATAAGCCAAGATTATATTCCCCAACATCAAAAGCATTTCTAAATGACCAATTAGGCTCAGGATCGCCATAAGGAACTACCATTTCTGAGAGGCTAGCGCGGTATAAAACTGGCCGGAGATTTTCTCCATCTTTGTGTGTAACTTGGTACAGGATTAATCCACTACGGGGATGCATTAAATAGCGAAAATTCCAACCCTGCCAGCTAATTTGATTATCGTTAATTTTGAAAGTTTTACCATGAGGTTGGAAAATCTTTAATAGTTTAGGTGATGAAAGTAATTTGCCCAAAGATTTCACATCGTAGTTCCAATTTTCTTGAGAAAAAGGTGTTTTTCCTCTATCAACAATGCTGGCAATTTTACCTGTATTTAAATTTACCGTTGCTACCACTCCTTCAACCGGACTACCGTAATAATTCCAGCGTTCCCGCTTCGGGTTACCGTAGGCATCGCCCATATAATAAGATAAGCCCCGACAAAGACGATTACCTGTTTTTTCTTCCTGTTCACTCAGAATTCCTGGTGCCCACCAACTGATTTTGACTCGCTCAAAATCGCTAATTCCCCGCCTTTGCATCGCCGCTTGCCATTGGGGATCGGCTTTAACTACCTGGGTTGCTAGTTCATATTCTGAATTTACGAGTGCAGGTTGAACAGAAGGAATTTCTTTCCAGGAATTTAGGATTTTGCTGGTTAAATCAACAACTCCCTCAAAAGTTTTGTTTTGGGAACGTTCATAGATTACCAAAAAAACTTGGCGGTTGAAAGCTTTAGCAGGTGTGAAATTTAGAACTTCTTCTTTATCTAGTTCTTGTAAAGCAATCAGTGGAAAAACTGCCATTTCGCTCAAAGTCTTCTCTTTTTTAACAACCGAAACAGCCGTACTAATTTCTGCTTCAGTTAACGCACTTAAAGGATGGGAAATTGAAACTTCTTCAGCAGATAATCTTCCCATTAATCCAAATGAGATAGAAATGACAACTATGATGGCAATAGCTAGCACAAAAAAATACCTTAGCCGCTTAATCATCTTTTTCATACTTACAAAAGACGTATAGTTATCTATTTCCAAGCCTGAGCCTGAAAACCGATAAATTAAGAGAATAAAGCTAAATTAATTTGCTGACAATATACCCGATTGTAAAACCTATCAGTCTAATCAATTGTTAGTTTTACATTCAAACCTGGGAACACTGTATATAGTTGTAGGAAATTGGAGTACAGTGTCATGCAGCAAACGAATTCAGGTGTCGCATACATTCTTTGGTGTTTGTGCTTCTTTGGTATCTGTGGCGGACAAAGATTTTACGCCGGACAGATTGGTACTGGTTTGATATACCTCTTCACAGTTGGTTTTTTTGGAATTGGTCAACTAATCGATTTGGCTCTCATTCCTGGTATGGTTGAAAAGCGAAATATTTATCTACGTGGACTATATGGTAGTGGAACACCTAATGTTAATCAATCAGTTACGTTGAACATTGGTGATATTCCACAGCTTCAACAGTTACAAGCGATACAGCCAGCAAAGCAACCTACTATTACTCCGATGCAAAAGCTACTCAAGGCTGCAAAGGAACATAATGGGCAACTTTCCATCGCTCAAGCAGCTATCTATACTGAGCTAGAATCGGAGCATCTCAAAGAGTTACTTGAAGAGGCAACGAAGATAGGTTACGCTGAAATCCACAACGATCCAAATACTGGAGCTATCCGTTATCACTTTGACGTGTAAGTTTAGGATGCTCAGGTAAGAGAAATTATAAGGTAAATATTTATACTGTTAGATAGTTAGCGATCGCTCATTTAGTTGCTACAGTTAGGCAAAAAGCGATCGCGCTATAACAGCTAATATTTAGATGCATTTGCAATAGAATGTAGGATAGATTACGCATAGCGTAACTTATCCTACCAAATTAATTTGTTAATATTTGAGAGTAGAGAAGTAGGAGAAGCATGGGGAAAAAGAGTAAGTAATATCATGTCCGCCTAATCACTTATCAAAAGAAACTCTCCGCTTCTCCGTGTCCCCGCGTCCCCGCGTCAGTCTAAACAATAAGTCTTCAACCGGACATGATATAAGCTGTTCCACATTTAATTTGCATAAGTAGGGCGGGCAAGATGCCCACCCCACAAGAGTTTGATTTAATTTAATTATGCAGTTTAGATGTTTTTCAGCTTAATACCCAATGTCCCATGTCATATTTATGCAGAAACTAAACGACGTAAAGATTCAGCGCGGCGTTTAGCAATAGAGTTATTGGGAGCAAATTTGAGTGCTTCTTCGTAAGTTTGTAATGCTTGAGTAGTTAATTTTTTCTTCTCATAGGCGTGACCAAGATTATTCAACGCTGTGACATAATCTGGTTGAAATTTTAGGGCTTCTTTGTACTGACGAATTGCTAGGTCATATTGCTCTTGAATAAAGTAAACATAGCCTAGTCCATTGTAAATGGGGGCAACATTTTCTTCTCCCTCTTCTTGGGCAGCTTTCAGAGCTTTTTGAAATAATGCGATCGCTTGGGAATACAATTTTTTCTCAGAGTAAATACTCCCTAACTCGTAATATTCTTGAGTGGTGCCCTTTTCTTTCTCTAATTTATTGCGTAACTTAGAAAAAGAGCTTTCAACCTTGCGAGTTTTGAAAATTTGGCGAAAAACACCCACAACTGTAAATGTGAGCAAACCTACCAAAATTGAGAGATAAACTACGGCTAGATTATTATCCATTGCCTGCAAATACAAATATTAAAAGTTGCTTCTGTATCTATATTGTCCTTTGTCATTTGTCATTTGTCCTTTGTAAATACTAATGACCAATGACTAATGACAAACTCACGGTAAACCCCAATATTGGGCGCGTTGAGCGAGCCAACCTTCTGTTATGTAACGAGCGATCGCTTCATTGACTCGTCTTCTTAATTCATCGTACTGCAATCCCTTGGGCATTACCACAGACAAGGGTTCAGTTGATAGCTTGGTTGGCAGTAATTGATATTGGGGATATTGTTGTACCCAACCGGCCAGAACGCTGGCATCTGCGGCAAAGGCAACAACGGCGTTATTTTCTATTTGCTCTCGCCCTTCTTGGTAAGAATTCACTCCTACTAACTCGGCATTGGGCAAATAGTACCGTACTTTGGCAATTGTACTGGAGTTATTAAGTACAGCAATTTTTTGTTTTGCCAAATCCTTTAACTGCTGCACAGAAGCATCTTTTGTAATTAATACGGTGCTATCCAAGTAGTAGGGAACACTCAAATTAACTACGCGGGCGCGTGAAGCAGTTGCTGTTACCCTGGCGATCGCTAAATCAACTTTCTTGTCTAAAATTACAGATAAGCGATCGCGATTCGCTACGGGTTGAAATTTGACAGCATTTTTTTTACCTAGCAAGTCAAGTGCCAACTGCTGTGCCAAGTCAATTTCTAAGCCTTGCAAATTGCCGTTATCGTCTTTAAATCCCAAAGGGCGCAAGTTGTCTTTAACTGCAACAGTTAAATATCCCCGTTGCTGTATTTTTGCCATTTCGGCGGCAGATGCAATTAATCCAGTGCCCACAAACCAAAAACAGCAAATCAAAATAATAGTAGCGGATAATACCAGATGTAACCGAGTAATTGCTTGCCATCTGTTACATCGGTTATTCATCCGTTACCACCTTTATGCTTTAGCTTGGTTAGCTAATTCTGCAACTTTGCCGAAGCTTGCAGGATCGAGTACTGCTAGTTGCGCCAACATTTTGCGATTTAGTTGGACATCAGCTTTTTTCAAATTTCCGATCAACTGACTGTAACTCAAGCCGTGTAGTCTGGCAGCAGCGTTGATGCGAGTGATCCAGAGGCGGCGGAAATCGCGCTTTTTCTTTTTGCGATCGCGGTAGGCACTCCGTAGCGCCTTCATCACTTGCTGGTTGGCAGTTCTAAACAAAGTCGAGTGGGAACCGCGAAAACCTTTAGCTAATTTGAGAATATTATTGCGGCGTTTGCGAGCTACGTTACCGCGTTTTACCCGTGTCATAACTTAATTCCTGAAAGACTTACAAATATGGGAGCATCAAGCGTACATTATCTTCATCGCGTTCATCTACAAGTGTAGTCTTGGACAGATTACGCTTTTTGTTAGAAGTTTTATGTTCTAAAAGGTGGTTTTTGAAAGCTTTGCGACGGACGATTTTGCCGCTGCCGGTGGCACGGAATCGCTTCGCTGCTGCTTTACGAGTCTTGAGTTTAGGCATTGTCTAGCTTTAATTCGACACAATCCCTCATTATATACTACTTTATTTGCTTTAATGGCAATTAATTCAAGGATTTTCATTAATCATGAAGCTGTAAAACGGAACTTATCGCCCAGCTTATACTGACGCAAAATCATGAATGAACGAACCACAGAGAACGCAGAGGGCACGGAGAGAAGTCTGAGCGGCGGCTTCCGCCGATCAGAACTTCGGTGGAAATAAGAGTTTCAGAGAGTTCTTGTGTAAATACTATATTGGTAAAAACGACTACGTATATGCTGTTAATCCATACTTTATGGGTAAAATTCACGATATTGATTTGGCTATCATTGCCGAAGCGACGACACATTCAGGAAATTGGCGCTTTAGTGCGGGAAAAACCGGACAAGGCGCTTGTTCTTGTAAATTCTCCGGTTTACTCCAAGTAAAGGGGGCTTTGGGCGCCGCAGACATCCATAACAGCAGCTTTGCTCGTGTCATGGCAACGTAGAGTAAACGGTACTCTTCAGATATTTTTAACTGCTTTGCTAGCTCCCATGCTTGCGTCACATCGGGTATATGAGATTCTCCGTGCAGAGCAGCACGAATTTGGGCACGGGCTACTTCTGACAATGTAAAATCGCCCAAAAACTGGCTTTGAGGAGGAACCCAAAATCTCCCAGGAATTAAGTTTTCGTGGAGAAAGGGGATAAAAACATAATCCCAGTCCAGCCCTTTGGCTTTGTGCATAGTAATAATCGTCAGTTGACCGCGACGGGTGTAACGTTCTTCGGAATCTTCGGTTTCCACTGGTTCAAACCGTTCTGAACTGACGATTTCACTTAAAGCTGACAGCATTGCCCTCATTGAACTATTGCTAGCTATCTGCTGGTTTACCCGTTCTGCGAGTTTATCAGCGGTGGCCAATTCTGCTTGGTCGTAATTTAAGGTCAAGGCGAGGAAAGAAATTAGCTGATACAAAGGCAATTCCAAGCGAGCGCGGAGTAAACTCCGACACAAGTGTGCAGCTTTTTGTACTGGTTCCGGTTGGGATGGTGCTAAGGGGCTAGGATATAAAAATTCTTCTGGGAGACTAGCAAGGGCGTTGAGGTCTTGGGTAGGAATTAGCTGACGCTGCACCAATGCTTCTAGCGCGGCTTTGAGGTAATCAGGAGAGTGGGGGCGATCGCAAAATTGGAGCAATGCCAAAATTTCTTGGGGTACATGAGAACGGCGATCGCGTTCTCCCACATCATAAAGTGTAATGTTATGCTCCTTACACACAGGTGCTAGAGCCTCTGCCAGCCATCGTCCTTGGCGATTTTCTCGCACCAAAATCGCTGCACTATGTTTTGTGGGATCTTCCCCAAATAACTCGATCGCTCTTTGAGATAACAATTCAACCGTGTGATAAATATCACGCGGAGTATATAATTCCAGTCCTCGCCCTACTGGTGCTGGGTTGGCATTCGCCTGGGGATCGCCAGCGTCAACAGGGCGAATTGTTTGCAAACGAAATGGTACTTTTCGGTTATCAGTATCAGGGAATGGGGACTGGGGACTGGGGATTGGGGAATGGGGGTTTGTTGCTGACCACTGATTATTGATCCATTTGAGAGCAAAGTTAGCAGCTTCAATAATAATTCTCGTACTGCGACCGGCTTGATCCATCGTCGCCAATCGTTGAATGCGATCGCACTCTTCACAAAATTGCCGAAAATAAATCGGATCGGCTGGCGTAAAGGTCGAGTTAATCGCCTGATTAGGATCGCCGACACGCACCAAATTCAGTGCTGAGTGGGGAGTTAGGAGTGAGGAGTGAGGAGTTAGGAGTGAGGAGTTAGGAGTTATTCTCCTTGCCCCCGCCTCAGAGCGTCCCCGCGTCAGAGCGTCTTCTTCGGAATTACTCGCCAAAATTTCCAACAACTCCGTCTGTAGCGGGCTAGAATCCTGGGCTTCGTCTTCAAAGACCGCGAAAACTTGGTTTTGCTCGATGCGGCGGGCACTGTCGTTTTCTAATACTCGTAGTGCGGCTAAAATCATATCGTCGTAGTCAATGAAGTCACGCGATCGCATTAAATTTTGATATTGCTCGTACAATCCCGCCGCTATACTCAAAATTGCATATTCGTCTGTGGTTTGTTGACTCCACTCTTGCAACTTTTCTGGTGATATCCCAGAACTTTTGGCTTCATGAATGACTGTATTAGCTAATTCTGGTAAGACTTCTGTTCGTAGCACCGATTGGCGACGTAACCTTTCTGTTTCTTCTCCGTCAAATTGATGACCTTCTAATAACCGTAAATATCGTTCTGAATTATTCCCAATCCATTGCTCTACGGCTGTGCGAATAAAACGGTGACTTTGGGTTGGTGTAATTAATGTGGCGTATTCTAACTGCAACCCTGATAAATCTGGATGACGGCTGGCAATATTCAACGCCAAACCATGCAAGGTATAGACAAAAAAGCTTGTTTGAGGTAGAGATAAATCATCTCGTAAGTATTTGCGAATCTTGGCTTTAATATTGGCAGCAGCGGAGCGAGTAAAGGTGACAACCACCAACTGACGACGGGAAGATGAGCGCGACTCGGCAGAACGTTCATACTGCCGTGCGATGGCGATCGCCGCTGCCGCCGCCATGCCGGTGGATTTGCCTGCACCAGGAACAGCAGAAATAGCCAGAGGCCCAGATTGCCAGTCAGCCATTTGTTGCTGTCCAGGACGCAGACTATTACGGATGCGTGCAATGGCTTCTGCCCGTAGAGATGACACGGGCGATCGCTGCAATACTTCTGAATCGAGATGTTCTTGAGGCACAGTAATAGGTAAGGGACTGGGGATTGGGGACTGGGAATAAAGGTGTACCTAGCTTATGTAAAAATCAAATATGAGTCCTATGTGACAGTCAGTTATTTTTTGAATATAGCGGTTCTTGTGCTTTGTGTGTAACTTTGCGCCTCCAGAATGAGGGAGTTTGACGTTTTGAACCTCAAAGTTGCACCTTTTTACCTTGAACGTTGAGCCTTTGAGGTTCAAAGCCCTATTTCCTGCTGTTGTCCAATGAATTTGATGTCTGCGGCTCTCCCAGGTTTCATCAGTCATGTATTGTCTGGGATCGATGGTTTTATATCAAGTTCGGGTAATTACTTATTATTAAAATCTCTCTGCCTCAGAGCGTCACAATCCCTCAATCACTTATCAACGCGTTATCATAGAGGCTATCTGAAATCACTAAATCGGACTTGCGAGGTGTCTAGCGATGACCATCTCCCTAGAACAATCTAGCCAATCTCCCCTAATATTCCAGCAGCATGATGCGACTTGGCAAGACTATGTGGCAGTTCGAGATAACCCAGATATTGATTGGCGTAAGATCGCATTTGATCAGGGATGGTTATGGGTTGATATGGGAACAGAAGGACTAGGACACTCTTCTTTTAGCGATTTGATGACGGCTGTTTTCTTTGTTTGGGCATTCTTGCACCCAGAGGTAGTGCTACAATCTTACGGGTGCTGTCTAATTGAAAACCCAGAGACTCACGCCTGTGCGCCTGACCTAGTGCTGTACAAAGGTAAAGATATTCCTAAATGGGAAGTTGGTCAGCCGCGTCGGATTATTCTCGATCGCCATCGTCTGCCTGATTTAGTTGGAGAAATTGCCGATACAACCTTGGGCATCGATCTTGATGAGCAGAAGCAACTTTACGCCAGTTTAGGAATTGCTGAATACTGGGTGATTGATGTTAAAGGAATGCGGCTGTTTGCATTTGGTTTAACAGCAACGGGTATATATCAGCCAATCCAAGTTTCCCAGGTGTTGACGGGTTTAGCGATCGCCCTTGTAGAACAAACGCTGGAACGATTAGCCGAAGGAACCAATACCGCAGCAGCAAATTGGTTAATGCAGCAATTACAAACGGCAAACTAATGCATTACAAGAACATCTACGCCGACTGCCAACAGCAAAACCTTATGAGGTTGGACAAAGCGTAGAAACGTTGGTTGATACCCAACAAGAACGGAAAAAGAGGAGGAAGTCCACGTTTTAAAAAGCCTGGTGACATCTGTTCATCCCCAATAGCTATAAAAATTTACATTAAATAACCCCTCAAACACTGAACACACTGGTTTCTGGGTAAACTAAAAAAAGCACTGGCTATCCAGCAAAATAAGGCTTGGAGCTTACCACAGACAACTCGAAGGGGTATACAAAATGCTCAAGACAAGTTACGACTTTGACCAGGCTATCCTACCCGCAGGATCTTCATTAAAGACTAATATTCTCCTACGTTTCCGTGCTGACATAGCTGAATCTCCCCGACGTAACCTCAACCTTTCTTTGGTAATTGACCGGTCAGGCTCTATGGCAGGCGCTCCCTTGCATCATGCACTCAGAGCTGCTGAGTCTGTGGTTGATCAACTTGAGCCAGACGACATTCTCTCAGTGGTTGTTTACGATGATGAAGTGGACACAGTTATAACGCCTCAGGCTGTGACTAACAAAGCTGCACTGAAAAATTCTATTAACAAAGTCAGAGCAGGCGGGATCACCAACTTATCCGGTGGATGGCTCAAAGGCTGCGAACACGTCAAGAACCAACTCAATCCCCAAAAAATCAACCGTGTTCTATTGCTTACCGATGGTCATGCCAATATGGGCATTCAAGACCCGAAAATACTGACGGCGACATCGGGGCAAAAAGCTGAGGAAGGCATCACCACAACTACCTTAGGTTTCGATCAGGGTTTCAATGAAGACTTGCTCATCGGTATGGCTAGAGCAGCTAACGGCAATTTCTACTTTATTCAGAGCGTTGATGAAGCAACTGAAGTGTTTAGCATTGAGCTAGATAGTCTCAGAGCAGTAGTAGGTCAGAATCTCAAGGTGACAGTTGAGTTGGCTGATGGTGTCAGTCTTGTAGATACTTTAAGTTTGGCTAAAGTCACCCATGACGCTGGTCAAACCGTCATCACCTTGGGAGACCTTTATGAGGGTGAAGACAAACTTTTGGGGTTGAGTTTAGAGATATCCTCTGCTCAAATTGGCGAATTACCTGTGATGAAGCTGCATTACAGTGCTGATGTTGTGCAAAATGACGTGATTCAAAGTGTGTCAGGTACAGCGGATATCGTCGCCAAAGTTGGCACCGTTGAGGAAGCAGCCCTCGCCTCTTCGAGCCATATCATCCTGGAACTCAGCCGCCTCACCATCGCCAAGGCTAAAGAGACAGCCCTTAATTTAGCTGAGCATGGCAGGCATGAGGAAGCTGAGCAAATCCTCCGGGCGCTAGTGAAAGATTTGCGCGATAAAGGGTTGAATGAGAATTTTGAAATTGCTGAAGAAATAGATCAGCTAGAGTATTTTGCAGGTCGAATTGCCCAAAAAGCCTTGGGAAATGCGGGACGTAAAGAACTACGGGATCAGAGTTTCCAGACAATGACGCGCAATCGCAGTGATTTAGCAGCTCGCGGTGTCACGGCTGGGGATGAAGTGTATGGGATGCCGGTTGTCAATGAAGTTGGTTCGGGTGTAGAGCTACACTGTGTGCGTGAAGGCGGTAAGCTGCGAATCAAAGTCATATCCGATGGCTATGATTCCACCAAGAACGTCCAATTTCCCAGATCGATTCGTGCCGAGGGCGCACGCTATGTGGTTGAAAAACTCGAACTTTCAAGCGACGGCACTTTCTACCGCGTCGGTGGTCAAATAACTCGTCTTGCTCGACCAGGTGAAGCAGATATCTTCGTTGCTGCTAGACAATCGAGGTCAATTAATACAGGCAAAGCATCCAAAGGCCCTGCTAGTGCGGCAGATCTGCCCACAACTGATACTGTAAAGGATGGTGTTCTCGTTCAATGCGTCAAAGATGGCAGTAAGCTACGTGCTAGAGTGGTTTCTGACGGATACGAACCGAATTGGAACATGCGTTTTCCGCGATCAGTTCGTGAAGAAGGAATGCTTTACGTAGTGGATGAAATCAAAACAGCACCCGATGGCAAATCCTACATTGCCTGTGGTGAAATTAAGCGATTTCTGCAACCCAATATTACCAACTGAGTTGAAGAAAATGAACGAAAGCTATGTAGGGATTCCTACTAGCTTTTCTTCTTTAGATATTCTGCAATTGCCTCAGCTACATTGTCTTCAGGGCTATACGCCTGTGAACTTGGATTTTCAGCATGGAGCTTGTCAAGATAGGCATGTAAGGCTTCTTGATTATCCCGATGTTCTAAAACATAAGCTCGAAGTTCAATACCCGGATTTCTCACGAGGGAAAAAAAACATCTAGATTAGTCGAACCTAGGATAAA
>VFQR01001342.1_pt1 | contig 19450 bp, 17 predicted proteins | sample 3512321 | NCBI WGS metagenome assembly VFQR01 (sample SAMN10412374, study PRJNA504923) | tailings metagenome | isolation source: Relicate 3 Philex TSF1 revegetated site | place: Philippines: Tuba, Benguet | collected 2017-08-29
ACGACAAGACCGCCGTCTCATTCCTCAGCTTCTTGGCGCTCGCTGCCGCAAAACTGTGGATGCCGACTTATGTCAACAGGGCCTAGCTGGCGCGGCGAAGCTGGGAGCGCAAGATCGACAGGCAGGTCGGCGGTCGGCTAGACCTCGGCCTTGTCCAGCACCTCGGCCATCCGGGCGCGCCAGTCGGGGCCGAGGGCCTCGAATTTCTGCAGTGTCTCGGGGGAGAGCCGCAGGGTGACGGGCTGCTTGGCGTTCTCGAGCCGCGGCCGGCCGACGCTGCGGCGGATACTGGCCGCGAGCTGGGGAAATACTTCGCCAAAGGGTCGAGCCTCGGCCAGCTGCTCCGGAGTGGCGTCCTCATCGTCCTCGTCCGCGGCGATCTGCGCCTGAATGCGGGCCTCCTCTTCATCCGAGATCGGCTTCAGCTTTGCCATAGGAGCTTCCTTTCGTTGCGGCTGGCCCGTCGCATGGAAACGACGGAGACGGCCTCCGTGCCGAGCGGCCTGAAAATCACGGTGGTCGGGACTTCCTGCAGCAGGCCCACAGCTTTGAAGCGGTTCTGTTTTGCCGGAAGGACGTGTGCCTCGGCGAAAAACTCGAGATCGAGCGACGCGAAGTCGAGCCCCCGATTCGCGAGGTTCGCCAGACGCTTGGGCTCGTCCCACAGGATCCGCATAGAATATCCGTACACGAAAATGCTGGGACAAGCAAGGCTCCGCTTGTGGCAGGCTTAGTGGGCGACAGCGGCGGTGTGTGGGTGTAGAAGCGTCGGCAGTACCATCGGTTACTGTCATGCCCGCCTTTTCCGCGCAGTCGCGCAACATCTCCCTCGTCGTCGCCGCTGCCTTCTTCATGCAGATGCTGGACGGTGTGATCATCGTCACGGCGCTGCCGGCGATGGCGGCCGATTTCCGTGTCGATACGCTGGCGATGAGCATCGGCGTCACGGTTTACATGCTGACGACGGCGGTGCTGATCCCCGCCGCGGGTTGGCTGGCCGATCGTTTCGGAGCGCGGCGGGTGTTCATCACCGCCATTGCGGTGTTCACGCTCGCCTCGCTGGCCTGCGGCATCGCCGAGGACCTGACGCAGTTCGTCCTCGCGCGCGCGGTGCAGGGGGCGGGTGGGGCGATGATGTTTCCGGTCGGTCGCGTGCTGGTGCTGCGCAGCGCCGACAAGCACGAGATCGTCTCGGCGATCGGGCTGACCGTGTGGCCGGCGCTGTTCGCCCCGGTGATCGGGCCGGCGCTGGGTGGCTTCATCACCACCTATCTCGACTGGCGCTGGAATTTCTTCCTCAACATTCCGCTCGGCATCGCCGGCGTGCTGCTGGTCTGGGTGCTAGTGCCGCGGGATGGCAAGGGGGTGGAGCAGCCCTTCGACTGGCTGGGTTTCGGTCTGACCGCGCTGGCTCTCTCAGCCCTTCTCGTCGGCTTCGAAACGCTCGCACATGGCACGGTGCCGCCTGTTGCGGGGGTGGTGCTCGCTGCGATCGGCCTCGTAACCGGCATCCTCGCCATCCTCTGGCTGCGGCGGACGGCGTTTCCGGTGCTGAGGCTGCAGACGCTGGGTATCCGAACCTTTGCCGCGGCTGAACTCTGGTACGGCTCCTGGCTGCGGATCACCATTCACGCGACGCCGTTCCTGTTGCCGCTGCTGTTCCAGCTGGGCTTCGGGCTCGACCCGCTGGCCGCCGGCGGGCTGGTGATGGCGTATTTTCTCGGCAACCTGGTCATGAAGAGCATCACCACGCGCATCTTGCGCCGCTTCGGCTTCCGGAACGTGCTGGTGGTGAACGGCACGCTGGCGGCGATTTCCATCGCCATCTGCGGCCTAATGACGACGACCACCCCCTATGCCGTGATCGTGCTGGTGCTGGTGATCGCCGGCATGACGCGCTCCATGCAACTGACGGCGCTCGCGACCATCGCCTTCGCCGACGTCGATGCCGAGGCGCGCAGCTCCGCATCGACGCTCTCGAGCATGTTCCAGCAGCTGACCCTGGTGATCGGCATCGCGCTGGCAACCGGCATGCTGAATGGTGCCCTTGCAGTCACCGGCGCGTCCGCAGTCGGTCTTGGCGAGTTCCGCATCGCCTTCCTGCTCATGGGGGCGCTGGCCCTGGTGGGCGCGCTCGCCTTCACCACGCTGCCGCGCGATGCCGGAGCGGAGGTGTCGGGGCACCGAGTTCCCGGCTGAGCGGGCCGAGAGGCGTTGAGGCCAGGGGCCGACTCTCTTAGGGTTCCTCAAGGGAAACGGTGGCCGCGCGCCGCCGACGGAGGGGGCACGATGATCCGGCGCTTGGCGACACTCTTGGGGCTGATGTCGCTGCTGTCGGCCTGCAGCACCGCGCCCGGCCTAGCGCCCGTGACGGGGAGCGCAGGGGCAGGTGCCGCGGGTGGCACCATCGAGGTGATCAACCGCAGCGCCCATAGCCTCGACAACGTCACGATCTCGCCCTGTGACGGACCGGCGTCCACCATCAATCGGATGCCTGCTGGTCAAACCATACCGGTGGGAAGCAACCATCTCTTTCCGGTGACGCCTGGCTGCTGGGATGTGGACGGCGGCGCCACGGGGGTAGGTGTCGCCCGCCAGCGGCTGACGGTGCCGGTCGGCGGGCTGGCGCGCTACACCATCGACGGTTGACGGGCCAACGAGGCTTGCCTGCTTATATCGGTACTTGCCGATGAAGCGGGAATGTGCAGGATGCGGTGCTCCGACAAAGGCAAGCACTTCATGTCCCAGCTCTTCTCGCCCTATCGCCTGCGCGGCCTGACCCTGCGCAACCGCACCGTCGTCGCGCCGATGTGCCAGTACTCGGCCCGGCACGGCTTCCCCAATGACTGGCATCTGGTGCATCTGGGGCGCTTCGCGCTGGGTGGCTTCGGTATGGTGATGGTGGAAGCCACCGGCGTCACGCCCGAGGGCCGGATCAGCTATGGCGATACCGGCTTGTGGTCGGACGAGCAGATCCCCGCCTATGCCCGCATCACCGACTTCCTCAAGCGGAATGGTACGGCCGCGGCGATCCAGCTTGCCCATGCCGGCCGCAAGGCGTCGACGCCGATCAGCTGGCGCAACGGCTTCAACGAGACGGAGGAGGAGAAGGCGCGTGTAGGGTTCGAGTCCTGGACGCCTGTCGCGCCGAGCGCCGAAATCCACTCCGACCGGCCCGGCTTCACCAAGCCCGAGGCGCTGGATCTCGCAGGGATCGCCGGCATCGTCACCGCCTTCCGCGACGCGGCCATCCGGGCGGACAAGGCCGGCTTCGACATCGTCGAAATCCATGCCGCGCATGGCTACCTGCTCAACCAGTTCCTGTCGCCGGTCGCCAACCATCGCGATGACGCATATGGCGGCAGCCTCGAGAACCGCATGCGCATCGTGCTCGAAGTCGCGGAGGCCGTGCGGCCGGTCTGGCCGGACGACAAACCGCTGCTGGTCCGCCTTTCGGTCACGGATGGCGGGGAAGGGGGCTGGACGGTCGAGGATTCGGTGGTGCTGACTTGCGAGCTCGCGGCGCGCGGTGTGGACCTGATCGACTGTACCTCCGGCGGCTTCGAAGGCTATGCGCTGAAGCCGGCGCCCCATTACCAGGTGCCGCTCGCAACAGCGGTGAAGGCGGGCGGGCTGCCGAGCATGGCCGTCGGGCTGATCCAGGACCCGGAAGCCGCAGAGCGCATTGTCGCCAATGGCGAGGCGGACCTGGTCGCCTTTGCCCGCGGTGCGCTGGAAGACCCCAACTGGCCCCTGCATGCCCGGCATGTGCTGGAGGGCGGCGGCGAGGCCTACGAGCTCTGGCCGATCCAGGCCCGGGCGCGCATCCGGGACAAGGATCGCGTGCTGGGGTTGCGGCAGGAACCCTCATAACTCCCTGGGATTGCCGGAAATTCGGCGCAATCGCTACCGCAGATACTGCTGCTGCCGCTCTTGTGCCGCGCAGGCGGCATGCCCATTTCCACCGGGCACCGGAGAACGCAGATGACGACCAGAACCGCTCTATTCGCCTTGCTGGCCATGTGGGGTGTCGGCACGGCGGGCTGCCTGCCGGTTGTGGCCGAGGAGGCCGGCTCGGCTGGCGATGATGCGCTGACCGACACGGATCATCCGGGTTTCACCAACCGGGTGTGGACACGGGCCGCCGGCGAGGACGAATTGCCGGGCGTGATGCGGGTGTTTCTCTCCGACGGCACGCTGGTGCAGGATTCGTGCTGGGAAACCTATCGGCTCAGCGCCTGGAGCTTCACGTCGGAAACCGGGCTGACCTGGAACGAGGACGGGGTGGACATCGCCGCCGAGATCGTCTCGGTCACCGATGCGGAGCTGACGCTCAGCCTGCAACTGCGCGGCGGCGCGGTGGTGGAGACCTATGTCGCCGCCGACGTGCCGTATGTCTGCCCGGACCTGCCACGCTGAGCTGAGCGCCGGGACCCGTCCGCGCGGGACGGCGCAGCGCACTCGACCGTAGCGTTTCACTAGCTAGAGCGCTCCATGTGTTGGTTGGACCGTTGTGCTGGACACACCCGGTTCTCAGTCAGCCTCCCTCCCCTTGATGGGGAGGGCCGGGGTGGGGTGAGGAGAGCCGGTGAATCAACGGCTTGTCCGGTGGCTCCCCGCCCCCCACCCTTGATCCCTCCCCACCAGGGGGAGGGAGACGACTGCACCGCCGGTGCGTCAGCACAAGCGTGAACCCGATCCAGGGTGATCGGCTTCAGGCGGAGAATGCCTAGATGATCACCTGCGTGCCGATCTCCACCACGCGGCCGGTGGGGATGTGGAAATACTCGGTGGCGTCGGTGGCGTTGCGGGACAGCGCGATGAACACCTTGTCGACGAGGCGCACGAACGAATTGCGGCTTTGCGACTTGAGCGAGCGCCGTGACAGGAAGAACGAGGTCGACATGATGTCGAACTTCCAGCCGAGCTTGCGCGCCAGTGCCAGCGCCTTCGGAATGTTCGGCGTCTCTATGTAGCCGAAGGTGACGACCACCCGGTAGAACAGGTCGTTGTAGGCGTCGATCCGCACCTTCTCGTCGTCGGGCACACGCGGCAGGTCCGAGGTGACCACCGTCAGGATGACGTTGTGCTCGTGCAGCACCTTGTAGTGCTTGAGGCTGTGGAGCAGGGCGGTGGGCGCCCCCTCGATGTCCGAGGTCAGGAACACGGCCGTGCCGGGCACGGTGTTCGGCTTCTTCTTGGCGAGGTTCTCGACGAGGAAATCGAGCGGGACCTCGTCGCGGCGGGTCTTTTCAGTCAGCCGGCGGCGTCCGGCCATCCAGATGGCGATGATGCCGGCAAGGACCGCCGCAACTACGGCAGGCACCCAGCCGCCCTGGAAGATCTTGCTGGCGTTGGCGATGAAGAAGCCGAGGTCGACGATGAGGAAGGGCACCATGACCATCAGCGTCGCTACCGGATGCCACTTCCACACCCGCCACATGACGATGCCGAGCAGCACCACGGTGACCAGCATGACGCCCGACACCGCGATGCCATAGGCATTGGAGAGCGCGCCGGAACTGCCGAAGGCCACCACCAGCAACAAGACGAAGATCATCAGCAGGAAATTGACCTGCGGCATGTAGATCTGGCCCGACTGCGTCTCCGAGGTGTGCAGCACCGTCATGCGCGGCAACAGCCCGATGGCGATGGCCTGCTGCGTCAGGGAGAAGGCACCGGTGATCACGGCCTGGCTGGCGATGATGGTCGCGAGCGTCGCGAGTCCCACCATCGGAAGCTGGCCCCAGTCCGGCACCATCTCGAAGAACGGGTGGGTGATCTCGGCATAGTCCTCGTGAGCGAGGACGAAGGCCCCTTGGCCGAAATAGTTGAGCAGCAGACAGGGGAAGACCAGGCTGAACCAGGCAACGACGATCGGCCGGCGGCCGAAATGGCCGAGATCGACATAAATGCCTTCGACGCCGGTCACGGCGAGGAACACCGCGCCCAGCACCACCGAGGCGATCGGCAGGTGCGTGATGAGGAAATTGATGCCGTAGGCAGGGTTGAGCGCCAGCAGCACCGCCGGATTGCTGACGATATGCGACAGCCCCACGAGGCCCAGAGCCAGGAACCAGACGGCCGTCACCGGCCCGAAGACCTTGGACACGCTGGCGGTGCCGAAGCGCTGCACCGAAAAGATCATGACAATGATGACCAGCGTCACCGGCACCACGAACGGCTCGAGGTTGGGCGCCACGACGCTCACGCCCTCGGTTGCCGAGAGGACGGAGATGGCGGGCGTGATGATGGCGTCACCAAAGAACAGCGACGCCCCGAGGACGCCCAGTGCGATGATCCATTTCGGCCGCTTGCTGAAGCCGGCGGCGGCAAGGGACATCAGCGAGAGCGTGCCGCCTTCGCCCTTGTTGTCGGCGCGGGTGACGAAGAAGATGTACTTCACCGTCACCGTGACCGTCAGGGCCCAGATGATGAGGGACAGCAGCCCCAGCACTTCGGCTTCGGTGCCCGCACCGCTCGGGGCGGCGGCCAGGGACTGGCGGAAGGCGTAGATCGGACTGGTGCCGATATCGCCATACACCACGCCGAGGGCGCCGAGGACGAGTGCGGGAAATTCCTTGTTTGCGTGGCCGGCCTGATCGGTCGCCCCAGCGCCGGCGGGTTCGCCGGACGGTGCGGTCTGCGTCATATGCCCTTCGCTCACCCTGTTTCGGGTGGCGGGGGTCTACACCCCGCGCCCCTCCGGCTCAACAGGCAAAATGCGCAATGGTGAGGAATTCGCATGCAAAAGGGGCGGCGCGAGGGGAGCGCCGCCCCGGAACCGGGAGCAGAAGGAGGGAAGGCTCACCGGCTCAATCGTGCCGGATCGGGCTGGTTTCAGGCCGACTTGGCGGCGTCTGCTTCGCGGGCGGTCTTGGTGGCATTGGTCCACCAGACGAGATTGTCGAGCAGGTCGGGCACGAAGCCGTCGAAATTGCTCTTCACGTCGTCCCAGCTCTTCTGGCCCATCATGAGCGGCATGAAATCGGAGCCGCCGATATGGATGCCGTGACGGACCGGAACGGCCTGGAGCTCGACCATGATGTTGCGCAGATGCTCGACGGCGCGGGCGCCGCCCACCGAGCCATAGGCCACAAAGCCGACGGCCTTCTTGACGAACGGGGTATAGGCCCAGTCGAGCGCGTTCTTCAGCGCGCCGGTGATCGAGCGGTTGTACTCGGCGGTGACGAAGATGTAGCCGTCGAACTCCTTGAGCTTGGCCTGGAAGCGGGCGGCTTCGGGGTTCGGGGTCGGCATCCAGAGGTCGGACGCCGGGGCGTCGAACAGCGGGAGCTTGTAGTCGGCGAGATCAACGATCTCGACATCGATGTCGCCGCGGGCGGCGGCGTGCTCGGCGATCCACTTGGCCGGCTTGTCGCCGAAGCGGGTGGGACGGACGGAGGTGATGATCACCCCGATCTTGGGTTTGGACATGGGCTGCACTCCAGTAACAAAATGTGACTGAGGCGAGATATGTGCCCATCCTGCGCGCCGCAAGCAGGCACGCGGCACTGCCCGGGGCAGGTGGCTGATACTGGATTACACGGGTGTTACTGGGATGGTGGCAAAAAGCCCGAGGTTTCCCGGCCTTTTCGCCGGGAGCAGAAATCGCGCTTGTGCCGCCGGGTGCGGGGACTGGATGCACCGTTCGCAATTCGCGAACGATGCCGCGGGAGGCGTGGGCTAGCGCAGGCCGAAGGAGAACGTCCAGGCAAGCGCCCGGAGCCCCATTTCATCGAGTTCGGGGTGGCGGGGTTGCAACTGCTCGATCGCGCGCTCAGTAACGGATTTGCGGCTGCGCTTCTCGGTCGCTTCGACCGGCTGCTGCAGTTCGGCCATCAGTTCGAGAATGCGCTCCTTGAGTTCGCCGGCCTCGGCCTCGCCGAAACGTGCGACGAGTTGTGGCGTGCGGGCACGCGGAAAGGACGAGCTGCCATAGCCCGTATACAGGATCAGTGCCTCGTTGATCGGATCGCTCATCACCAGCCTTAGCGCTGCTGCCTGGTAAGCCATAGGAAACTCCTGCCCTGTCGAGAAGGCCTGAACCATGGTCGTCCACGCTTTGGATGAAGTGATGGTCGGCACCGGCAATTGAACCGGATTTGAACCGGCTCGGGGATGAACCGGTAACGAATCCCGTGCCTTGGGCATGGAGTGGCGCGATTCTCGGCACCGTGCCCGCGTGAGGATCAGGCCGCCGCCGCCCGATAGCGCCTTACGGTCTCGGCCATGCCGTAAAGCAGGGCGTCCGCTGTCAGCGCATGGCCGATGGACACCTCGGCGAGATCGGGAATCGCCGCCTTGAGCCGGGGCAGATTGTCGAGCGTCAGATCGTGCCCGGCATTGACGCCGAGGCCGGCGGCACGGGCCGCGTCGGCGGTGGCCGCGAGGTGCGCCAACTGCCGTGCGGCATCGTCCGGGCGATGGTGGCAGGCACCATAGGGGCCGGTGAAGAGCTCGATCCGGTCGGTGCCGGTTGCCCGCGCGGCGGCCACTCCGGCCGGGCCGGCATCGGGGTCGCAGAACAGCGACACGCGCATCCTGCCTTCATGCAGCCGGCCAACGACGTCGCGCAACAGGCTGGCCTGACTCACGAAATCCCAGCCATGGTCGCTGGTCGCCTGTCCGGGCAGGTCGGGCACGAGCGTCACCTGTGCCGGCCGCACTTCGGTGCAGAGCGCGAGGAAGTCCTCGGTGGGATAGCCCTCGATGTTGAACTCGCGGTCCGGGTATGCCTCGAGCAGGCGGGCCAGTGCATAGACGTCGGTGCGGCGAATATGTCGCTCATCGGGCCGCGGATGCACGGTCAGTCCTTCCGCGCCGGCCGCCAGCGCTACCTCGCCGAGACCGGTGACGCTGGGCCAGGGCAGATCGCGGCGGTTGCGCAGCATGGCGATGGCGTTGAGGTTGACGGAGAGAGCAGTCATCGATCGCACCTGGACAGGAGAGGGGCCTGCATAGCGCATCGGTCCGCCGTGCGCCAATTCTAGCTTGTGATCGCCGTGATCGCCGCCGCGGATGCAGCTGGGGGTGGATCGATTCAGCGGGCCGGAAGTTGTTCCAGGCGCAACTCCCTGACCCGCAGGTCGCCTTGGCTATATCGCGCAACCAATGGGGCGCGAGAGGGCGGGGACCTGCCAGCCCACCAGAGCCAAGATGAACGCACCCGTTTCGATCCCCTCCGTCCAACGTGCTCAGGAGATGAAGTTCGGCACGAGCCTCACGCCGCGCGGCGCCCGCTTCCGCCTGTGGGCGCCAGAATGTGCCACGATCTCCCTGCGCATCCCCGCCCGCTCTGCCGAGGACCTGCCCATGCAGCGCGAGCCGCGCGGCTGGTTCGTGCTGGAAGTCGAGGGCGCCCGGCCCGGCGACCGCTACAGCTTCGTCTTGCCCGACGGACTTGCTGTGCCCGACCCGGTGTCGCGCTATCAGCCGGACGATGCGCATTGCGACAGCGAGCTGATCGATCCGCGTGCCTATCGCTGGCGCGATCTCGGCTGGCCGGGGCGGCCGTGGGAGGAGGCGGTGCTCTATGAACTGCATATCGGCACCTTCACGCCGCAAGGCACGTTTCGCGCGGCGATCGACAAGCTCGACCACCTCGTCGAGCTGGGGGTGACCGGGATCGAGATCCTGCCCGTCGCCGACTTCGAGGGGCGCTGGAACTGGGGCTATGACGGCGTGCTGCTGTTTGCGCCCGACAACAGCTATGGCCGCCCGGATGACCTCAAGGCACTGGTCGACGCGGCGCATGAGCGCGGGCTGATGGTAATCCTCGACGTGGTCTACAACCACTTCGGCCCCTCCGGAAACTACATGAACGCCTATGCGCCGCTGCTGACCGGCAAACACGACACGCCGTGGGGTGCGGCGGTGAACTATGACGATGAGGGCTCGGCAATGGTGCGCCAGATGATTCTCGCCAATGCCCGTTACTGGCTGAACGAGTTCCACTTCGACGGGCTGCGGCTCGACGCCATCCACGCCATCCAGGACGAGGGGCCGCGGCACCTGCTCGAGGAGCTGGCCGAGCAGACGCGAGCCGCGACGGACGGCCGCCACATCCACCTGATCGTCGAGAACCCGGAGAACCAGGCCTGCTGGATGGTGCGGCACGACGATCTGCGGCCCGCGCTCTATACGGCGCAATGGAGCGAGGACATCCATCACGGCCTGCACGCGGCGGTGACCGGGGAGGCGTTCTGGTACTATGCCGACTACCATGGCCGGATCGACCTGCTGGGTCGCGCGCTGGCCGAGGGGCAAGGCTTCCAGGGGGAGTATTCGGGCCATGAGGGGCGGACCAAGGGAGAGCCCAGCGCCTTCCTGCCGCCGACGGCTTTCGTCTCCTATCTGCAGAACCACGACCAGGCCGGCAACCGGCCGTTCGGCGACCGGCTGCACATGCTGACCAGCGCCGACGCGCTGCGCTGCGTAACGGCCATCCATCTGCTCGCGCCTCAGATCCCGATGCTGTTCATGGGCGAAGAATGGGAGTGCGACACCCCCTTCGTGTTCTTTTCGGACCTGCAGGGCCTGAGCGAGGAGATTCGCCGCGGCCGGCGCGAAGAGTTCAAAGGCTTGGGCGGCGATTTGGCGCATGAGGACATACCCGACCCCATGAGCGAGGCGACGTTCCGTTCCTGCAAGCTCGATTGGGGCGAACTGGAGGGGGCGCGCGGGCAGGAGGCGCTGGCGCTGCGCCGCAGGCTGCTCGCCATCCGGCACAGCGAGATCGTGCCGCGACTGGTCGGGATGTCTGGCAATGCCGGTCGCTTCGACGTGCTCGACGATCGCGGTCTCGACGTGCGCTGGCGGATGGCGGACGACAGCAAGCTGCGGCTGGTCACCAATCTCTCCGATCGTCCGCTCGAGTGGAACGGGGCGGGCGAAGGTCGCGTCCTGTGGAATGTCGGAGCGGCAGGGCCGCAACTGCAGCCCTGGGCCGTGCTCTGGTCGCTGACGGAGACGACGAATGGCTGAGCGGACTCCACGCGCCACCTACCGGCTGCAGCTCAACAAGAACTTCACTTTCTCCGATGCCGAAGCCATCGCTCCCTATTTGGGGCGGCTCGGGGTGAGCCACGCTTATCTGTCACCGATCCTCAAAGCGCGGCCGGGCAGCATGCACGGCTATGACACGGTCGATCATACCACGCTCAATCCCGAGCTGGGGACGCTCGCCGATTTCCGCCGCCTCGCCAGTGCTTTGCGCGCCGAGGGGATCGGCATCGTACTCGACATCGTGCCCAATCACATGGGGGTCGGCGGCAGCGACAATGCGCTGTGGCTCGACGTGCTCGAATGGGGGCAACAGAGCCGCTACGCCGACTGGTTCGATATCGACTGGTCGCCGCGGGAACCGTCGCTGCACGGGCGCCTGCTGGTGCCGTTCCTCGGCACCTCGTTCGGCGAGGCGCTGGAGCAGGGCGATCTGCAACTACGCTTCGATACCGAAGCGGGCCGGCTCGCGGTCTGGGCCTATGACAGCCACAAGCTGCCGCTCGCGCCCGCGAGCTATGCAGTGGTTCTGGATGGCGTGCCTGACCTAGCCGGGCTCGCAGCTGACCTAGCCGCCGCTACCGACGGTCCGGAGGGGGCCGAGGAACTGCTGGCCAAGCTGCAGGCGCAGGCCCGGGAGAAGGCAATCGCGGCGGCGATCGATCAGCGGGGCGCCGCACTGAACGAGGAGCCCGGCCGCGAGACGCTGGCGCGGCTGATCGACCAGCAGCACTGGCGCGTTGCGCGCTTTTCGGTCGCCTCGGACGAGATCAACTACCGGCGATTCTTCATCGTTTCCGACCTTGCCGGCATCCGCATCGAGCGGGACGAAGTGTTCGCGCATGCTCATCGGCTGGTGTTCGAGCTGATCGCCGAAGGGCTGGTCGACGGGCTGCGCATCGACCACATCGACGGGCTCTATGACCCTGCAGCGTATTGCGAAAAGCTGCGGCAAGCAGCGCCGCGGCCGATCTATCTGGTGGTCGAAAAAATCCTTGCGCCGCATGAGCAGCTGCGTGCCGATTGGGGTGTCGACGGCACCACCGGCTACGAATTCGCCACGGTTGCGACGCGGCTCCTGCTCGCCCCGGAAGGCCGCAAGGCGATGAGCCGTACCTGGCATGACTTCACCGGCGATGAGACGCCGTTCGATGCGGTGGAGCGGGAAGCCAAGCTCGAGATGATGGATTACGAGCTCGCCGCCGAGCGCGATGCGCTGGTCGGTCGTCTGCAGGTGCTGGCGGCCGGCAGCCGGGCGACTTCCGACTTCACCGGCAACGCGCTCTGCAACGGGCTGCGGCAGATCGTGGCCAATATGGCGGTCTATCGCAGCTACATCACTGAAAACGCAGCCGATTTGCGCGACCGGCGGATGGTGGGGCTGGCTGTGGCGCGGTCGAAGCGGCTGGCGCCGCAGCTCGACCCGGCGCTGCTCGGTTTCATCGGGCAGGCGATGTGCGGCGACGGGCCGGAGGCGTTGCGGCCACTGGCCGTGGTCTTTGCGCGCCGGATGCAGCAGTTCACCGGACCGGTGATGGCGAAAGGGCTTGAAGATACAGCGCTTTACCGCGCGAACCGGCTGCTGGCGCTCAACGATGTCGGCTCGCCGCCGGATCGGGAAGAAACCAGCATCGCGGCCTTCCACGACTTCAACCGGCGACGCGCCGCGACTGTGCCGCACGGCATGCTGACGACCTCGAGCCACGACACCAAGCGCGGCGAGGATACCCGCGCGCGGATTGCCGTGCTGCCGGGTATGGCCGAGGCCTGGCACGAGGCGGTGTTCAAGTGGCGCGAGTTGCTGGGCGAGCACGTCCAAGGCATTGATTCGCGTGAGCTTTACGCCTTCTTTCAGCTGCTGCTCGGTGCCTGGCCGGTGGATGGCGAGCGTGCGGATTTCGGCGAAAGGCTGGAGGGGGCTGTGCTGAAGGCGGCGCGGGAATCGCGGCTCCATACCAGCTGGGCCGTCCCGCGGGCGGACTACGAGGACCGGCTGCGACGGCTGGTTGCCGCAGCGCTGAAGGAGGGGCCGTTTCTCGAGGCATTTCAGGCTTTTGAGCAGAAGATCGCCGCCGCCGGCGCCGCCAATGGACTCGTGCTGACGCTGCTGAAACTGACTGCGCCGGGGGTGCCCGACATCTATCAGGGCGCCGAGCTCTGGGAGCAGAGCATGGTCGACCCGGACAATCGGCGGCCGGTCGATTTCGCACAGAGGGAGAGGCTGCTGGCAGCGCTGACGCCTGAGACCGATCTGGCAAGCCTTTGGCAGGATTGGCGAAACGGTGCCGTCAAGCAGGCGCTGATCCAGCGTCTGCTGGCCATGCGGGCGGAGCGGCCGGAGCTGTTTGCTGCAGGCGATTACCGCCCGGTCGCGGTCACCGGCGCGGAAGCCGAGCGGGTCATCGCCTTCATCCGCGAGGCGGCGGGGTCGCGGCTGCTGGTGGTTGCGGCGCTGCAGCCCTCGCGGCCGGTAGAGGCGGCACGGCTGGAGCTTGAAGCGGGAGCCGACTGGCTCGACCTGCTGCGGCCGGGCGAGACGCAGGGCGACCCCATGGACGCCGCCGCGCTGCTTTCTGGCCTGCCTGTCGCCGCATTGCTGAACGCGGGCTGAGCCGATCCTGAACGGGGTCGGGGCGAAGATTAAGGGGGAGCCATGGCTCCCCCTCTTGTTGGCGGTTACTCGGCGGCGGTGAGGCGGAGGATTTCGGAGCCGGCGCCGCGCTCCTCGGTGATGACATAGACGGAGCCATCCTCGGCGACGCGGATGTCGCGCACGCGTGCTTCGACCGGCACATGCTCCTCGGCGGCGACGAGGTCGTTGTCGAGATGCAGCACCACGACCGACTGCGCTACCAGCCCGCCGACGAGGAACGCATCCTGCCACTCGGGGAACATCTCGCCCTGGTAGAGCGCCATGCCGGAGGGGGCGATCACCGGATCCCAGTAATACACCGGCTGCTCGACGCCTTCGCCTTCGGTGCGGCCTTCGCCGACCTCCTCGCCGCTATACTCGATGCCGTAGGTGACTTCCGGCCAGCCATAGTTGCGACCGGCCTCCGGCCGGTTGAGCTCGTCGCCGCCGCGTGGGCCGTGCTCGACGATCCACAGCCGGCCCTCGGCATCGAGTGCCGCCGACTGCGTGTTGCGATGGCCGAGGCTCCAGATCTCCGGCTGGGCGTCGGCATTGTCGACGAACGGATTGTCGGGGAGGGCCGCGCCGCTCTCGTCGATGCGGAACACCTTGCCGAGCCCGCTCGCGAGATCCTGCGCCTGGGTGCGCACCTCCTGGTCCGAGCGCTCGCCGACGGTGACGAACAGCGCGCCATCGGGCGCAAAGACCAGTCGCGAGCCGAAATGCTGGTTGCCGGAATAGCTCGGCGTCTGGCGGAAGATGATCTCGACATCCGTCAGCTCGCCGGCGCCGGCCTCGTCGATCTGGAGGATCGCGGAGGCGACAGAGGTGCCGTTGCCGTCGTCACGCGGCTCGGCGAAGGAGAAGAAGACGCGGTTGCTGGTTTCGAAATCGGGGGCGAGCGCGACATCGAGCAGGCCGCCCTGGCCGCGCGCATCGACCTCGGGCACGCCGTCGATATCCGGGCCCGGCTCGCCATTCTCGTCGATGACGAACATCCGGCCTTCCTTGGCGTTCACCAGCAGCCGGCCATCGGGCAGGATTTCCATGGCCCACAGCTGCGGCAGCCCGTCGGAGAACACGGTCGCCTCGACATTGGGCCGGTTCTCCGGCAGCGGCGCCCGCGTCTGCTCGGGGAAGGACGGTTCCTGCTGCGGCGCATTGGGCGGTTCGGTGGCGACGCCCTGGGCGAGCGCCGAGGTGGAGAGCGCCAGCGCGAGCCCCAGCGAAGCGCCGAGCGAGGTGGCGAGGGTCGTAATCGGATGATGCACGTCAGATCCTATGTCGGTTCGGTGTGAGGGTGACACCGGGGCAACACAGCTACGTCCCGACCGATCCGGCCGGGGCTACACATCGGGAACAAGTATGCGTGAGTGCGTAGCGGGGGGCTGCGCTTCCTCAGCCGAGCCGCTCGGCGTGCCAGCTGAGGTGATCGGCCATGAAGCTGGAGATGAAATAGTAGCTGTGGTCGTAGCCGGGCTGGCGGCGGAGGGTGAGCGGCTGGCCGGCGGCGGCGCAGGCGGCCTCGAGCCGTTCTGGCATCAGCTGGGTGGTGAGGAAGCCGTCGGCTTCGCCCTGGTCCACGAGGAGGTGCGGCAGGCGGGCGCCGTCTTCGATCAGGGCGGTGGCGTCATGGGCGCGCCAGCTCGCACGGTCGGGGCCGAGATAGCCGGTGAAGGCCTTCTCGCCCCACGGGCACGCCATCGGCGCGGCGATCGGCGCGAAGGCGGAGACCGAGCGATAGCGGCCGGGATGGCGCAGCGCGAGGGTGAGCGCGCCATGCCCGCCCATCGAGTGCCCCATGATGGCCTGCCGGTCCATGTCGGCCGGGAAGTGGGCGACAATCAGCCCCGGCAGCTCGTCCGCAATGTAGCTCTCCATGCGGTAGTGCTGCGCGTAGGGCGGCTGGGTGGCATCGAGGTAGAAGCCGGCGCCGAGGCCGAAATCCCACGCGCCGTCAGGATCGTCCGGCACGCCCTCGCCCCGGGGCGAAGTGTCGGGGGCGACGAAGATCAGCCCGAGCGCGGCGCAGGCGGCGCGGAATTCGCCCTTCTCGGTGACATTGGCCTGGGTGCAGGTGAGGCCCGAAAGGTACCAGACCACCGGCAGCTTCGCCCCCGGCGCATGCTCGGGCACGAACACCGAGAACTCCATCGGCGTGCCGGTGGCGCTGGAGGCGTGGCGATAGACGCCCTGCGTGCCGCCATGGCTGCGGGCCGTCGAGACGGCTTCGAGCGCCATCAGTAGACTACCACAGAGCGGATCGACTCGCCGGCATGCATGAGGTCGAAGCCCTTGTTGATGTCCTCGAGGTCGAGGACATGGGTGATCATCGGGTCGATCTCGATCTTGCCGTTCATGTACCAGTCGACGATCTTGGGCACGTCGGTGCGGCCGCGCGCGCCGCCGAAGGCCGAGCCCTTCCAGACGCGGCCGGTGACGAGCTGGAACGGGCGGGTGGAGATTTCCTTGCCCGCCTCGGCGACGCCGATCACGGTGGAGACGCCCCAGCCGCGATGGCAGGCCTCGAGCGCGGTGCGCATGACATCGGTGTTGCCGGTGCAATCGAAGGTGTAGTCGGCGCCGCCGTCGGTGAGGGCGACGAGGTGCTGGACGAGATCGCCTTCGACTTTGCGCGGGTTGACGAAATGCGTCATGCCGAAGCGGCGGCCCCAGCTCTCCTTGGCGTCGTTGACATCGACGCCGATGATCTTGTCGGCCCCGACCATGCGGGCGCCCTGGATGACGTTGAGGCCGATGCCGCCGAGCCCGAACACGATGATGTTGGAGCCGGGCGTGACCTTGGCGGTGTTGATCACCGCCCCGACGCCGGTGGTGACGCCGCAGCCGCAATAGCAGGCCTTGTCGAACGGCGCGTCCTCGCGGATCTTCGCGACTGCGATCTCGGGCAGCACGGTGAAGTTCGAAAAGGTCGAGCAGCCCATGTAGTGGAACACCGGCTGGCCGCGATAGCTGAAGCGCGAGGTGCCGTCGGGCATCACGCCCTTGCCCTGCGTGGCGCGGATGGCGGTGCACAGATTCGTCTTGCCCGAGAGGCAGCTTTTGCACTGCCGGCATTCGGGCGTGTAGAGCGGGATGACGTGGTCGCCCGGCTTCACCGAGGTGACGCCGCGGCCGACCTCGCGCACGATGCCTGCGCCTTCATGGCCGAGCACGGAGGGGAACAGCCCCTCGCTGTCGAGCCCGTCCAGCGTATAGGCGTCGGTGTGGCAGATGCCGGTCGCCATGATCTCTACCAGCACCTCGCCGTCCCTGGGGCCATCGAGGTCGAGCTCCACGATTTCGAGCTGCTGCTTGGCGGCGAAGGCGACTGCGGCACGGGTCTTCATCGGCATCTGGCTCCTGCTGCGGGCCGCCCCTCAGGCAGCCATCGGTCAATGGCCTGCGTAAGCGATGCGACGCCGCATGTCCATGCGAGGGGCGACCCCGAAACCATAAGCCCGGGCGCCACGTAGCTGGCGGCAAGCGGCAAGGGAGGCCCGATTGAGCTATTACGCGCACGGTTTCGAGGGCGAAGTCGCCACTCTCGACTACGGCGTCTACCAGTACACCGTGATCTACCTGCCGGCCTCACTCGAGGCGGCGCTGCCGTTCGACAGCCATCCGCGGCTGCGGATCGAAGGCGAAATCGCCGAGCATCCGTTCAACGGCGCATTGATCCCGTCCCGTCAGGGGCGCCATTTGATCGTATCGCCGGAAGTGCTGCGGGCAACGGGGCTGCGGCTCGGCGCCCCCGTCGAAGTGCGCTTCAACATCGCCGACCAGGACGCCGTGGCCATTCCGGACGAACTGCAATGGGCGCTCGACGCGGACGCGCGCGCCCAGGCGGCGTGGGACGCCCTCACACCCGGCCGGCGCCGCGGCCTCGCCCACCTCGTGGGCAAGCCAAAAACGCTCGAAACGCGGCAACGCAAGGCCGCAGAACTGGCCGATGCACTGGCGACAGGCGCCGAACTGCCCGGTCCGCCTGCGCGCCGGGCCAGGCGGACGCGGCCGGACGCCTGAGGAGGGCATCGGGCGGTTTGAGCCTTGCTTCACCGTCGCGTACTCTGACTTGAGCCGCACAATTGAAGGGGGCGGTGCTGACTGGCTCCTCCCGCCTGATCTACTGGAGTGGCCGTTTGGGGCGAAACGCAATTGCCAGAACCTGAGTGGCTCACGGCAGTCGCTTCGAAGAGTTGAGGCGGCGGGCCGTCGAGGGGGGACTTCTGAGGTCACCTGCAGTCACCCATCCTGCTCGCGTCTTGCTGCCCCTTCACCGGCTCAAGCTAGGCTCCTGGATTAGCAGGTCGATGAGACGAATCTCAGCGGGATCCGCCTGATGCTGAACAGCATTGCCATGCCTGAAGCGACGTATCGACGGGGCCGGCAGCCAAAACAGCTTGATCCGAACCGTACGGTACGGTACGGCAGTTGCGACGACGGACGGATGGAGGATGGTAGGCGATGGCGACCGCCACGCTGGAGCGCGAAGAGAGCTTCACGCCCCGCCAGCAGCAGGTGCTGACGGCGGCGCTGGACCTGCTGGTGGAGCAGGGGGACCGGCTGACCATGACCTCGGTCGCCCGCCGCGCCTCCTGTTCCAAGGAGACGCTGTACAAATGGTTCGGCGACCGGGACGGGCTGCTGACGGCGACGGTGCAGTGGCAGGCCGCCAAGGTGCGCATGCCGCAGGTCGATCGCTGGCGGCTGGACGCGCCCTCGCTGCGCGACAGCATCGCCCAGTTCGCGCGTGACCTGCTCTCGACCATTCTGGGCGAGGTGTCGGTGACGCTCAACCGGCTGGCCATCGGCCATGCCGGGGCGGAAAAGCACGGGCTGGGCGAAATCGTGCTCGAGAACGGCCCGCTCGCCATCCGGCGCCGGCTGAAGGCGGTGCTCGAAGCCGGGCGCGAGGCGCGGCTTTTGCGCTTCGACAGCTCGGAAGAGGCGTATCGCAGCTTTTTCGGCCTCGTCGTTCGCGATATCCAGATCCGGCTGCTGCTGGGGGAGCCGATCGCCATGAGTGAAGCCGAAGTGGCCCGCGACGCGACGCGGGCGACGGAGCAGTTTCTGAAAATCTACGGGATAGGGCAGGGCTGAGGCCCCGCCGGACCCATCATTGCGGCCCGAGGGCCAACGCGACAACAGGGGAGACAACCATGCGCGTCTATTACGATCGTGATGCCGATCTCAACATCATCAAGTCCAAGAAGGTCGCCATCGTCGGCTATGGCAGCCAGGGCCACGCCCACACGCTGAACCTGCGCGATTCCGGCGTGACCGATGTCGTGGTGGCGCTGCGCCCCGGTTCCGCTTCGGCCAAGAAGGCCGAGGGCGAGGGGCTGCGCGTGATGTCGGTCGCCGAGGCGGCCGGCTGGGCCGACGTCATCATGATGCTGACCCCCGACGAGCTGCAGGCCGACATCTACAAGGAGCACATCGAGCCCAATATCCGTGACGGCGCCGCGCTCGCCTTCGCGCACGGCCTCAACGTGCACTTCAACCTGATCGAGCCGAAAAAGACCGTCGACGTCATCATGATCGCGCCCAAGGGCCCCGGCCACACCGTGCGCGGCGAATATGTCCGCGGCGGCGGCGTGCCCTGCCTGATCGCCGTGCACCAGGACGCTTCGGGCAACGCCCAGGACATCGCGCTGGCCTATGCCTCGGGCGTCGGCGGCGGCCGCTCCGGCATCATCGAGACCAATTTCCGCGAGGAATGCGAGACCGACCTGTTCGGCGAGCAGGTGGTGCTGTGCGGCGGCCTCGTCGAGCTGATCCGCGCCGGCTTCGAGACGCTGGTGGAAGCCG
>VFQR01001343.1_pt1 | contig 19449 bp, 16 predicted proteins | sample 3512321 | NCBI WGS metagenome assembly VFQR01 (sample SAMN10412374, study PRJNA504923) | tailings metagenome | isolation source: Relicate 3 Philex TSF1 revegetated site | place: Philippines: Tuba, Benguet | collected 2017-08-29
ATCGCGGATTTCCTGTGCGAGCACGCGCAATGCCTGTGCGAGCGGCGTGCCGTAGCGTTCGGCCTGGATCAACGCAGTACAGACCGCCTTCACCCCGTCGATACCGGTGCGTGCGGCAAGATTTTCGAACGCCATACGGCGGTCCTGCAAATAGGAAAGCTCGGCCGTCGTCAGCGTCAACTCTTCCGCGAGCGGCACCGACTGCGATCCGACTTCCTGGCTCACGCGCTTGAACGCGGCATCGATCGACATGCCGGACTCGACGCAGATCAGCAGAAGATCCAGCGAATCGGGAAACGCACGGCGAATCGATTGCTGGCGCCGTGTGATCACGTTCTTCAAGAAGAGTTGCGGCAGCTTGATGCCGAGATAAGCGGCGGCGATGCACATGCCGATTTTCACCATCGGCGGCTGGTTGATCGGCACCAGTACGAACAGATAGAGCGCCGCAAAAATCAGCATGCCGATCGGCGCGACCATGCGGAAGAACAGGAACGACACCTGCGGTCCCTGCCCGCGGTAGCCGGCCTGAATCAGCATCGCCTTCGCTTCGTCCTCGCCGAGCCACTTCTTCAGGTCGAGGCTTTCGACAATATGCTGCATGAAAGCCTTGGGCGTAGGACGCAGGTTCACTTTCTCGCCGCGCGCAAGTTTCTCGCGTTCGCGTGCCCTGATCTGTCCGCGCTCCACGGCCAGCGTCTTCATGCGGCGGTCGAGGCCGTCGCCGGAAATGAAAGGCATCGCGAGCGTATAGATCGTCGCGATCACCGCGATCACGGTGAACAGCGTCGTCATGAAACGCGCGTCGCTCAGTCTTTCATAAAGAAGTTCGACCATCCGACTCGCCTCTAGAAATCGAAGTTGATCATGCGGCGCATCACGAGCACGCCCATCGTCATCCACATCGCCGAGCCCGCCATCAGCACGCGGCCGGTCGGCGTGGTCCAGAGCAGTTCGATGTAGCCGGGGCTCGTGAGGTAGACGAGGATCATCACCGCGAAAGGAAGCGAGGCGATGATCGCCGCAGAAGCCTTGGCTTCCATCGACATCGCCTTGATCTTCGCGGACATTTTCTTTCGTTCGCGCAGCACGCGCGAAAGGTTGCCGAGCGCTTCGGAAAGGTTGCCGCCGGCCTGCTGCTGAATCGCGAGCACGATGCCGAAGAAGTTCGCTTCCGGCAGCGGGACGCGCTCGTACATCTTCGCGGCCGAGTCCGAAAGCGACATGCCGACCGCCTGACCTTCCGCAATCTGGCGGAATTCGCCCTTCACCGGTTCGGACGTTTCATTCGCGATGATGCGGATACAGTCGCCGATCGGAAGGCCCGCTTTCACACCGCGCACGATGACGTCGATCGCATTGGGCAGTTCGAGAATGAACTTGTTCTCGCGCTTCTTCTTCAGATAGCCGATCACCCAGCGCGGGATGCCGAAGCCGCCCGCCAGAAACGAGGGGATGGCGAGCAACAAGCCCATGCCGGACAGATACATGAGCACAAAGCTCATGAAGCCGGCCAGCGCACTTAACATGTAAAACTGCCGCTTCGTGATCGAGAGGCCGGCCTGCTGCAGCCGGATTTCGATCGGCGGGTTTTTCACGTTCCGCTGCCGCGCTTCGATCTGCTTCAGCGTATCTTCGACCTGCTGCCTGCGCGAGCTTGTCGCGTCGCCGCCTTTGGCGCGGCCGCGCTTCGCCTGAATTTCGTCGACCGAAATTTCCTTCAGCCGCTGCTGGGCACGCTTCTCACCCGAGATCATCGGATAGATGAAGACGTACAGCACGCCCGCGACGGCGACCGTAATCAGGAATGCGAAGGCTGCGGAGCTCATGACCGCCCCAATGCGTCGTCGATCTCGGCGCCATCAAGAGCTGCCGCGAGCTTGTTCTGCTCGCCGTAATATTTCGCCCGGTCCCAGAAGCGCGGCTGACCGATGCCGGTCGAGCGGTGCCGGCCAAGCATGTTGCCGTTCGCATCTTCGCCGAGATAGTCGAACACGAAGAGATCCTGGGTGGTCACGACCTCACCTTCCATGCCCACCACTTCGGTGACATGGGTGATGCGGCGCGAGCCGTCGCGCATACGCGAGGCCTGGATGATGACGTCGATCGACGAAACCACCATCTCGCGGATCGTGCGCGGCGGCAGCGAGAAGCCGCCCATGGTGATCATGGATTCCAGACGCGAAAGCGCTTCGCGCGGCGAGTTCGCGTGCAAGGTGCCCATCGAGCCGTCGTGACCCGTGTTCATGGCCTGCAAGAGGTCGAACGCTTCGGGGCCACGGACTTCGCCGACGATGATCCGCTCCGGACGCATACGCAGGCAGTTGCGCACGAGATCGCGCATCGTGACCTGGCCTTCGCCTTCGAGGTTCGGCGGACGGGTTTCGAGACGCACCACGTGGGGTTGCTGCAGCTGCAATTCGGCGGCGTCTTCGCAGGTGATGATGCGCTCGTCGTTGTCGATGTGCGCGGTGAGACAGTTCAGGAGCGTCGTCTTACCGGAACCGGTGCCGCCGGAGATCAGCGTGTTGACGCGGCAGCGCCCGATGATGCGGAGCAGCTCCGCGCCCTGCTGCGACAGCGAACCGAAGCGCACCAGGTCCTCGAGCTTGAGCTTGTCCTTCTTGAACTTACGGATGGTGAGCGCGGGGCCGTCGATCGAAAGCGGCGGCACGATCACGTTGACACGGGAGCCGTCCGGAAGACGGGCGTCGCATATAGGCGAGGATTCGTCGACGCGGCGGCCGATCTGGCTAACGATGCGCTGGCAGATGTTGTGCAGCTGCTGGTTGTCGCGGAAACGGATGCCGGTTTGCTGAATCTTGCCTTTGACTTCGATGTAGACCGTGTTCGCGCCGTTCACCATGATGTCGGCGATGTCGTCGCGCGCCAGGAGCGGCTCCAGCGGGCCGTAACCGAGTACGTCGTTGCAGATATCGTCGAGCAGTTCTTCCTGCTCGGCAATCGACATCACGACATTCTTGATCGTGATGATCTCGATCACGATGTCGCGGATTTCCTCGCGCGCCGCGATCGGCTCGAGCTTGGCAAGCTGCGTGAGATCGATTGCCTCGATCAGCGCGCCGAAAATCTGGCCTTTGACTTCATAGAAGGATTCCGACCGCTGATTGCTCATCATCGGCGGCGGCGGAGCCGCAGGCGCGAGCGACGGCGATGACATCGCCGGCATGCCCGCCGAAGGTTTCGGCGCGAAGTCCGAGACCGTCGCAGGCGGAAGCATCTGCGCAGGAGCAGGCGAAGGCGCAGCAGGCGAAGGCGTGCGCGGCATCTCCCGAACGCCCGTGCCGCCGCTGTTTCCTCTTTTGCCGAACATTCCGGACCCCGACCTTCCGAACTACTTCCGCAAGCCCCGGATCTTCGAGAGCAGCGGCGAAAGCAGATCGTTCTTCTGTTTCTTGGATTCCGCGCGACCGGTGATCGTTTTGGCGATCTGCAGGAAGGTGTCCGCGGTTTTGTGCTTGGCAGAGACTTCCGCAATCATCTGGCCGTTATTCGAGGCCGTGCCGAAAAGCTGCGGGTCGAACGGGATCGAAGCAATCGGATCAGCGCCGAGCGCCTTGGCGAAATCGGATGTCTTCACTTCCGGCCGCTTCGGAATGCCGACCTGGTTGAGCAGGTAAAGCGGAGCACGATCGTTCTGCCGCGCGGCCTTCGCAAGATCGAACATGTTCTTGGCGTTGCGCAGATTGGCGAGATCCGGAGAGGCGACAATCACGATGTCGTCGGCGCCGAGAATCGCGCGCTTTGCCCAGCCGCTCCAGACGTGCGGCAGATCGAGAATCGCGTAGGGCACGGACGCACGCAGCGTATCGAAGATCGGCTCGAAGGCTTCGGGCGAGATATCGTATTCGCGGTCCAGCGTCGCCGGTGCCGCAAGCAGGCTCAGGTGATCGGTGCATTTGGACAGCAGCCGGTCGACGAAGGCGGCATCCACGCGATCCGGCGAGAATACGGCGTCCGCAATGCCCTGCGGCGGATCCTGATTGAAATCGAGACCGGCCGTGCCGAAAGCGAGATCGAGGTCGGCCACCACGGCATCGATCTCGAGATCGCGTGCGATGGCAAAGCCGATGTTGTGCGCAACGGTCGAAGCGCCGACGCCGCCCTTCGCTCCGATCACACCGATGATTTTACCAACCGGCTTGGCGTCGGCCGCGCCATACAGTCCCGAAATGGACGCAACGATATCGAGCGGTGCAAGCGGTGCGACGATGTAATCGCTGACGCCGCGGCGTACGAGTTCGCGATAAAGAATAATGTCGTTCACGCGGCCAACGACGACGACCTTGGTGCCGGCGTCGCAGCTTTCGGAGAGACGGTCGAGCCCTTCGAGCAGCGCGTTGCTGTGGCCGTTGTACTCGATGAGGATCACGTTCGGCGTCGCCGAAGTCCGGTAGGCTTCTTCCGCGGCCGGCAGGCCGCCCATCGAAACCTTCACATGCGCACGCGCCATGCGGCGATCCGCAGCGGCACCTTGCACGGAATGTGCGAGCTCAGGCGATTCGCAGAACGCCTGGATCGTAATGCGCGGCACCGGAGCAACGTGGCGCTCCGGTTCGGCAAGATTCGTATCGAGTACTGGAGCGGCTCTCATTACGGACCCACGTTGCTGGCTTTGGTGGCGGTCGGATAAGTCGTCGAAGGATCCTGACCCTGACGATACTTCTCGATCACGGTCTTGCGGCGCGCTGCGTAGCCCGGCTGTTCCGCGCGCGGCTGCACGAGGTCTTCCGGATTGGCGACGGTCGCCGCGAGGTTATGCTGGGTCGCGCAACCGAAATTGCGCATCGGATAGTTCTGCGAGTCCTCGAAGTTCTGCCGATTGCCGAGATTTTCCTGTCCCATATGACACCGGCTCGCGACTGCGGCGTTGATGGCCATGAACGACAGGCGCAGCGGCGCCACGCTCGACGGCGTATCCGCACGGTAAGCCTGGATCTGGATCGCACGCGGCGGAACGCCGGAAGCCGCGAGCACGCTGCGCAGCTCGCGCACGGTGTGACCGGACGAAACTTCGTTCGCAACACCCGCCGGCACCTCGATCGTCATCGGTCCCGAACCGTGACGGCGCCACTGCGAGGCGAAGCCGCCGGCAAGAGCGCGCTGCTCCGGCGTGAGGCCGCTGCGGCCCGAGCCGACGAACATCTGCACCGAGCGCACGCCTTCGTTGATCTGGATCGGGTGACGGTCGCGATAATCGGAAGGCACGGTGCCGGTCACGATGCGGTCGGACTGGCAGCCGGCGACCGCGAAGGTCGCAAGACCGATCAGGAGCGCTGCACGAAGGCGGCGGGGTAGGACGCAGGAAACTGACATTTTACGCTCCAAACACTCAGTCCAGAATGAATCCGTAGTCACCCTTTATGGGCTTCTTTTCGTTCACGCCGGGCTGGCCGTAGATCCGGTTGAGACGGCCGAGCAGAACCGCGGATTGGTCCGACGGATTGGCGAAGCCGTCGTCGGGCCGCACGAGTTGCTGCTGCGAAACGGCTTTCACGACATACGGCGTGACCATGATCATCAATTCGGTCTGGCCGTTCAGGTAGTCGCGGCTCTTGAAGAGCGCGCCGAGCACCGGAAGGTTCTTCAGGCCCGGAAGACCGTTGATGTTCTGCTTGGTCTGCTCCTGCAGAAGGCCCGCCATCACCAGCGAACCACCCGAGGACAATTCGACCGTCGAGTTCGCGCGGCGGACGCGCAGGGCCGGAATGGTGACGTTGGAGAGACGGATCGCGCCTTCGGACGAAAGTTCGCTGACTTCGGTTGCGACCCGGAGGCTCATCTTGCCTTCCGAGAGCACGACCGGCGTGAATTCGAGCGCAACACCGAACTGCTTGAACTGGATCTGCACCTGGCACTGGCCGGTGTTCGGATCGCAGCTCTGGCCGGCGGGGATCGGAAACTCGCCGCCTGCGAGGAACTTCGCGGTTTCGCCGCTGATCGCGGTCAGGTTCGGCTCGGCGAGCGTGCGCATGACGCCCGCCTGCTCCATCGCGCGGATCGTAGCGCTTACGGTGCCGCCGTTCGGCAGCGTCAGCGTCGGGCGCACATTGCTGGTCGAAAGCAGCGTATTCTGCGCCGAGAACGGGTTCGTGTTTTCGAAGTTCACGACGGCACTGCCGACGTTGATGTTGGCGCCGTTCAGGTCGACGCCAAGCTGCTTCAGTACGTTCCGCTGCACTTCGGCAACGGTCACCTTCAGCATGACCTGTTCGCGGTCGCGGATCGTCAGTCCGTTCACAACCTTGTTCGCGTCACCGACCATGCGGGCCGCGGTATCGAAGATGTGCTGCGCTTCGGCGGCGGAGCCGACCGATCCCGACAGCACGATGCTGTCGCCGATCGCATCGACCTTCACCTGCGCACTCGGTGCAAGACGCTGGATCGCGGCACGGACACCGACCGCGTCGAGCGCGACCTCGATGTCATAGGCGGCGATCTGTTGTCCGCTTTCGTCGAAGAAGACGATGTTGGTCTGACCCGCCTTCACGCCGATCAGATAGGCGCGGCGCGTGGAGCGGATGACGGCATTGGCAACCGCGGGGTTCGCGATCAGCACGTCTTTGGCATCGCGCGGCAGATCGACGACGATCGACTTTCCGACGCCGAGCGCGAGAAAATTGCCGCGGGCATGCAGCACGGGCGCCTGCGGCCGCTGGACGACCGGCGCAACTTTGGGAGCACCCGCGAGTTGCGGCTCCGCAGCGGAAAGCTTGCCGGGCGCAGTCAGCGCGATCGCGGCGAACGCAGCAAGGAAAGCAAACGTTAACCCTGCTTTTGCGGCGAGCGGTTTTTGCATCGTCAGCCTCATCCCTCGCCTACTTCGCGGTCTGCGTTGAATTGATGCCGAAACGGACGAAGTTCACGCGGCTCGATTTCTGCTCGGGCTCTTCGTTCTCGTTCGGAACGTTGGGTTTTGCATCGGCAAGCGAGCGCAGCGCGAGCGAAATGGTTCCGCGCTGGCGCGACATCGCAAGCGTCTCGGCCTGCTGCGGACCGAGTTCCAGCGTCGCGGTCTTGCCGACGACGACTTTCTGGCCGCCCTTTTCTTCGACAGTCTGGTCGATCGCAAGCACGCGAATGTTGCGAAGAACGGTTTCGGTCGTGATCGCTTCCGCGTTCTGCTGGCCCTGCTCGCGGCGCGTGAGCAAGACATCGACGTGATCGTTCGGAAGAATGAAACCGCCGGCGCCGGTCTCTGCCGAAATTTCCGTGGAAACCGCGCGCATGCCTTGCGGCAGGATCGCCGACAGAAAGCCCGCGCCGTTGGCGCGAACCAGCTTCTCTTCGCGGATCGGCTCGCCGGCGACGAACGGCGCACGCGCAACCGCATCCTTGAATTCATTGAGCGCGTCCGGACGCGCGGTCTTGCGAATGAAGAGCGGACCCGCCGCGGCGAGCGGCCAGGCCTGCCAGGTCAGGTCGTCCTGCGAAACCGCACGGCCGACGCCGATGTCTTTCTTGGCGACGAGAATATCGACGGTTTCGTTTGCCGGTTTGACGATCTGCTGCACCGGCGCAGGCGCACGCTCGCTGCCCGACAACATGTAGGCGGCTGCACCGGCCGTCAAAGCGATGCCGAGAACGATTATACGCGCGGGTTTCATACGCTCACTCTTCCACTCGTGCTGAACCGGGACCCGGATATGGGTCGCCTGTTTGCCCTTTGCCGGATTTCAGCAGCTAAGGGTCAACTTATGGTTAATGAGCAGTAGAGGAATTTATTTAACGGCTGCTTACACTTAGTGTCAGATCGCGAGCGCCCGCATGTAGGACGTCTCGGGATAGACAAGAAGCCCCGCGACCGCGAGCGCGATGCCGTAGGGAATACCGGTTTCGAAATTGTGGAGCCGCGCGATCCAGGGCTGCCGCGCCAGCACTTGCGGTATCGGCAGCGTACGAAGCTGCAGCAGGACCAGCGTCAGCACCCCGCCCGCGATCGATGCGATCAGCAGATATTCCATAAGGTGCGAGAATCCGAGCCAGAGCGCGGTCGCAGCCGCGAGTTTGGCGTCGCCGCCGCCGATCCAGCCCCGTGCGAAAAAGCCGAAGGCAACCACGAGAACGACGGCTCCGGCCAGCAGATGGCGGCCGACTTCGAGCCAGCCCATGCCGGTCAGCCAGGCCACCAGAAAGAAACCAATTATTAACGCAAGCGAAACGCGATTCGAGATCGTCATCGAAACGAGATCGCTCGCCGCGGCGAAGGCCATGGCAGCGGGAAACAGGCCAAGCACAAGGATTTCGAGGACCATCGGGAACACGCCGGGTTCGAAGAATGTTCGCGGATTAAAGCGGCAAAGCCTAAGCGAAGCGTGAATCGATACCCGCAAATCGGAAAGGCTCCGGCGTCGCCGGAGCCTTTCCTTGCAGAGGCAGAGGTAGAAGGAGTCTTGCGAAAGGGCCCTGTTACCGAAGAGCGCCTTCCACGGACGTAAAGGTCGAGGTCAGCTTGGTGCCGACACCCTGCACCACCGCGATGATGGCGACCGAGATACAAGCGGCGATGAGACCATATTCGATCGCGGTCGCACCGGACTCGTCATTCAGAAAACGAACGAAGTTCTTCATAGACGGCTCCCTCAGAGGTTGGTTGTACCGGCTCTTCTGTCCGGTGACGCTCGGAAACTACCGCGAACATCCTGCAGTCGCGTAAAAGGCAGCCACCGAAATTGATGCGAATGTCGCGGCATTCTTCTCGGATCGGATTAAGCATCAGAAATGCGAAAGGCTCCGGGGTCACCGGAGCCTTTCGTCTTTCGAATTCGAGAACGCTTAGCGAAGCGCGTTCGAAACCGAGGTGAACGTCGAGGTCAGCTTGGTGCCGACACCCTGCACGACCGCGATGATGGCGACCGAGATGCAAGCGGCGATCAGGCCATATTCGATGGCAGTCGCGCCGGACTCGTCCTTCACGAAACGAGCGATAGTCTTCATGTTACAAGGCTCCTTGAAACCTAGTTGGCTCTCTGCGTGTCCGCCGGACTATTGCTGCCCGATCGAACATGGCGTGAAGCTACCGCGACCGCATTGCGTCACGGTTAATTCGATCGCAGAAACACAGGTATTCCGGTGCGAAATGAAACACAGTTAACTTTCCACTGCCCACATTGAAGAACCCTTTTGCGTCAAAGGCTCCACCCCCGGCACGCAAGAGCCGGCGAACGCCCGCACCCGTTTCATTTGGATTTCATTCACCAATTTGGGGGAGAGTCCTCTCCATTGTTGCGTTTGCGTTGGAGGCGTTCGTGCGTACTCAGATCAGGACCTTGCTTGTCCTTTGCGCCCTCGTGGCCGCACCGAACCTCGCGCTGGCTGAGGTTGTCTCCGTCGTTCTCGATCAGGCCAAGCTGCTGCGGCTCCCGGAACGCGTGTCGACCATCATTATCGGCAATCCATCGATTGCCGACGGCACCCTGCAATCCGGCGGGTTTCTGGTCGTTACCGGCAAAGGCTACGGCACCACGAACCTGATGGTGCTGGATTCCAAGGGCGCGGTGCTGGCCGAGCACACGATTACGGTATCGGCGCCCGAGAGCGGTCTCACGGTCTTTCGCGGAGCCGATCGCGAAACGCTGAGCTGCGCTCCGAATTGCCAGCGCACGCTGGTTCCGGGCGATTCCTCGGCTGTATTCGACTCGGTCGCCTCGCAGAACGGAACCCGCAACGGTCTTTCGACCGGCAATCCGGGATCTGCCCCCGCCGCCCGCTGATCTTTCGTTTGGTTAACCGAACGCTAAGGCCGGCTCGTTCGTTCGCGCCGCGCCACGCAACGAATTATCAAACGATGAAGGCTACAAGCGCTCCATTATATTAGCGCAGACCAACGTCATGCCCGGTATCGAATTTCGCACTGAAAATGCGAGCGGAGCCACACGCGGACTCCGCAGGCTCATCATACGTTTCGGCCGGAAGAACGATGGCGCTGCCGCAGTCGAATTCGCGATCGTCGTCGTCCCCTTCTTTGCAATTCTGTTTGCGATCATCGAACTCGCCTTCGTTTTCTGGGCGGGGCAGGTGCTCGAAACCGCGGTGACCGACACGAGCCGGCTGATCATGACCGGCCAGGCGCAGAAACAGAATTTCGATCAGGCCAAATTCAAGCAGGAACTGTGCGGGCGCGTATTCGGCCTGTTCAACTGCAACACGGGCATGATCATCGATGTCCGCACATCAGGCGCCTTCGCCAGCGCGAGCATGAACAAGCCGACCTACAAGCAGGACGGCACGATCGACGATACCGGCTTTCAGTATCAGACCGGCGGTCCCGGCGACATCGTCGTGGTACGCGTCATGTACGAGTGGCCGCTGATCTTGCGCACCTTCGGTCTCGATCTCGCCGACACGCCGAGCGGCAAGCGTTTGCTGATGTCGGCGGTGGCGTTCCGCAACGAGCCTTACCAATGACACCGCTCGCAGTTTCCGGCATTCTGGCTTCGCTGCGCAGCAAGCTTGCGCGCTTTGCCCGCGACAAGCGCGGCGTATCCGCGGTCGAGTTCGCGATCATCCTGCCGTTCATGGCGATCCTCTATCTCGGCGGCACCGCCGTGACGCAGGGGATCATCATCAAACGCAAAGTCGTGCTCGTAACCCATACCGTCGGCGACCTCGTGGCGCGCGACAACAACATCACGAATGCGGAAGTCACCGCGATTTTCGACGCGGCGAAAGCAGTATTCGCACCGTACGGCTGGAGCACCCTGCTGAAGGTGAAGGTATCGAGCATTAACATCGATGCTGCCGGTGCGGCGAAAGTCGGCTGGGGCGAAGCGTTGCAGGACACGGCGCGTGCGCCGAACTCTTCGGTCACGCTTCCTGCCGGCTTGAACGCGCCGAATACGTCGATCATCTGGACGGAAGTCAGCTACGTCTACACTCCGCCGGTAGGCGGCACGTTCACGGGCGGGGCGCTGACCCTGACCGATCAGCTCTACATCCGCCCGCGTCTCGTCACGACGGTCACGCGCTCGGCGAACTGAGCCCGCTAGATCTTCTGGTTGTATTCGCCGACTTCGGGATGCGTGCGAATCACGGCGTCCATCGCCTCGAACATTTCCTTCATGCGCGCTTGCGACGCGGGGCTCTCCACCACGACGACCAGCTCGGGTTTGTTCGATGACGCACGGACGAGACCCCAGGTGCCGTCCTCGACGGTAACGCGCACGCCGTTGACCGTGACAAGCTCGCGGATCGCCTGACCCGACACCTTGTCGCCTTTCGCCTTGGCGGCTTCGAAGTGCTTCACGATCTTGTCGACGACGCCGTATTTCTTCTCGTCGTCGCAATGCGGCGACATGGTCGGGGACTGCCACGTGCGTGGAAGCGCGAGGCGCAGATCCGACATCTTCTTGTCCGGGTTGCGGTCGAGCATTTCGCAGACCGCGATCGCGGAAAGCAGGCCGTCGTCATAACCGCGGCCGAACGGCGCACCGAAGAAGAAGTGCCCGGACTTCTCGAAGCCCGCGACCGCTTTCAGTTCGTTTGCACGGCGCTTGATGTACGAGTGACCGGTCTTCCAGAAATCGACTTTCACGCCGTTCTGCTTCAGCACGGGGTCGGTCAGGAACAGGCCGGTCGATTTCACGTCGACGATGAACTGGCCGCCTTTACCGCCCGCCGACATGTCGCGGGCGAGCATGACGCCGACTTTATCAGCGAAGATTTCCTCGCCGAGGTCGTCGACCACGCCGCAACGGTCGCCGTCGCCGTCGAAAGCGAGCCCGACGTCGGCTTTGTGTGCGAGCACGGCGTCGCGCACGGCGTGCAGCATCTTCAGGTCTTCGGGGTTCGGGTTGTATTTCGGGAAGGTATGGTCGAGTTCGGTGTCGAGCGGCACCACTTCGCAACCGATGGCTTCGAGCACCTTCGGGGCAAACGCACCCGCCGTGCCGTTGCCGCAGGCGGCGATCACTTTCAGCTTGCGCTTGAGCTTCGGCCGCTTCGCGAGATCCGCCATGTAGCGATCGGCGAAGCCTTCGATGAACTGGTAGGAGCCGCCGTCGCGCGTCTTCGATTTCGCCTCAAGTACGATTTCCTTCAGACGCCCCATTTCCTCGGGGCCGAAGGTCAGCGGACGCGCCGCGCCCATCTTCACGCCGGTCCAGCCGTTGTCGTTGTGCGAAGCCGTCACCATCGCGACACAGGGGCAGTCGAGTTCGAATTGCGCGAAATAAGCCATCGGCGAAAGTGCCAAGCCGACATCGTGCACCCGCATTCCGCCCGCCATCAGGCCGCTGGTCAGCGCCGCCTTCACCGACATCGAATAGCCGCGGAAGTCATGGCCGACCACGATGTCGGGCCTGACGCCCAGTTCATGAAACAGAGTCGCCATGCCAAGGCCCAGCGCCTGCACGCCGATCAGGTTGATTTCCTTTTCGAGCAGCCACCGCGCGTCGTATTCGCGGAATCCGGTCGGCTTCACGAGCGGGGTCGTTTCGTATTCGTAGGTATTCGGCGCAATCGCCGCCTTGGGCTTGGGAAACATCGAAGATCCGTGCTGGGAAACAGCCCGGCGGTCGCCGGGTTTCCCAGCGATCTAGCACGAAAGCAGGCGGAAATAAGTAGCGCCGGAACGCCTAGCGCTCCAGCTCGAGGACGCCCTTCTTGAACTCGAAACGCGCAAGCCTTCGGAGGAAGCTCATGCCGAGAAGGTTCTGCCCGAGTGCACCTTCGTCGAGCACCATGGCATCGACGTTTTCAAGCTGGATCGAACCGAGCCGCACCGAACGAAGCTGTACGCGTTTCGCCCGTGCCGTGCCGTTCGCGGTGTTCACCTTGATGTCGAAGCGGTCGCTCGGCGTAACCAGCCCAAGCGCCCGGGCATCCTCGAAGCGGAGCGCGATCAAGGTCGCCCCGGTATCCACGATCGCCCGGAAGCGGCGGCCGTTGAAATCGACGTCGGTGACGTAATGCCCCGAACGATCCGAGCGGATGCGGACGTAGCCGCCGGCGTCGTTGCTCTTCGGATTGCTTTCGACCTGAACCGGCTCAGAGCCTTGCTGAAAGGCGATGAAGGCATCGCGCCCGCGGCGCATTAAATCCTGCGCGACGTCGGGCGCATACACCGACAACGCGAAAAAACCCAAAGCGGCAAGAACAAGAAAACGAAACATGATGCTATCCGGCAGGCGCGAGTATCGCGCAGGAGCGTATGAAGCCCGTTAACGGCATCTCGTACGCAGGATTGCGGCTTTTTCAGTAAATTGGATCAAGTTCCGCGGGGCTTCGCCCGCCTTGTCGGCGTGGCGGACGCGGGATCGTCCGGCCAGACGTGCTTCGGATAGCGGCCACGCATTTCCTTTTTCACGTCGGCCCAGGAGCCGCGCCAGAACGCAGGCAGATCGCGCGTCACCTGGATCGGGCGGCCGGCCGGCGAGAGCAACGACAGCACGAGCGGGATCTTACCCGCCGCGACCGCCGGATGCTGCGAGAGGCCGAAGAGTTCCTGCACCTTGACCGAAATCGTCGGGCCCGCTTCGGCGGCATAGTCGATGGCGAGTTCGGAGCCGGTCGGCGCGGTGAAGCGATCCGGCGCTTCCAGATCCAGCCGCCGCGCAAGCTCGTGCGGAAGCAGCGCATGCAGGGCGTTCGAAACGTCGCCGGCCGAAATCTCGCCGAGCGCGGTTTTGCCGGCGAGAAATGGCGCGAGCCATTCCTGGATGCGCGCAGCGAGCGCTTGTTCCGAAACATCCGGCCATTCTTCACCCTCGGCGGTGCGCAGGAAGCGCACGCGCTCGAGCCAGCGTGCCGCACCTGCAGAGAAAGGAAGCTGATCCACACCAAGCGTTGCAATCCCGGCGGCAAGCGCCCGGGCGGTTTCGTCGCTCGCTTCCACCTTCAACGGACGTTCGCTGAAAACGAGCGCAAGGTATTTCTTCGCGGAACGGCCACGGACGGCACGCGCCTTCGGATCGAATACGGCCTCTTCCGTCTGTTCGATCCGGGCCGCGAAGTGCGCGAGGATTTCGGCTTCGCTGATCCTCGCGGCGAGAAGAATGCGGCCTTCCTGCGCGGCACCGGCAATCTCGGCAACGGCGAGATACTCTTCACGCGCGAGCGCGCTGGTCTGCTCGACCTTCGCCCCGCGCCCGTTGGCAAGGAGAAATGCGCCGCCGCGCTCGGAACGCGCCTTTGCGACCCGGTCGGGATAAGCGAACGCAAGCAGTGCGCCGGCCTGTGCCGGCGCCAACTCTCTTATTTTTCCGCCTGCCGATTCCGCCCAGCGTCTCGCAAGATTTCGCGCTTCCTCGCCGCGCCGCGATCGATCGCGGCGAAACTCGGAAATGCGGTGCGAGAGATCGGGATCGTTACCGCCAAGGCCGCGTTCGGAAACAACCGCTGCGATTTCCGCCGCGAGCAACGCTTGTTCTACTTCCGCTGCCGCGACGATCATCGCGGCAAGCCGCGGATGCAACGGGAGCTTCGCGAGCTTGCCGCCGAGCGGTGTGATCATGCCGCTTTCGTCGATGGCGCCGAGTGATGCCAGCAAAGCCTTTGCTTCCTGCATCGCCGCTCCCGGCGGCGGATCGAGCCAGGTCAACGTGGACGGATCGCGCACGCCCCATTGCGCAAGGTCGAGAACGAAACTCGTAAGGTCGGCAGCGAGAATTTCAGACGTAGCGAAAGGAAGCAGGCTTCGCGTCTGCTCCTCGTCCCAAAGTCGATAGCAGACGCCGGGCCCGGTACGGCCTGCACGGCCGCGCCGTTGATCGGCGGCGGCCCGCGACACGCGGACCGTTTCCAATCGCGTCAAGCCGAGATCCGGTTCGAAACGCGGCACGCGCGCAAGACCGCTATCGACGACAACGCGTACGCCTTCGATCGTGATCGAGGTCTCGGCAATCGACGTTGCAAGCACGATCTTGCGCCGGCCCTCCGGAGAAGGTTCGATCGCCTTGTCCTGCACGTCCGAATCCAGCGCACCATAGAGCGGCACGATGTCGATGGTGTTATCGCGGATGCGTTCACTCAGGAAATCTGCCGTGCGGCGGATTTCGCCGACACCGGGAAGAAACGCAAGAATCGAACCCGATTCATTCGCGGCCACGCGCGTGAGCGCGTCCGCCATGGCCTGATGGATCGGCACGCGTGCGTCACGGCCGAGGTATTTCGTCTCCACCGGGAACGCGCGGCCCTCGCTTTGGATGACATTTACGTCGCCCAGCAATTTCGCGATCCGCGCGCCGTCGAGCGTCGCGGACATGACGAGGATGCGAAGATCTTCGCGTAAGCCCCGCTGCGCATCGAGCGCCAGCGCGAGCCCGAGATCGGCATCGAGCGAACGCTCGTGAAATTCGTCGAAGATGACGGCGGCGACACCCTTCAGTTCCGGATCGTCGAGCACGAGGCGCGTGAATACACCTTCCGTGATCATCTCCACTTTGGTCTTCGCGCTCACCTTCGAGCCGAAGCGAACGCGCAGGCCCACGGTGTCGCCGAGCCTTTCGCGGATCGACCCTGCCATGAACGAAGCTGCGGCCCGCGCTGCGATCCGGCGCGGCTCGAGGACGAGAATCCTGCGGCCGTTCACCCAGGGTTCGCCGAGCAATGCGAGCGGCACGCGCGTAGTCTTGCCGGCGCCCGGCTGCGCCACGAGCACCGCGGCATTGCGCGCACGCAAAGCATCCTTCAGCGCGGGCAACACGTCATCGACCGGAAAGGCGCCGCGGCTCGGTTCTCGTGGTGAATTCATTCTTAATGCGTTCGCTACAAGTCTCGCGAAATAGCCGCTCGCTCCCGCCCGGTCAAAAACCGGGAAATCCGGCCCCCGGCTTGCACCCCAAATTAAGGGGCAGCGGGTATGAGTGTCGTACCGGCACAACCGCGCCCGGAGGCGCGAGATGGAAACGATCGCGAAATACGGCAAGCCCCGGATCGACTGGGTCGACTACGCCAAGGGTTTCTGCATCGTCATGGTAGTGATGATGCACTCGACGCTCGGCGTCGAAGCCGCGGCAGGCAATGAGAGCTGGATGCACGCGCTCGTCGCCTTCGCGAAACCGTTTCGGATGCCGGACTTCTTTTTGATATCGGGTCTCTTCCTCGCCCGCGTGATCGACCGCGACTGGCGCAGCTATCTCGACAAGAAGGTCGTCCACTTCTTTTATTTCTATGTGCTGTGGGTCACGATCCAGTTCGTGTTCAAGGCCCCGGGGTTTCTCGCGCAAGGCGGCGTGACGAATGTCCTGCAGCAATACGCGCTGGCCTATCTCGAGCCCTTCGGCACGCTCTGGTTCATCTACATCCTTCCGGTCTTCTTCGTCGTCACCAAGCTGTTGCGGCGCGTGCCGCCGCTCGCGATCTTTGCCGTCGCGGCGGGGCTTGAGATCGCGCCGATTCACACGGGCTGGATCATGATCGACGAATTTGCCGCGCGCTTCGTCTATTTCTTCGCGGGCTACTGGCTTGCCGCACACATCTTCGGGTTCGCTGCCGCCGTGCAGAAGAACGTCGCGGTTGCTCTCGCCGCACTCGCCGCATGGGCGCTCGTCAACGGTTATCTCGTGTTCGCGGGCTTTGGCGACTTGCCCTTCGTCTCGCTTTTGCTCGGCTTCGTCGGCGCGGCGGCGATCGTCGCCATGGCCGCGCTGCTGGCGAACGTCCAGTGGGCGAACGTCCTGCGCTACGCAGGCGAGAATTCCATCGTCGTGTATCTGGCTTTCTTCCTGCCGATGGCGGCGACACGCTTCGCATTGCTGAAGACCGGCATTCTTCCCGATCTCGGCACGGTCGCGCTGATCGTGACTGCGATGGGCGTTATCGTGCCGCTACTGCTGCATGCGCTGCTCCGGGGCACGCGCTTCGATTTTCTGTTCGTGCGGCCTGCGGCATTCCGGCTCGAAGCCTCGAGAAAAGCTCCGCTTCAGCCCGCGGAATAGGCCCTTTCGAAGCGCGACGGCTGTCCCCATCTAAGGGCCGGGTTGCGCTTGCCGGGCCCGCTTCGCTTCGGCATCGTGCCTCCTGTCCCGCGAGGTTCCATGTCCGAAAAGCGTCCTCTCAAGAAGGGCGACCGCGTCTTCCTGATCGACGGTTCGTCTTTCATTTTCCGCGCCTACTTTGCGATGTTCAAGGCGAGCCAGGCGCGCGGCCGCTCGTTCACGCGCTCCGACGGCCTGCCGGTCGGCGCGATCATGACCTTCTCGTCCATGATGTGGAAGATCATGCGCGAGGGCATCGACGGCAAGATGCCGACGCATGTCGGGGTCGTGTTCGATGCGCCGGGCGACGGCTTCCGAAACGAAATCTATCCGGAGTACAAGGCCAACCGCGACGATCCGCCGGAAGACCTGCTGCCGCAATTCCCGTTGATGCGCGAAGTGGTCAAGGCCTTCGGGATGAAGCCGATCGAAGAGCCGGGCTATGAAGCCGACGATCTGATCGCCGCTTACGCCCGTGAAGCGCGCGAGAAGAATGCAGAAGTTCTGATCATCGCCGGCGACAAGGACCTCATGCAGCTCGTGCGCAAAGGCGTCATGATGTACGACCCGATGCCGGGCAACGAGCGCAAGATCGGCGAGAAGGAAGTCGAGGAGAAGTTCGGCGTCGAGCCCGCTCGCGTGCCGGACGTACAGGCGCTTTGCGGCGACGCGACCGATAACGTGCCCGGCGTGCCGGGTATCGGCATCAAGACCGCGGCGCTGCTCATTCAGGAATACGGCGACCTCGAAACGCTTTTGAAGAACGCCGAAAAGATCAAGCAGGACAAACGCCGCCAGACGCTGATCGACAACGCGGAGCTTGCGCGCGTCTCGAAGAAGCTCGTGCTGCTCGACGACGAAGCGCCGTTGAAGATTCCGCTGGAGATGCTCGGCGTCGACGGCAGCGATCCGAAGAAGCTGGTCGCGTTCCTGAAAGCCATGGAATTCACGCGGCTCACCGAAAGTGTCGCCAAGGCCTCCGGCATCGATCCGGCAAGCGTCGAGCCCGATCCGGAGCTTGCGGCGGGTGCGGCCGTCGCGAAAAGTAAGACTGCGACCAAGGAAGCGCCTGCCACCGGAAAGAAAGTCCCCGCGGCAGCGGATGGCGATCTCACGCCGCACGCCCTCTTTGCGGGACGCGAAGCACAGCTCAAGGCCATCCCCTTCGATCACAAGAAATATGAGACGGTCACCACCGCAAAGCAGCTGGATGTGTGGATCGCGCGAGCGCGCGAACAGGGTTACGTCGCCGTCGATACCGAAACGAGCGCACTCGACGCCATGCAGGCGGAGCTTTGCGGCGTATCGCTTTCGGTCACGCCGAGTGAAGCCTGTTACATTCCGCTCACCCACAAGAGCGAAGGCGAAGGTTTGTTCGAAGGCGGGCTGCTGAAAGGTCAGCTTCCGATCGACGAGGCCATCCAGAAGCTGAAGCCGCTGCTCGAAGATCGGAGTATTCTCAAGATCGGGCAGAACCTCAAATACGATCTCCTGGTGCTGTCGCGCTACGGCATCGAAATCGCGCCGTATGACGACACCATGCTGATGTCCTATGCGCTCGATGCCGGCCGGTCCGGCGGCGGGCACGGCATGGACAATCTCTCGCAGAAATTTTTCGGCCATAAGCCGATCGCGTTCGAAGACGTCGCGGGCAAAGGCAAATCGTCCGTAAGCTTCAATCGCGTGGCTCTCGACCGTGCGACGGAGTATGCGGCGGAAGACGCCGACGTCACCTTGCGGATGTGGCTCTACCTCAAGGCACGGCTCACCGCGGAAAGCATGCATAACGTCTACGAGACGCTGGAGCGCCCGCTCGTGCGGGTGCTCGCGGACATGGAAAAGCGCGGCATCGCCATCGACCGGCAGATGCTCTCGCGCCTCTCCGGCGATTTCGCGCAATCCACCGCGCGGCTCGAACACGAAATCTCGAAGATCGCCGGCGAGGATTTCAACCCGGGCAGCCCGAAACAGCTCGGCGATATTCTTTTCGGCAAGATGGGGCTTCCGGGCGGGACCAAGACGTCAACTGGCGCATGGTCGACCAGCGCGAAGGTGCTTGAGGATCTCGCGGAAGAGGGCCACGAACTGCCCCAGAAAATTCTCGAATGGCGGCAGCTCTCCAAGCTGAAATCGACCTACACCGACGCGCTGCCGGAATATCTGAACCCCGAGACGAAGCGCGTTCACACTTCCTATTCACTCGCGGCAACACCGACCGGACGCCTCGCCTCCTCCGAGCCGAACTTGCAGAACATCCCGGTTCGCACCGAGGAAGGCCGCAAGATCAGAAAGGCCTTCGTCGCGGAGAAAGGCAACCAGCTCGTCTCGGCCGACTACTCGCAGATCGAACTGCGGCTGTTGGCCGAAATCGGCGACGTGCCCCAATTGAAGAAGGCCTTCCGCGAGGGCCTCGACATTCACGCGATGACGGCCAGCGAAATGTTCGGCGTGCCTGTGAAGGACATGCCGGGCGAAGTGCGCCGCCGCGCGAAAGCGATCAACTTCGGCATCA
>VFQR01001344.1_pt1 | contig 19447 bp, 18 predicted proteins | sample 3512321 | NCBI WGS metagenome assembly VFQR01 (sample SAMN10412374, study PRJNA504923) | tailings metagenome | isolation source: Relicate 3 Philex TSF1 revegetated site | place: Philippines: Tuba, Benguet | collected 2017-08-29
AATTGAATGAGTCGGCGATTGTTGGTGACGGGGGGTGCTGGGTTTATTGGGGCGAATTTTGTACATCATTGGTGTCAGGCTTATCCAGATGACCGAGTGGTTGTTTTGGATGCTTTAACTTATGCGGGGAATCGTTTGAATTTGGCGCCGATTGAGAAAAGGGAGAATTTTCGTTTTGTGCAAGGGGATATTTGCGATCGCCCCCTCATAAATGAATTATTATCAACGGAAAATATAGATACCATCGCCCATTTTGCTGCTGAATCTCATGTCGATCGCTCGATTCTCGGCCCTGGTGCTTTTGTCCAAACTAATGTAGTAGGAACTTTCACTCTCTTAGAAGCTTTTCGCCAATATTGGGAAACGAAATCACAGCCATCTAATTATCGTTTCTTGCACGTTTCTACTGATGAAGTCTACGGTAGTTTAAGCCCAAATGATGCTGCTTTTTCTGAAACTACACCCTACGCTCCCAATAGTCCCTATTCTGCTTCCAAAGCTGGTAGCGATCATTTAGTGCGTGCTTATTATCATACATATAAACTACCAACAATTATTACAAATTGTTCTAATAATTATGGTTCTTATCAGTTTCCCGAAAAGCTGATTCCCCTAATGTGTATCAACACTTTGATTGGTAAACAATTACCTGTTTATGGTGATGGTAAAAATGTCCGGGATTGGCTTTATGTAGGCGATCATTGTCTAGCTCTAGATGTAGTCATTAATCGTGGAAAGCCAGGGGAAACATACAATATTGGTGGCAATAACGAGGTTGAAAATATCACCCTCATCGAACTTTTATGTCAAATGATGGATGAATTAGCACCTGATTTGCCAGTGCGTCCAGCAAAGCAGTTAATTACTTTTGTCAAGGATAGACCAGGACACGACAGAAGATATGCAATTAACGCGGATAAGATTAAAACTGAGCTTGGTTGGACGCCTTCGGTAACAATTGCTGAGGGTTTACGTTTAACTGTTGAATGGTATCTCACTCATCGTCATTGGTGGGAACCTCTGTTATCTGAGGAATATCAAGCTTACTATCGCCAAAATTATGGTCGTGTTGCAAAAACCTATTGAGAACAGAAAATTCTTTGGAAAGGGAATCGTTACCAATGCGCTGTAATCCTTAACTATTCCATTCCTCTCAATGACCACCAAAATTGGCGGTAGGGGCAAAGTTTGAATAAAAATCATTTATAAATTTATCTGTGGCTGTGCATTCTTTTTTCAATTCTTCTAGAAGACCAACTCGCATTTGATGTGCTTTTAAATCGCCAGTTTTTAGACGGGACTCCAATGTAGTAATTCGGTCTTGTTGAACAGAGCTTAGATTTCTCACTACGCTAACAATTTTGCCCTTGTGCTTTTCTAAATCTTCTTGAGCCTGTTTTTTTAGTTGTTCTACCACTTGATCGCAGTACTTAGGCAAGTATTCTATTAGCGCTTTGCGAAACTTTCGCAAATCGGCTTGCTTTTTCATGTAAGCCCATCCCCAGCCTAATGCACCAACCACCATCAAGAAAATACCAATAGGCCCTAGTGCAATAGCCGTTCCACCTATAATAACATTACCCGCTAGTGCGCTACCTCCCAGTGCGCTACCTCCAAAAGCCGCAATACCAGCGCTAACTTGCCAAGCCACGTTTACAAGTTCAATAGTCTCTTTTAGATTAACGGCATCTTGACCAAGATCGGGTGAGTGCTCATCACGCGGCATTACGGGATATGTGATGGACGCTTCTTTAGCGGCTTCGGCTAGTTTCTCATGCAAGAGTATGATAGTCTGCTTTTGATAATCGCTCCATGCTTGATTCCAAGTGTCTACAAAACCGCTTCGAGAACGGTGTAACCACTCATCTCTGATACGCTTAATTTCTTGCTTAATTCTGTCTATTTCCACCTCTTTTGTAACATCAGAGCTATTAATCAGAGGTTCTATTTCCTTTTGCAGTAAGCTTATAAGGTCGTCAGGATCTGTATGCATAAATCCGGCCAGCAAAGTTTCCTTTCCAAGTTGCTCCAAATCTTCCAAGAGAACCTTGTTTTTGGCATTCAATGTTTTAATTAATTCTTTCGATTCCTGTATACTTTTTTCGGCTTCCTGTAACGGAATAGTTTCCGCTTGGATATTAGATGCAATGTGCCTTCGCGCTAATTTAAGTAGTCCATGCATTTGCACTGCTATTTCCTGCAAATGAGCAGGGCCTGAATGGTTCTGTAGATGCTCAATTAGCGCCTCTCTAAGGGTAGGCATACCACTTTTTTTTATTGAATTTTCGTACTTTTTCTGATCTATTATGTTCTTATTGAACAATTCTTGTGCTTTTGCTTCTGCACCAGCCGAGAGAGGCATAAAGCCTTTTCCTATGAATATTTTATTTGCTTTTCCATCTTTGGTGAAATATTCTCGCAAAAATTGATTATTTTTCTCAAGCACACGTTTCCATTCAGATTCTCGATCTATCTGTGAAAGTACAAAAAAAACTGGGGATCGATTCTGTTCTGATATTTCTTCGACAAATCGTAAAAGTGCCAACTCAGCATCAGTTAACTCCTTGATAGCACTTGCAACATAAATAATGCAATCAGCTTGGCGAAGCGCTTGATGAACACTTTCAAGGTATGTTTCTCCTGCTCCTCCAATACCTGGCAAATCATGGATAATTGCAGGGATTGGCATATTAGCTACATACAGCCGCGCTCGAATCACATTTCGAGGAATATCTTGAGATGGTCGGGCTACGCGCCATTGAGCAATATCGGTGGCATACGCGAGCATTTTGCGTGAAAGTTCATCATCGGTCGGATTAACACCGGACTTGTCTTCCCACTTTTTTGTATCTTCAAACATTACTTCAAAACGAGAATATTCTCCTAATCGTAGGGGAATAACATCTAGAGGACAACTATTAGTTTGTTCTGGAGCAGTAGGAAGAAAAGTAACATATCCATCAACTTTTTGATCTTCAAAAATATCTTCAGAAGAAGATTGTCTTTCATACCATTTTAGACGGTTTACCAAAGCACTAATTAAAAAGCTTTTGCCACAACTAAATGCGCCACAGACTGCAAGGTTTATAAGTTGAGATTCTATCTTGGAACGCGCTCTTTCAAAAGGCGAGTTTTCCAGTTCCCTAATGGTCTTAGAAAGTTCTATTCCCTCTTCTAGCAATAGTCGTTGATATGCCTCAACAATATGTTCGACATCCGAAATTATTTTCGAGCAATTCTTAACAGCAATTTCATATTTCTGAGAATCGGTTTGGCTTGGCATCTTTCTTTCTCAATTTGGTATCAATGAGTTTCAATGCTTGTTTTAGCGCGTCCAGATTTCAACAAGCAGCGCTGAAGCTAACTTATATTTATGTTAACAGTAATCATTCGCAACAAGTTTAACCTCAATGGAATTTATCAATAACTAATAATATTTAATGTTTGCCGGAATTATAGTGTAAAATGCTTCGATTGGGAGAATTTTGTAATGTAATCTTAGAGGATGTTTGAGAAGCAAGGAAGTGGCTAAATTTTAGGGTAATCGTCGAATCATAATACGAAGCATCCTTTAGTTGATTACTTCTATATGGTGCATATTAATAGAAAATTGGTATTAGTCTTTAATATTCTATGTAATTCCCCGTACACGCGCAATGACGCGCAAGGATGCTAACAATGCCCCAGAATCATTGTCTTGGGCATATTCCTGAAATATCTCCGTCAAATAATCGTCGATTTCTTTGGGGCGATCGCGGAAGTACTCTTCTTCAAATTCATCGAGTGTTCTAAATTGTCCCACGGTTTAGTACTCCTTTTTTAATAAATTAGCCGGCTCCCACAGTTTTTCTAGATAATGACTATCCTTGAATGGTAAGGGAATGAAATTAGCGTAAATTGCCAGCAGGTGTCAGATGCTGCAAGCAGAACAGATATTACAAGACCGTTATCAGATTCAACGCCAACTCGGCAACAATGGAATTCGTCAAACTTGGCAAGCATTGGATTTAAAAGCCGATGAAGGGCAGAATTCCACTGTTGTGGTCAAACTTTTGGCTTTTGGCGGTACTGTCCAGTGGGATGATTTGAAACTTTTTGAGAGGGAAGCGCAAATTCTCAAACAGCTAAATCATCCGCGCATCCCCCAGTATATTGATTATTTTTGTATTGACGATCGCACTCTCTGGTTTGGTTTAATACAAGAATATATCCCTGGTGAGTCCCTCAAGGATAAACTTACCAGTGGCAAAAGGTTCAGTGAAAAACGAGCGAAAAAAATTGCCGTTGAAGTATTAAATATTCTTACGTATTTACATGAATTAAATCCAGGAGTATTGCATAGAGATATTAAACCTAGTAATTTAATATGGGGCGAAGATAATCGCATTTATTTAGTTGATTTTGGCGCAGTTCAAGATAAAGCGGCAAAAGAAGGCGTTACTTTCACCGTTGTCGGTACTTATGGTTATGCCCCAATGGAACAATTTGGTGGACGTGCGGTAGCAGCTTCGGATCTTTATGCATTGGGAGCGACTTTAATTCATTTGCTAACTGGTATCTCCCCATCTGATTTACCCCAGCAAGATTTACGGCTACAATTTGCAGACCGAGTAAATCTAAGTTCGAGTTTTATTAGTTGGCTAGAAAAATTGATAGAACCTGCACCAGAACAACGATTTACTACTGCTCGCCAAGCGCTGAATGCTCTCAAATCTGGTCTAGTTGTCAAATCTGCAAACAAATATCAGCTTTTACCGCCAAAAGAAATTATCAACAATTCTGGATGCGGTATCAACAATCACAACGAAACAGTCCCAGAAGAAATTCTCGGTTGGAATTGGGGCGCATTTCTCATGCCTTGGTTGTGGATGTGGACTAATCAAGTGTGGTATGGATTGTTTTGTTTTATACCCCACGGTTGGTGGCTAATGGCGATCGCTCTTGGTGCAAAAGGCAATGAATGGGCTTGGAAAAGTAGACAGTGGCGTAGTATTGAACACTTCAGGGCACATCAAAGAGGCTGGGCGATCGCTGGTATTTTAATCGGAGCGCCCATTAGTATGATGTTATGGCTTAGAGCGATCGCTTTACTCAAATCTGCATTTTAGTTGGGCATGGGGCATGGGGGCATTGGGCATTGGTTATTCTCCCCCTGCTCCCCCTGCCTCCCCTGCTCCCTCATCTCCTCATCCCCAGTTCCCAGTCCCTAGTCCCTCTTACCCACTCACTTGGGATTCAACTACACCCACGGGACAAGAGACGTTTGTTCCTCCCAAACCGCAATAGCCATTGGGATTTTTCGCTAGATATTGCTGATGGTAGGCTTCGGCGTAGTAAAATTCAGGGGCATCCAAGATTTCTGTAGTAATCTTGCCATAGCCTACGCTGTTGAGGGCTTGCTGATAGGCTTCCAGCGATCGTTGTGCTAGTTGCTTTTGATTTTCAGAGTATACATAAATTCCCGAACGGTATTGAGTGCCAACATCGTTACCTTGGCGCATTCCTTGGGTGGGATTATGACTTTCCCAGAAGACTTTCAGCAGTTCGGCATAACTAATCACTTTGGGATCAAACACAACTAACACTACTTCGTTGTGTCCGGTTCTTCCACTACATACCTCTTCGTAGGTTGGATTTGGTGTGAAACCAGCAGCATAACCCACTGCAGTGGTGTAAACTCCTTTCAGTTGCCAGAATTTGCGTTCTGCGCCCCAAAAACAGCCCAAACCAAAAATTGCTTTCTCTAATCCATCAGGATAAGGAGGTTTTAGGGGATTTTTGTTGACATAATGATTAGCGGGTACTGACATCGACTGCGCCCTTCCTGGCAAAGCTTCCTCAGGCGCGGGCATATTTTGTTTTTTGCCAAATCCAAATAGTGCCATTGATTTTGACTCTGAATATACATCTTTACCTTATTTAACATTTTAACGCTGTAAAGATTGTGGCGATCGCTTGGCGTTTTCGTAGAATCCTCACTGGAGGGGTAGCGGTGAAGTGGGGAGATGAGGGAGATGAACAGGCAGGGGGCAGGGGGCAGGGAGCAGAGGTGAGAATTCCTAACTCCAAACTGCTAACTCCTAACTCCCAATCTAAAATCTAAAATCCAAAATGGAATTATGGATAAAATACCGAAAATTGACCGTCAAAGGGAGCATCAAGCCAACGAACGTACTTTTTTAGCTTGGCTACGCACTTCTATTGCATTAATTAGTTTTGGAATCGCTATTGCGCGATTTGGAATATTTTTGCGCCAGCTTAATATTGCTATTACTCAACAAGAAACTCAGGTAAATACATTAACTAATTCAGAAAACTTGGGTCTGGGTCTGATAATTTCTGGAATTTTCACAATTGTGTTAGCTGCGTGGCGATACAACCAAGTTTTTTGGCAAATTGAGCAAGGAAACTATAAACCAAATAGATTAATTGTTTGGTTCATGACTGGAATAGTAATTCTTTTAGGACTTTTCTGTATTCCTTTGATTCTATGGCGTAATAAAGTACCTTCTCGTTCTCCTATTCCAACTCAACCACAGTCACGTAATTTGCGTTAAGTACCAAGCGTAACTTTATATATATCCTCTAATCAGACTGTATAAAAATCCAAGCAATTCATAATGAATCTCATGAAAAATAATCCATTTAAGCTGATAGCGGCCTCTCACTTAATTTTGATTAAGGATGATAAAATATTGCTTATTAGACGTTTTAACACAGGATATGAAGATGGAAACTATAGTGTTGTTGCCGGTTTAGTAGATGGAAATGAAACTTGTGTGCAGGCTGTAGTCAGAGAAGCAAAAGAAGAAGTGGGAATAGATTTAAATATACAAGACTTGCAAGTAGTTCATATTATTCATCGCAAAGAGTCTGGGGAAGAATGGATTGATGCTTTTATTTTGGCAAATAAATGGAAATATGAACCTGAAAATATGGAGCCTCAAAAATGTGACGACTTGGGTTGGTTTGAAGTTGAAGCTCTTCCCAAGAATATAGTTGAATACGTAAAGCAAGCAATTGAAAATATAAAAAAAGGAATCTTTTATAGCGAGTATGGCTGGTAATTTATACCGGAGGTGGTCATACAATTTTGGATTTTAGATTTACCCCATACCTGAAGTCAGGGGCTTGTAATTGAATTTACGATGTTTGGATTTTAGATTTATTCTCGCGTTTAAATTCGCTTGCTCTGAGATCTTTTAAAATTTTGAATTTTGAATCTTCAATTCCATTATCCAAAATTTAAAATCTAAAATTCGGTCAAAAGTAGGGGCGCACAGCTGTGCATTGGTGTCAACTTAACGTGAAACCCTTATCAAGACTTGATATTCAGTTCATTCACTTAGCGTTACTCACCGCGTCACCCCACCCTAACCCTCCCCTTGTAAAGGGGAGGGAACTAGATTTCTTTTTCCCCCTTTTCCAAGGGGGGATTAAGAAGGGTAAAGCGTATGTGGGACAAGCGTTTAAGCTTAAGTTGACACTTATGACAGCTGTGCTACCCGAAAAATGTACAAATAATTTGGGATAATTTATTTTCTGGAAGTCGCTTAAGTCCTGTTCAATTACCTGTTCAATTAACAGTAGCTTCAGAAATAACTGTGACACAGGCATTTACTAAAGGTAAAAGTGGTCCTTGTTGCTCTTGTCCACTGACGGCTAAATCGCTGTGACACAAATAAACTCTCTTGGATACACGAGATAGCAAATCTACCAAAATTCTGCGTAGTCTTTGTTGTTCTGCTAATTTTTCATCTTCTGCTGTCCAAGGTTCGCCTAATCTGTTTTGCAGGAAAAATGGCGCACCGAACAATGTGGCCGCACCACCTTTAGACCAGAGAGGTGAACCAGCATCGAGCCAAAAATGCCAGCGGTGCGATCGCCTACTAGCTCGATATTGAAATATAGTTGCTAAAGTGACAGCTTTTCTGGCTCCACCAATGGGACGTACTGGGTAGGGGTTGGCGGTGATGGTACCACGTCGCAGTAGTTGAATGAATTCAGTAATAGTAGCGGCTGAGGGAGATGAATAAGACACGGAGAGGGGGAGACGCTCTGACACGGGGAAAGAACTCTCCGCGTCAGAGCGTCCCCGTGTCAGAGCGTCCTCTTCCCCCACTCCCCCAGAAGACGTTTGTCGTAACCTTGTATCGATTTCCCAGTAGTGTTGGGCGGTTTCTAGTAATTCCCGCAATGCTGCTAGTTGTTCGTAGGGAAGATTGCTACCATTCCACAAAAAACGCTGGATTGCTCTATCTAGAAGGGAAATGGGACTGGGAATTAAACGTTGTTCTTGTTGCGATCGCTGTTGTTCTAACCACTGTAATATTTCGTTATAAGCTGTGGTGGCTGCATAGCCAATTCTATCCCAGCGCTCGAAGGTTGACACTGGTAGTAAGTTGGGGCGGTCGAGGTGGGGTACAAAGCAGTAATCTGCTATTAAACCAGCGCGTACCGGGTCAATGTCAGTAATGAGTGCTGAGTGAAGAGTTAGGAGTGAGGAGTTAGGAGTGGGGAGTGGGGAGTTTTCTGGTGGTTGTTGTTTTCTGCTCAACACAACCAGCATTTCTGCTACGGCATCCCGATCTACGAGGCGTCCTAAGCCGGGATAAACTAGTGCCAGGATGGTGAGCAATGCCCGAATTACTGGCGAACTAATTAAGGGGCGTTGGTCGTTAAGGGATTCTACTGGGATGTTTTGCTTGACGAGGATTTCTACTAGAGTATAACGAGCGATCGCATCTAAACCGGGTGCTATAATTGCTATCTCTTCTGGTTCTACTTGCTCAAGTTGGATGGCATTAGCAATCACTTGTGCTGTTTGCCGCAAGAGTTGGGCGCGGGAAGTGGTTTGAATTGAGTGGACAATTTCTGGTAAGCTCAATGGCATGATGGATTCTGTGACTAATTCCAGCATTTGTGTAGCCAGTTGTTGTCCCAGGGACTCTGGAGGCGGTTCAGTTAAGGTTTCTACCCGACAACGGTCTGCTAAGCCTTCGAGGTAGTTTGGGTCTGCTCCCAATCCCAATCGCACTGCACCATCGGGATTATAGCTAAACGCCCCAACTGCGCCTTGGTCTAAAAGCAATTCAAACAACAGACGCGCTATGGCGGGATAATCATCGACATCATCCGCGAGTATTGCTTGATAGCGTTTTGTTAAGTGCTGTTGGTAATTGCGATCGCTTAATAAATGCTGGCTATAAAGTTCAGTAATCATCCCATAAGTTAGTAACCCCCTCTCTAAACACCAATTACGCCAATCTAACAGCAAAGATGCCAGAAATTCTGGCTCTAAATTTGTACTATTTTCCCCCAAACCCCTAGCCAAAATCTGGGCAATATCTTCACAAGGTACACCACTATAAGCTGCTAATTGGAATAAATCTAAGATGCGACGCACTAAACGAGACTCATTCACACCTGCAAGACGTAAAATTTCTTCGTCTAATTGGGAACGCCAAAGTTTAGTTGCTAATTCTTGTTCGGTTTCTGGCCGCAATCGTACTGGAAAGTGTGCTTTGAGGTTCAATGAATTAATTAGCAATGGCCAAAACAAAATCACCTCATCTTGAAAAAAACCTAACGGTGTCTTGGCACGAACCGGATATTTTCCTAAGGTGGATGTAACAATTTTATCTCCCAATTCTCGACGATTATCATCATTAGCAGCTAAGACTAAAACTCCTGGTTCTGTTGGCTTAAGATATAAAAATTTAGGGACATTATCACCTTTTTCACGTCCTTGTTTTTTAGTATAAAATGAGTCAGTATACGTATTTTTAGGTTTTACCCAACTACAAAATTGCTCTACTAAGCGAGTTGTCTTACCACTGCGGCTGGTGCCAACAATCCAAATCGAATGAGAAACCACAAATTTTCTCCTTGTAGATTTGCTAGTATACCTCGTGCGTTAACTTAAGGTTAAGAATCACCAAATAATGCTGGATGATTGTCTGCAATGAAAAACTCTGTTTTTAGCCAAAAAATCTATTCTTTCTTACTTGCTGCTTATCGATGGTATTTACAAACTCCTGAACGTTCTTTACATGAGGCTTACGATGCAGCATTGAAGATCAAGGAAATAGAGGATAAGCATTTTAATGGTAATAAAATAGACATTGCCTCAGCCATGTACAGTAACAGCGTCATGGATTATTTTGAGTCAGATTTAAATAAGCTATTAAAAACTGCCAAAATGCGGCTGACAGAGTTTAGAGCAAGCCGTTGGTTTCTCAATGAAGAAGATCAAAAAGCTGCTGATAAAGCAGGCATAGAATATCTCAATGCTGCTTTCGTTTTAGAAAGGCTCAATTTTATCGATGGAATTATATCTAAATACACAACACTTCCGGAAAAAATAACTTCTGGGGTTGTAGTGGTGAAACCTCCAACTCCACCAGTTGACTCAGCCATTACTCCAGCGATACCGCCGAAAATACCAACTAAAGATGTGGAGAAAAAAGTTGAGAAAAAACCAAAAGGTAAAACCGATACCACTGGCGTTTTACCACGTTCCATTTTAAGTACTATTAGTCGTTTGCAAGTTGAATTAGACCCTAATTCTGAAGAAGAAGTAATTCAGAGTTTTCGTCAAGCTCAAAGAAGAACAATAATATCTATCAGATTTATTTTACTCTTAATTATAGTACCACTTTTAACGCATCAAATAGCAAAAGCTTTTGTCGTCGGGCCAGCTGTTGACAGATTTAGAACTCCTGAGCAGATGCAGGTATTTTTAAATTCTGAGATGGAAGAGGAAGCGCTGGTAGAATTACAAAGATTTGAAGAAAGAATCAAGTTTGAAAATCTAATTAGTAATGCACCTCCATTATCAGCTGAGGCTATGGAAGTGGAGTTAAAAGATAAGGCGACAGAGATTGCTGAAGAATTTCGCCGAGAAAGTTCTAATTCGATTAAAAATGTTTTCGCAGATGTTTTCTCTGTAATTGCTTTTATCTGGCTGATGGTCACTAGTAAGTCTTCTATTGCTGTGGTAAAAGATTTTTTTGATCATATTGTCTATGGACTGAGTGACAGTGCTAAGGCATTTATTATCATTTTGTTTACCGATATATTTGTCGGATTCCACTCTCCTCACGGTTGGGAAGTACTTTTAGAAGGTGTATCGCGCCATTGGGGATTACCTGCAAATCGAGATTTTATTTTCTTATTTATTGCCACATTCCCCGTGATTTTAGATACGATTTTCAAATACTGGATATTCCGATATTTGAACCGGATTTCGCCTTCAGCGGTGGCTACTTATCGGAATATGAATGAATAGGGCATGGGGCATTGGTTTATATGTGGAATCTGAAACTTTCTGTTAGAGAATTACAAGATATAAATTATCCATTATTGTGGGATATTTTTTTGGCAGTTCTTTATAAGAAATCCGATTGATTGAAAAATTGGGGTTTTGAACAACAATAACTATCTAGAATTAATAACATTTATGTTTTCATGAAAAAGATATTTTTTGAGTTATTAAAATTCCACAATTTGCTTGCTATCAGCATACTTGTAGTTGTGTCAATTTCTCTGTTGAGGATACAATCTTTGGCAAATCCTCAACTTAGTCCGATAGAATGTCGGGTGAAGAAGTGGGAGATACCAGTTTCGTTGACGAATGAACAGCAAAAAACAGTATTAATCCAGAGAAAACCAGTTACTTGTTGTGAAGGTGATGCTTCTTGTTTGGATGAGGTTCTTTATGGAGAAATACCGGATAAAAAGGCATTATTGACTGCGATCGCTCGCAGTTTACAATACCTCCAAACTAGTAATGCTGCGGCTGTTTACCAAAAATATCAGGTAAATGGAATTAGCCGCGATCGCGTATTCAAAAGTTTACAAAGATTCCGCGAAATTCTCTTAACAACTAATTCTCCAATAGAGTTACATCAAGCCATAGAAAAAGAATTTGTTTATTACCAATCAGTCGGTAAAGATAACAAAGGTGCTGTTTTATTCACCGCCTATTATGAACCGCTTTACGCCGCTAGTCGCGTCCCCACAACCGAATATCGCTATCCTGTTTATCGATTACCTCCTGATTTAAATTCCTGGTCTAAACCTCATCCTACACGGCTACAATTAGAAGGAGCAGATGGTTTACAAGGCGCAAAAGGTAAATTACGAGGCTTAGAATTATTTTGGTTGCGCCATCGGCTGGAACCGTATATGGTTCAAATTCAAGGTTCCGCTAAACTTCAACTAACTGATGGAACTCAAACAACCATAGGTTATGCAGGTAATACTGCTTATAATTACAAAAGCATTGGTCGAGAATTAGCCAATGATGGTAAGCTTCCTTTAGAAGGTATGACCATGCCAATTATTCTCGATTATTTCCAAAAATATCCCCAAGAATTAAATATTTATATTCCACGCGATCGCAGTTTTGTTTTCTTTCAAGAAAACCACGGTAAACCAGCCCAAGGTTCTATTAATGTACCACTTACAACGGAGCGTTCTATTGCTACAGATAAATCTCTCATGCCTCCTGCTGCTTTAGCATTAATTCGTGCTTCTATTCCCTTTGTTAATTCTAGGGGAAACATGGAAGAACGCATCATTAGCCGCTATGTTCTCGACCAAGATGCCGGAGGCGCAATTAAAGGTGCAGGGAGAGTAGATTACTTTTTAGGTACTGGTAAAATAGCAGGCGATCGCGCTGGCGTTACAGTTAGTAATGGGCAATTATTTTATCTATTACTGAAGTAGAATTCAAGAGTCAGAATTCAGAACTCAGAATCAAGAATTACAAACTGCCCAAAACTGTATTAAGCTTCTAAATCCAGCTCAACATCGTCATCATCATGATCGTAAGGAATATCATCAAGATCTATCATTTCTGATATTTCTTCTATTTCACCTAGATAGTCAGATTCTTGATGTTCGCGTTCTATGAGACGACCAGTTGACTTTAGCCATTCCAAAAGAATAAATTCATTACTTGTACGAATCACAGGCGCTCGTTGATTACGAGGTTCTTCACGCAGAGGACTTGAAGGCATAAAAAAAACTCACTGTTGATATAAGTTCAAGTATTATCCGTATGCTATCTGGGTTGTTGACACACTTTACAGTCGAATATCACTTAGCTTAACCAGGATTTAGATCCCCGACTTCTTGAAGAAGTCGGGGATCTGAACAGCTACTTGTGCTTAAGTAAGTGACATTCCACTTTACTGTCCGTTATGGAAATTTGTTGACAGTAATATGATGTCAGTTTCTTAGAGGTATTCCAGTACAGTTTCCCTCGCTAAAAGTTTTAATTTTCCGAATGCTCAAAAGCAAATTTTTTAGGCCAATTACTGACATAAAAAACCTCTAGAATCAAACGGTGTAGAGATTTAGATTCGGAGAGGCCTCCATATAATCACTAATGATGACCGAAAATATTTCTCAACATACCTAATCATAACATAGTTGACGATTGAACTTTTTTCAACTATTGTGACCCATAGATATTTAGGCACTAAAAACAGTAGGATTGTATTTAATTGTAACTTTTAGTTAAATAAATATGCTTATTAAGTTAGTTTTAATTTTTACTAAGCATAATGTATAGCTAAAGGATAAATACTGATTGCGATCGCATCATCTTGTAGTGTTGGTTAAGGTAAAATGTGGCAGTATTAGATATAACTTATTTAGATGAAAATGTGTGCATGAATTATACTGCTAATTTTGCTAGGTCTTGCTTACACAGTCTTCTGATAGTGAAATACCAAACTAACACGCTTAGTATGCTGCCAAATATTGTCTTGCATTTCCTTTGGATTCTCCAAGTTCTAATTGAGCCAAAATCCTTGGCACAGACCAAGTTTGTCAAAACTATACCAGTTCTGTTTCAGACTCCAAACCAAGTTTCTCCAAACATCACACTTAGGTTTAAATAAAATTTAATACTTTATTAACTAAAGTTAATAATAGTTGATATGTGTATATAATGTAGGACTTGACTGCAATGATAAAAAAATAAATGTTAAATCATGTAAAATGTAATATCTGTAAAATTTGAAACCACCAACGGCCATAGTACATCATAGGAAAATTAGCAAATGTTTAGACAAAGTTCTCACCAGAGAAACTTTTTCAAAGCTTTAACTGGTAGTGCAGCCACAGGATCTCATAAGTTAAGACTGGCATTGAAATCCAGTCTGGTTGTTTTAGTTGAATCTGTACCTTTTTTGATTGCTTGTGCTGTATTTGTAAGCGTTATCAGCCTAAAAAGTCCTATCCTGCTATTTTGTTTATTAGTTGGTAGTTTAATTGCAGTTATCACGCATAAAATCGGGCAGCAGGTGAATTTGCCAAGGCGATCGCTGATAATATTACAAATCTTAGCAGCCGCGATCGTTCTGAGTTTATTTTGGTTAGATTCCTTTGCGTCTCCCGCACAAGCGCAGTTTTTTGGCGAAGCGGAAAAGTTCTTCAAAAAAACTTTATCATCAACTGATGCTTCAACAACCAACAGTGGTGGTAGCGACACCGCAGTAAGTTTGATATTTAATATATTGCGGGCACTTTTCTTGCTATATATTGCAATTTCTTTAGTTGGTGTCATCAACGCAGTCCGTAAAGATGAAGATTGGCAAAGCATTGCCAGAACTCCCCTATTAGTGGTTGTAGCTGTTACCATTGCTGATGTACTCACACGGTTTGTAATCGGCAATAGCACTAACTAATTTAAGATCTGAGAAATGTCTGAACAGCGGGAACAAGAATTTCGTCCAGTTAACCAAGTTCTAGGAAGCCAACCTTCATTAGGGCCAATTCCGGCCGATCAAATTATTCCTTGGACAGTCATCGCCTTAGCATCCTACTTGATTATCAATGGGATTTTTGGCGGCCTTTTCCAAGAAGAATTTCAAAAATGGCTGTGGACACTACTAATGACTGGTTGGGGGATCGGAACTTGGTGGATATTAACTGGTGGTAGAAGTTGGAGTTTTTTAAGTAAATTTATTGCCGTTCCCGCTTGGACAAGAGGCTTTGCTCGTTATCAAAGCTTACTGGAAGTTAACCATGAAGCAAAAAATCGGAAAACAAAGCGTCGGCGGCGCCGGAAATGAAACTAGATTAACACCATTTGAAGATGCCTTACATCTGGCAACAATGTTGCGCGTCTCCCTGAATGGACGTGATATTGGTGCTTATCTGTTGACAAAAGGTATTCAAAAGGATCGGTTCTGCTTTGTTTTTGGTTTTGACTGTAAGGGAATTCATACCACTTTAAGACCAGAACAAATTGATACGATTTTTAATAATATTGAAGCCGGATTAAAAGACATTCCCAGCGGTGAAAGAATGACACTGCATTTGGGTTCTTTTAGTTCAGACACAGAACGGCAAAAAGAATTAGCATCATTAATCAGAAATGCGCCATCACGAGATATTAAATATTTGTTGATGGCAGAAAGAGCGAGAATCAAAGAACTGACGAAAGCTGGTGTGCGTAAGCCCAAATTTTTACGGATTTATGTCACCTATACAGTGGAAACAACCTCGACAAATGCCGATGATTGGATAGAGAAACTTTTAGTAAAAGCTGAGTCGTGGTGGTTGAAATTTAAAGGGGAACTCTCAGAAGCCGAAAACCAGCGCATTGAAACTGTAATTAGCAATGCTTACAAACAAGGTTTTTCGCGGTGGGAGCAAATTTTATCTAACAAAATGGGATTGGATGTCAAAGCTTTGAGTGCAGAAGAACTCTGGGAAGACATCTGGAGAAGATTTAATGATACCCAACCAATAGAGATTCCCCAGTTAATTACTTTAGGTGAAGATGGACTGCACGAACAAGTTAATTCCGATTTAGCTAGTAGTAAATTATTGATAGACAATATCCACGGTACAACTTTACTGATGGAGTCTAATGTACCTCGTGCCGATCGCCGTTGGGTAAATGTCAACAATCGTTATATTGGCACAATGTCTTTTCTGGAAAAACCCGGTGGTTGGCCAAATAAGTCGTCTCAACTGCGGTATTTGTGGGAACTATTAGCCAGAGAAACAGTAGTAGATACAGAAATTTTTTGTGAATTGACTGCTGCAAATCCAGCATTGGTGAAAACTACTCTCCAACGAGTCCTGAAGCAGTCAAATATGACGACGATTTTAGCTCAAGAAAAAAGCAAAACCATTGATGTCAACGCCCAATTAAAGTTAAAGAAATCGGTAGCAGCCCAAGAACAATTATATGAAGGCGCAGTCCCGATTTACACGAGCGTTGCCATTTTGGTACATCGTCCAACTGTGGAGAAATTAGATGAAGCCACAAGATATATTGAAAACTGTTTTCAACGTCCAGCCAGGGTAATTAGAGAAACCGAGTACGCCTGGAAAATTTGGCTGCAAACTCTCCCCATAGTTTGGGAAGGTTTATTAGCAACACCTTTCAATCGTCGTCAGCTATATTTAACAAGTGAAGTTCCGGGATTAATGCCTGTAGTTTTAACCAAAAGAGGTGATAGACAGGGCTTTGAATTGATTGCTGAAGAAGGCGGAACACCAGTACATTTGGATTTGTTTAACCAACACAAAAACTTAGCTTTATTTGCCACAACTCGTGCTGGTAAATCGGTGTTGGTATCGGGAATTTTAACTCAAGCTTTAGCATACGGCATTCCCGTAGTGGCTCTAGATTTCCCTAAACCTGATGGGACATCTACTTTTACTGACTACACACAGTTCATGGAGGGAAATGGAGCTTATTTCGATATTTCCAAACAATCGAATAACTTATTTGAACAGCCAGATTTAAGAGCGCTAGATATAGAACAACAACGCGATCGCTTGGTAGATTATACCTCGTTCCTAGAATCAGCTTTAATGACAATGGTTTTAGGATCGTCCACCGAAAGTCAAATTTTATCCCAAACGGTGCGATCGATCCTTAACTTAGCCTTAGAAGTCTTCTTTGCTGATGAAGGTATCAAAGAGCGATATCGCAAAGCAATGGCGGGAGGCTTCGGTTCTCCAGCTTGGCAAAAAACCCCGACTTTAAAGGATTTTCTATTTTTCTGTTCCCCAGAACATTTACAGCTCAGCTCCTTAAGTGGCAGAGTAGAAGACGCCCTCAGTCAAATTCAGCTGCGCTTGCGTTTCTGGCTTTCTAGCCGCGTTGGACAAGCCATTTCTGCACCATCCAGCTTTCCCACCGACGCCCAACTTTTGGTTTTTGCTCTCAGAAACCTCTCAGATAGTGAAGATGCAGCCGTACTATCCTTAAGTGCTTATTCAGCCGCACTCAGACGCGCCTTAAGCAGTCCTGCTTCCATATTCTTCATCGATGAAGCCCCGATTTTATTTGAATTCGAGCAAATTTCCGACTTAGTGGGTCGAATTTGTGCCAACGGCGCCAAAGCAGGTATCAGAGTCATATTATCAGCGCAAGACCCTGATACCATCGCCAAATCCAAAGCCGCCTCGAAAATTTTGCAAAACTTAACAACCCGATTAATTGGACGTATCCAACCAGTTGCAGTGGATAGTTTTGCAGACATCTTAAAATATCCCCGAAAAATTATTGCTCGTAATGCCTCAGAAAGCTTTTTCCCCCGCAAAGAAGGCATTTATAGTCAATGGCTGCTAGATGATAACGGCGTTTATACATTCTGTCGTTACTATCCTGGTTACGAACAATTAGCCGCAGTAGCTAACAACCCCTACGAACAAACTGCGCGTAGCCAAATGATGCAAATTCACAGTGATAAATATGAAGCAATTTCCGCATTTGCACGTCAGTTAGTAGCTACATTACGTAGTAATTAATCAGGGAGGATATCTGTGAGCAGCTAATAGTAATCGACAAATTCATCAGGGACTACCAAATCCAGAAATCTTCCAAAATTTACTGTGGGGTGGGCGTCTCGCCCGCCCGTCAGCAAATTTAGACAAGTTCATCCAACATTTAATTCTGCTAAATCCCTAAATAATACCAATTCTCTAAAACTCGGCTACACATTCAAATCCCAAAACCCAGACCATATCTGAGTTTTTTAATTACGAATTACGAATTTGTATAATACTTCAGCCAACTCAATTTCTGACTCACCAGATAATTTCATCTACCTTTTTCAGGTACAGATATATGCGAAAAACTATCATTTTGACATTGAGTTTAGCATCTCTGGCAGTTCTACCTGTAGCAGCCCAATATAGTACTAACTCATCACAACTAGGTAAAGTTTGGACTGATTTTCAGTCATATTCCACAGATTTGCAAAACTACTTCCAATATAATCTCAGCGACAACTTAAAGCCTGTAGAACTACAGAGTCGAAATGCTCTGAATAATGCTAAAGGAGAATTGAACATACCCAACCCCGTTACAGCGGGACAAAAAGTTCGTGATGATTTGATTCTCTACTCTAGATCGGATCGTTTTGAAAATAACGCAGCCGTGCGGGGAAATTTAGTTAGTAATGAACTCAACCGTGTAATTACTCGTGGAGCAGTAAGTGGTGTTCTCGGTGAAAATGGACAAATTCGGTCGAAGATTAAGTTAATAGATACAGAAAGAAGTCTACAAAATATTACCGGATTTGCTGAAGCAGCCGAAGAACAAACACAAAGTTTGTTGAGTAAAATTCCTATTCCTGTTTTTGATGCCAGTAAACTCGATCCAGCCACAGCAATATTAGCACAATTGCTCAATGCCAATCAATCACAAAGCATTAAAATTCAACAGGAACAGTCAAAAATTGTCGGTGAAACATTCGCTCAGACAATACAAACTAATCAGTCTTTACAATACTCAAATTTAAATTTAGCCAATATTTCTCAACAGGCAGAAGAAGCAAATCGCGCTCGCAGAGTTGAAACATCCACCGAAGCAGCGCGACTTTTACGAGCTACTTCTCAGATGGATTTGTTTGGCAGAAAAATTGATAATTAGTCATAATTCAGAATTCAGAAGTCAGAATCCTGAAGATTTAGTGTGATGTTTCACTGTTAGTTTTGGATACATCTATCACTATTTAAAATACCTTTTAGGCGTGCCATACGTCGTCAGGAACACGCTTTACCAAAAAATATCAAAAATAGCTAATTCAGCTCAAAATAATGCAACTTGCTCTTCCACTAATTTTTGCCCAAGTAGGGATTGATGAAATTCTTGATAATGGTGTTGCAACTTCCCAAAGTATTGCCGGAGGTTGGGACAAACAATGGCTAGATTTATTACAAAATAACACCAATGAGAATTTGTATGGCACCCTCACAAATGTGGGTATTTTTTTCGCGGTCGGAACCCTATTGTTTTTTATGGTACAATTTATCCGAGACTTATTAACCTACGAATATACTCGTCCCATATCAGCATTAATTTGGCCTTTTGTAGTAGTTATACTCTTAAATAATTCAGGGAATGGAAGTATACTTTCTAATTTGACACTGGGGGTGCGGAATTTTATAGACACTGCAAATC
>VFQR01001345.1_pt1 | contig 19438 bp, 7 predicted proteins | sample 3512321 | NCBI WGS metagenome assembly VFQR01 (sample SAMN10412374, study PRJNA504923) | tailings metagenome | isolation source: Relicate 3 Philex TSF1 revegetated site | place: Philippines: Tuba, Benguet | collected 2017-08-29
CCTCGAGAAGCTCAGCCGTCTGCATGTTGGCCATCGAGAAATCATAATTCTTGATTTCCTCAACGATTATGGCGGCGCGATTCCTTGCCTTCAGATGGCCGACTGTACCGGCGAGTATCGTACGTTTCTCGCCTTCTTTCAGGCTCCGCTTCTGGCACGCATCTATGGCGAACACGGCCAACGTCTGCTCGAAAGAAATGTCCGGGCCTTTCTTCAAGCCAAAGGGAAAATCAACAAGGGACTTCAGCAGACTTTACGCGAAGAGCCGCATCGGTTTCTCGCATATAACAACGGACTCTGTTGTACGGCCGCTGAGGTAAGACTCCGGACTGACCAGGATGGACATGCGAGACTTGAACGAGTCAGTGATTTCCAGATTGTTAACGGGGGCCAGACAACGGCATCGATTTTTCACGCGCTGAAGAAGGAAAGGGTCGATGTCTCACATGTTGTGGTGCAGGTCAAGCTGACTGTTCTGAGCGATGCAACGAAGGTCTCCGAGATTGTTCCACTAATATCAAGGTATGCCAACAGTCAGAACAAGGTGAATGTTGCGGATCTTTCAGCCAGCGGAAGGTTTCATCGCCAACTGGAAAATCTATCCCGCACTGTCTGGAGTCCCCCGATGTCCGGAATGGATCGAGGTTCTCATTGGTATTACGAACGGGCACGCGGCTCTTACCAGGACGATAAAGCAAGGCAGGGAACAGCAGCCCGTCAGCGAGAATGGGCAACGAACAACCCACTAGACCGGAAGTTCACAAAGACCGACCTTGCAAAATATGAGCACGCTTGGGTTGGACTGCCTTATCTGGTGTGTCGCGGTGCAGAAAAGAACTTTTTAGCATTTGCCGAAGGCCTCGAGGATAACGGCGAGCCATCGGTCGATCTCAACTATTTCAAGCACGCAATCGCAAAGGCGATCCTTTTCCGGACGGCCGAAAAGCTATTTTCGTCCTTGGCGTTGGAAGGTTATCGGGCGAATTCCGTTGCTTATGCGGTAGCATGGGTCGCTCAATGGTCACAGCATCGGATCAATCTTACGACGATCTGGGATCAACAGAGGGTACCGCCCCTTACACAGGAAGCAATCAAATCGGCTTGTACCGCGGCGCACCGACACATCACTCAGACCGGAGGGAACGTCGGGGAATGGTCTAAAAAACCTGACTGTTGGGAAAGCTTCCGGACACAGGAGATTGCTGTGTCAGCCGGATGGAACTCAGAATGGGCGGATGAGCCTTTCCTTCTGTCTCAAACCAGCGGCGATAGTCTTGCCCAAGACTGGGAGACCGTCCGGATCGGGTTTCTGAATGATGACCGTACCTTGGGAGAGCTTGAAGCGCTGACCGGAAAACAATGGATGGCACGATACCGTGGTGAGCTGGTCCGGAAGTACACAGTTCGCAAATGGATCGAACTCAAGGGTGCCGGTGGACGGCGACTTAAGAATGTTCGGGATCTCGTTGAACTTCTTGAGGCAGCGGCAGAACTTGAGAGTAAGACGAACGAAATCAAAGCGTCGGAGTCTGCGGAATGACCTGCTTTATTTAGGGATACCGTTCGGCAGCCAGCGGGGTTAACACGCGGCGCAAACTGTTTTCGCCAACGGAGCAGATTGGCTTCCTTAGTGGAATGAAGGCAGCCACTCTGCCCAATTGTCTCGAAAGCTGGGATGCCCGGAGTAAATTAAATTTCAGGAAGGCCGAATCCATTTGGACCGCGGCTCCCTCAAAAACGCATAGCCAAGCGTTTCAGTCTACGTAGACTTGAGGAATTGGTCGGATTTAGCCCGACTTATCAATCGAATCTGCCTTGGGACAATTCGGATCCGCCGACGGCAGATCGGGTAAAGAAAATGGCGGAACTACTGGTTAAGGAATCAAATGAAAATGATTGCTCTTGCCCGAAGAATACTTAAAAATCTGCCAAAGGTCATTCAGTCATAGTCAGCAGGATTTCAGAGCCATTGCGGGAGCTGAAAATGTCCAACAGGGACCCACCGGGGAACGCGTTGGGTCCTGTCCCACTCCGTTGATTTCGATGCAAGTCGTCACTCAACGTTTCAAGTCTGTCATGATGCGTCTACTGTAGAATACTGCTTCACAATTAGGACTTACGACGGATTCTGAAATGATTTGCACTAGGTAACCCTGTGCTGTAAACTTCTGATATTACAAGTGTTAGGGCTGTTCGCGGACTGTTAAAAGTGATATCTAAGGAATCGAAGGCGGTGCCCCAGTCACCCGGAAAATGGCCCAGTCGCGGGCACTCTTTTTGTCTTTGATCCCACTCAAGATGCCCGCATGCAGAAGCTGATTTCCCAATCTGGCGCCCCCACACCTCGCGGTTCGATGAAAACCATGCGCATTGCGCTACTGTTAAATCAGCTTTGTATTCTTGCACAAGAGTGAAAGAATTGGATAACCATATACGCAGGCAATTCACCAGATGAGTAATCAATTAAGACCAACAGATGACGCTTCCCCCACAACGAGAACGTTACCTCGGCCTCGCTGGCTGCGTGATTTTATGCGCTATTTGCCACTTAAGAGTCAGTTTGTTTTGTCTGGAAACATTCTGGACTTTCAAGCCTATGAAGTCGCTCCGGGAACGGTTAGTACTGTTTCCCTTCAGGCGGCTGTTGCCCGCGAGTTGTATGCGAATGGATATCGTGATGTTTTAACGGTTGATCGCATCACCGAGCCAGCTTTGCTTTCAAGAACCGGGGCTCGGCAAACAGCAGCCGGTGTGTTGACGCGGCTCGGTTGTGAAGTAGAACTATCCGCGGATATGCGCCTGGATCAAATCGGAAGAATTCTCGAGAAGGTGATTAATAGTGGGGACGAACCGACAGCGATCATCGTTGATTTTGCGTCGCGTTTATCAACCCGCATCGATCTACTCTCACCTGAGGAGCATGCATTTTTCGCGCGAGCCCACTTCCATTCCTGTATGGCTAGAGTGCGTCCAGTAGGTTCTGATGGCAAACCGTTCTTCAATACAGTGGTCTGGATTGTGGATAAGGAAGGAGACTTACCTGACTGGATGCTTCTGGGAAACCCGAAAATTCGACACATTCCCATAACTCGGCCAGACCACCTGATTCGGCTCGCTGTTGTCCCGGGGTTACTTCAATCACTACTCGGAGGGGTACAAGCCAGCGCGCAAGATTTTTGCAGAGCTGAATCCGAATTTGTTGACCAGACCGAAGGACTATTGTTAGCCGACTTACAGGCCATTACACAACTGGGTCGGAACGAAAGATTGCGATTCGATCAGATCTCTGATGCGGTTCGACGCTATAAGGTGGGAGTCACAGAAGATCCCTGGCGCAAGATTGATCGTAAGAAGATTCGAAATGCACGGGAAGAGATTCAGAAGCGAGTGAAAGGACAGGATCATGCGGTCGAACATCTGCTGGACTTGATCAAGCGAGGTATCACTGGCGTTGGACGTAGCAAACATTCGGGACGACCACGAGGCGTGGTCTTTCTGGCAGGACCCACAGGAGTTGGAAAAACTGAACTTGCCAAGACGATCACCAGCCTGCTGTTTGGAGACGAATCAGCATACATCCGCTTCGATATGTCAGAGTTCTCTGCGGAACATGCAGACCAGAGACTTATCGGCGCACCTCCAGGTTATGTTGGTTATGACGTTGGAGGTGAATTGACGAATGCAGTTCGTGACAAGCCATTCAGTGTGATTCTTTTCGATGAAATCGAAAAAGCGCACCCCCGGATTCTGGATAAGTTTTTGCAGATCCTCGACGACGGTGTTTTGACATCCGGGCGGGGCGATCGGGTCTATTTCTCTGAGTCGCTGATTATTTTCACATCGAATCTGGGTATCTATCGGATTGATGCCCAGGGGGAGCGTCTGCCGAATGTCTCCTCGACCGACGCCCCTGCTGAGATAGCGGTAAAAGTCCGCACTGAAATTGAACGCTATTTCAAATCGGTCTTGAATCGTCCCGAAATATTGAACCGTCTCGGAGAAAACATCATCGTGTTTGATTTTATACGTCCGGATGTTGCAAAGGAGATTTTTGCTGGGATGGTCAATACCGTTTTAAGCGACATTCAGCAGATGGGTATTGAGGTAGCGTTGTCCTCGCATGTTTGGTCGCAATTAGCTGATCGATGCCTTGCAGATCTGTCCAATGGAGGGCGCGGAATTCGTAATCAGGTTGAATATCATCTGATCAACCCGCTCTCTCGTGCATTGTTCGATCACGATGCACGAACCGATAGCCGTTGGCAGGTGACGGAAATTGCGTCGACGATTACATCGGACATTGTTCTGGAACGGGTATAGAATGCCGTCATCGTTGATTAAAGAGGAGTGTAATTCACAATGACGGCGATCTCACTATCAAGAATTCACTTTCCGGTGACGACACTGGGGCCGGGGCCACGAATCGGGATCTGGTTTCAAGGTTGCAGCCTCCGTTGTCCAGGATGCATTTCCGTCGATACCTGGGCAATACGGCCACCCAATACCACAGTCGAGAAAGTGCTGGCAGTTTGTAGCGAATATCTTCAGTTGGCAGAAGGAGTCACTATTTCCGGCGGAGAACCTTTTGAGCAACCGGAAGCTCTGTTGGAACTCTTGGCGAGTTTACGGGAATGTGTTCGGCCTAAGGCTGACATTCTTGTCTATTCCGGGAAAGCTGAAGGAGAAATCGCTCCTTCGTTAAGAACATTCTCGGGATTGATTGACGCGCTGATTTCAGAACCCTACCTCTTTGCAGCGGATCAGACAAAACCACTTATGGGTAGTGACAATCAGCGACTGCATCTGCTCACGCCATTGGGACAGCAACGCTATCAAACATACCAGCGACAGCGGACCCCGGACGACGATCGTCTCGATATTGACTTCGACAGTTCAGGAACTGTTTGGATCGCTGGCATTCCCCGTCGCGGCGATCTGGAGCGATTACGCAGCCTGCTGGCTCAGCAGGGAACCACCATCTACACCAGTGAGCAGACAGTTCGATGAATGACTCTGGCCCTTATCGTCTCTGCCCCAAATGTCGAACTCGCCGTGGTGTGAAGGAAGCTGTCTGCCACACTGTGGTTGATGGCCTGCTTTGTGGCTGGGATCTTCTCGAAATCGAAATTCAGGATGATGCATACGCGCCTGAACCGCCATCTCGGCGAGATTCTTCGAACGTCGGCAGAGAGATGCATGGCTGTCCCAATGGGCATCTTGTCGAAGCAGGAGATCTCATCTGTCCGGAATGCGGCGCCGACATTGTTGAATTGCGAACGAGCGACTCTAGTCAGCCAACTAAACATCCTCAACACAAAGTGCAGGATCAGATTCTGCCTGAATTTATTACAGGCTGGGAAACCGTTCTGTCGATTACGGCAACCGACGACGTGAGGCAATGTTATCATGTCCGTCGTTTGCATGACGGATACGAGGGATTGCTGACAATCTATCGCCCTGGCTCTCAGCCCGATTCTCAGGTCTACCAGGCGCTTCAGAACCGGGTCCCGCGTGAGCATATTGTGGAGTTGATTGAATACGGTGAGTTAAGGGACCGCTATTACGATATCACCGAACGTATTGAGCATGGAAATCTGACAACGTTGCAGGTCAATCCAACCAACTTGGCTCAGATCCGCCAGATAGTGGAAGAACTCAGTACGGCCCTGGCCGCATTTATGGAGGTCGGGCTTCGGCATCGGACGTTGCGTCCTGAGAGAATTCTGGTGCGATCAGCCGATCCTTTGGATCTAGTGATTACGGGCTTTGAATCGGGACGCTTATCAGATGCTGACCTGGAAACAGAGTCACTCCTGGATATCAGCCGTTACACGGCTCCCGAAGCCGTCATGGGTGGCGTGACATCTGCTTCGGACTGGTGGGGACTGGGGATGCTGCTGCTCGGCATCCTTACGCAGGACCAATGCTTCGCCAATGCAACAGATCAGCTGTTCCTTATTCATGTACAGGCCAGCGGGGTGACCATACCTGAAGGTATGGATTCACAACTTCAACTGCTGTTGCGTGGACTGTTGACGATTGATCGAACAAAACGCTGGCAATGGAAGGAAGTTCGGGAGTGGTTGGCAGGTGGCTCGCCAACAGTCCGAGATGGCAGGCCAGAGCATTCAGAGAAACAGGATGGCCCCTTCATTCTACTGGCAAACCAACAGATTCGGGATGCTCGCCGATTTGCGATTGAAGCTTCACGTGCGATGCATTGGGAAAATGCTTGCGAATTACTCAGTCATGGGAAGCTTGGTCTGTGGGCAGAGGACTTGAAGTTAGACGGTACGGTCGTTGCCGGTTTACGGAAGTTGGGACAGATGGCGGCTCCCGAGGTAGGACTACGACTTGCGCTGGCGCTGCAGTTGTTGAACCCACATCTCCCGTTGATCTTTGCGGAAACAATCATCAATCCCCCCTGGCTCCTGAGTCATCCAGAACTCGGGTATGAGCTAATCACGAGCTCGTTGCCGGCACTGATACAGCAATATCACATCGACTCGAATGACTGGCTGGTGAGACTCTCCCGCCGCGTGGAAACAATACGAGGTCGCGCTCGACTCCATGAAATTGAACTGAACGAGCGTGACTTTCAGGTTCTGGTGCTCTCAGCATCTCATCCGCTGTTAGCGCGACAATGGCAACAGCGGCGCATGGTCTTGCCGGATGCATCACACCCGATTCTCGCGTCATTGATGGAACGAGATCACCAGACAGATGAAGATCTGATCCTGCTACTATCTGCTGCGGTGGGGCAATTCATATCTGCGGACGAAGTTATCGCCAAAACCAATTCTTTGGCAGTACTCGTGGACATTCCGGAAGTCCCCGAGGAGTGGGCGCGGGAGCAACTGCATCAGCAACGCAGGGAACTCTATCTGGCGGTGGACGATCGGATCAAAGGGTTTGCCCGCAGTGGTCATTCCCGTCTGGATACGTGGGCCGATCACTTTCGCATGGAACGTCGGCTACCTCTTCCAGAGGTCCTGCTTCTTCTTGCATCCCCAGCCGATTCCTGGATGAAATCGGAGAATCAGGATTACGTCGCTTCAATTCTTGGCTTCTTCGAAAAGAAGTTATCGACATCCAGCGGACGCGGTCCGCTGGTCAGAATGACGATCGGCAAAACCACTCCGAGAGTCGATATGCGGGAGCTGTGCGGTGACCAAGATTCAGCCACTGCGCTGTTAACGAATCTGCTGCAACGAACTGAGAAAACCTATTCACTGGACTCACGTATTCTTCTGAATGACGAAGGACCCGAACGCCGTCTCCGCAGTTTAGTGTGGCGAACAACTCAGTATCTGCGGGATACGGGGATCAATGGAGCGTACATTGGATTTCCCTTTGCTCTATTGCGTCCAACCGGTACGCAGACCCGACCACGGCTGGCCCCAATCCTCCTCTGGCCGGTCAAAGTGGCCGGAGAGATCGGCTCCAGGGCAAAATTCACTTTGACTTTTGACGGAGAGCGAAATGGCATCAATCTCAATCCAGCTTTCGAGGGCATGTTCGGGATTGAAGAAACCGCTCAATGGAAAGCTATTGCCGATGAACTTCTGTCGCGCAGTTCTATCATTCTGTCAGAAGTCATTGATGCATTTGGTGCCAAGGCAACACCATCCAGTCGAACTTTAACCCGACTTCCTAAACTCGATGCCTCATATCAATCGGAAATCGATCAGATTTTGTGCAGCGCGGTTCTGTTTCATCTGGAGTTTACGGGGCAATCGCTAGTAGAAGATCTCCGCCAGCTCAAACAGCGTCCCGTTGATGCAACACCATTGGAGCACATGCTAAGGGTCAGTGAGCCTCAGATCGCGGCATCAGCCGGATCATTGGCGCAAAATGATCCTGAGAGCATAACTGAAACCGACCAGCAATTCCTCGTGACCGCCAGCGATCCCTCTCAAGAGGAAGCAATTGCCAGCTCCAGTCGATTACCAGGCCTTGTCATTCAGGGGCCGCCCGGTACGGGGAAAAGCCAGACAATCGTCAACCTGATCGCAAATGCGATTGGTCATCGGAAACAAGTTCTCGTCGTCTGTCAAAAGCTGCCGGCACTGGAAGTCGTTCGTGAGCGTCTCGTCGCTGAAAATTTTGGTGATCGCATCGTGATGTTGACGAACATCACTTCTGAACGCAGGCCACTCCTTCAAGACATTCGTTCGCAGCTGGACGGATTGAAACAACAGGACTCGAATACATCTAGGCAGCAGGAGCAGGAAGCACAACAGCTGGAATCTCAGATCCGCCGACTGGAAGCCGACATTGACCGTTATCATGCAGCCAGCTACCAACAGGATTTGGCTTCTGGCCGTTCATATCGTCAGATATTGTCTGAATTGATTCAGCTTGAGGAACACTCAGCGGAATCCATCCTCGACATTGTTGGTATGCGAATGTTGTTTCGCAACAGATCGTCGAAAGAACTGCTTGACTGTGAGGAAGCCTGCGGTTCTGTCGCTGAGGAATGGTTTGCAGCTCACTATGAAGAGAGTCCTCTGGAGGTAGTTCAACCATATGCCCACGATCAGGCATCGGCACGGGAACTGCAGCGACGGTTGGAACTCTTTGCGACTGCTGAGCGAGAGCGCGAAGCGATTCCTTTTCCACTCAATCCAGAACAGGGAGACGAGTGCCCCGAAGGACTGTCTGCCTGGTTGATACAACATCAAGAGTCATTGCTCCAATTGTCCGACGAGACTCTCGCGAACGCCATCCCGCTACTCTCTCAATTTCGGCCTCAAGGGCACGCCGATGAATTCGAAAAACTGCTTGAGCGAAGGTTGGAACTATTGTCGAGTCAGGGAACGCTCGGGAAGCTTTCCACGGGATTTTCAAATTGGATCTCCCAGTTCGATATCGAAGAAGTCGATCGTCTGGCTGCAAGCTGTGCACAACATGTTTCATTGTGGTTACCTGCCCAATTTGAAAACAGTCCTTTGGAGGTTGTTTCTCTTGAATCGACCGAGGCTGCCCATGTCGATGAATTCTGCGATCACTTCCGAGATCTGGTCGCTGCTGAGGAACAGCGTCTGGCATCATTGGATACGCATATTAAAGGGATCTTTATTGATACCCCGGAACCATGGGAACAATGGTTGGCGGCAACAGAAGACTCCATTCGTCAGGTGGTTGAGACTGCTGAAGACTCCCTGAATTCACTGCTCCATATTGAAGAAACAGAGAGATATTGCAGTCGTTACGGACAGATATTGCAGGCATGGTGTGCGCAATCCTCAACAGTCTCAGAAGATGCAAAAAGTTTGTCACAACTAGAGCAAATACTACAGTCGTATAACGAACCGGCCCTTGATACATTGATCCAGCAATGTTCGGAAGTCGTTACGCTCTGGATTAATGATCCGCTGGACTCCCTGCTATTGAATTCCATCAGTCGTTTTCCTCAAAACCAGATGGAATGCATAATGATCGAGGCTGCCATTCAACAGTACATTGATGCCGAATACGCTCGAGAGGCCTTATTTCAAAGAAGTCCAGAACCAATCGTTGTTAACGAACCTGAAGTTTTGCGGCAGTGGCTTGGTAATTCCGAGAAAATTCTTGCGCAGGCTGCTGAAAGTACATTTATCGATGCCTGCCGGTGGCAACCGCTCTTTCGGACAATCGCCGGTTCTGTTTCTCCCGCTCAGGAGATCAGACAGAAGCTCATCGACTCGATTTCCAATGTGGAATCTCTGTCGCATATTGTCGTCGACCAGCGACACATTGATCAGCTTTCGCGCCTAGACGATGCGTCGTTAAAGGAACTTGCCACGCTGATTGAACAATGGAATCAAACACCTCCTGGTTTTTTGGGGTGGCGTCACATGTTAGCTGCCAGACCGCTGCAACGCTGGCTGAGATTACATGCACTGTCGATCAATCTTAAAGAATCGCCGGCACTTAATATTGCCTTGCAGCAGATACTAAGCCATCGCCAAGTACTACTGCATTTAAACACCCTTACCAAAGCTTTATCGTTGAGTATCCATCCCTCTGATTGGTCCAGCCTTACTCAACAAATTCGGGAGATTTGCCAAAGACTGACTCTCGCCTTCCAGATCTGTAAAGTGATTGGCAAATGCCCGAACGATAGACTCAAATTGGCATTCGTTCGTCAAGAAGGACGAGCTGCCATTATCAAACACTTGGAAAGTTTGCAAAGCTCATTACAGCTTCACGATGCTACTCGCAAAAGCGAGCAGGCTCTACACAATTTGGGCAATTTTATGTTACCCACCTGGATTGAATGGCAGTCACAGAACCTCAAACGAGGTCGACTGGTGGCAATTCATCGAGGTTATCTGGAAGGCTTTTCTGCAGCATTAGCTACGCTGGGAAGTTCGGCCGCATTGCGAGCCCGGCTTGCCGGTAGTGACAGCTCAGTTCCAGCAATCCTTTCAGCTCTGGACACCATCCGCAATTCGCTGGAATGTCTGCCACCCGAGACGCTCAAAGAAGAACTCTCGAATGTTTTGCGATGGCATTGGTTCACGGCCCGCAAACGGGAACTGGAAGCGTTGGCACCGCCACTACGCATAATCGCCGAGAAGATTTTACCGGATCATCAGCGTCTCCAAAGTCAGCTTACAGCTGTCTGCTCACTCATTCCCATTATTAACTCTTGCCCCATTCCGACAATTTTTCGCCAAGCATTGAATGGGGATTTGCCAGACACGATTGCGGATTTCTTTGAACAATGTCGTCTGGGAATCTTACAAGCACACACACGACAACACGCCCTCGCTTCTCTGTCGTTACTGGAAGACCGCCTGGATGCCACGTGGGTCAATGCCTTCCAATCGGCAATACTGGCTCATCAGTCCAATCAGGAGCGGCTGTCTCCTCTTATTGAGCACCTGTCGCGTTTGCCGGCTTATCTGACATTCCGCCCACATTATTGGAGTTTTGACGAGCAACTACGTAAAGCTTTTTCATTACTCTATAGTAACCGTCCGACATTACTGGTAGTCCCCACGAGCGAACTGAATCGAGAAGTTTCACAGGCCATTCGCTTTACACACTTACAACAAAAGCAAACCTTACTGGAGCAGCAGGAGCCCGCTTTACGCGATTTTTGCGTGATGACCTTTTCGGATACGCAACACGTTCTTGAACTCTTGCGATTAACCCGTGAACTACAACGGCAAATCGAAAGTTGTCCCCTGGCAATTCCATTACGATCGGCTGTCTTCACAGGGTCTCGCCAGCGTTTGACTCGAATTCTCCAGGACTTCAGCGCCCGATTGGTACGGTCTCAAGCCAAAAAACGATCTCTCGCCTGCCTGGATGAACTCCAAGATTGGATGACCTCTCAATGGATCGCCAAGGGCCGCCAGATCATTGAATCGAATGGCTCGCATCTCTCGAAGATTGATTCTCTGATTTCAGCGATCCCCAATTTACGTCCATATCAGATGTTTCGAGCGAAAGCCGCTCTCTTGTCCGACCTGGATCTCAAGGTCCTCCGTCTATTAAGCCATCTCCGCCCGGAACTGGCTGCAAAACTTACAGGAACAAAAGACCTCGACCCGGGAAGGCTCGTCAGATCGCTCATCCGTCGTGAAGCATTGCTTTCTTGGAAAATGCAAATCGAATCGCTCACACCGGATCTATCGACGAATCGTCAGACGATTGCCTCCAAAGTGGCCAATCTGGAAGAACTGGACCGAAAGCTGCGGGCGCACAACCGCAAACGAATCAGCACGGTTCCTGTAGATGACATTCGCCCAGTCAACGAATGGGAAGATATCACTCGGTTGTCTGGCCCAAGAGCCCGCAGGCTGCGTGAATTCTTCAATTTGGGCCGTGAGCGAGGCCTTATGGTACTGAGACCGGTCTGGTTGATGACCCCGGATGTAGCCAGCCAATTACTTCCTTTAGAAGCATCAATCTTTGATCTCGTGATCTTCGACGAAGCCTCGCAAATGCCAGTGGAGTATGCGATTCCGAGCCTGTATCGGGCAAAGTCCGTCGTGGTTAGCGGTGATGACAAACAGATGCCGCCCTCAGCTTTCTTTTCCAGTCAGATGGAAAGTGATGAAACTGAATGGACTGATGAAGAAGAACTTGATGAATACGCCAGCGAACAGGAACGGAAAGTCCAAGAGCAGTCCTGGAACCGACGGGAAATCAAAGATTGCCCGGACCTGCTCCATATGAGCCTCGCGTCGCTGCCACAAACAACTTTGCAGATTCATTACCGTTCGGTTTTTCGTGAATTGATCGCCTATTCCAATGCCGCGTTCTACCGAAATGAACTCGGTGTCCCAGTTCGACATCCCGATGATATTGTGCGTCAGAAGCAACCAATTGAATACATTTCTGCCTGCGGCATCTATGAAGGACAGCAGAACCTCGTTGAGGCACAAAACGTCGTTGAGGCCTTGGCGAACATCTGGCGGAAATCAAAAAAACAAAGGCCATCAATCGGGATTGTCACCTTCAATATGAAACAAGCCGACTTAATTGAAGAACTTCTGGAGAAACGAGCAGAAGAGGATATGGACTTTCGTCAGATTTATGCAGAGGAGCAGGAACGCAAAGATCAGGGCGAAGACATGTCCCTTTTCGTCAAAAATGTTGAGAATGTGCAAGGAGACGAACGCGATTACATTCTGTTCTCTACGACATTTGGTCGAAGCCGATCTGGTTTGTTCCGACGCAATTTTGGTGTGTTGGGTCAGGCAGGCGGTGAGCGCCGTCTGAATGTTGCGGTTACACGTGCCCGCCAGAAAGTTGTGATTGTCGGTTCGATGCCGATTGAAGAAATCTCGGATATGCTGAAGACTCGCCGGCGTCCCGAGACTCCACGTGATTACTTGCAGGCTTATCTGCACTATGCCACACTCACCTCGCAGGGACTGCTTCCTGAGTCTCGCAGTCTCGTTGGGCGGATTGCAGCCAATACTTCCCACCTTGCACAAAACAATGGGGAATTGCTCGATCACTTTAAACAGTCTGTTGCTCAGTTTGTGCGGGACTTGGGACACGAACCGATTCATACTGCTGACGATCCGATCCTTGGTGTCGACTTCTCTCTGTGCGACCCAATTTCTGGCGAATTCGGGCTCGCGATTGAATGTGACCCGCCGCAGCACCGTCTTATCCGCCGTGCCAGAGCCAGAGAAATCTGGCGCCCGTCATTGCTGGCTCGTGTTTACCCATTCATTCACCAAGTGTCAGTCTATGCCTGGTATCATACTCCTCAAGAAGAACGACAGCGTTTGAGACAACAGATCATCAAAGCCTTTCCTGATCATGGAGAACGGACATGAGCGGCCCCAAAGTGATACGAACCTTAACACGAGAGGAACTCGTGGAAATCGCTGCCGTGCAGACCGCCATTTTTCATTCGGCATTGAGGCACTGGCAAGCGGAAGCTTCTGACACAGATCACGAAGCTCCTGCCAGAAAGCAACAATTTCTGACGGACGGAGCAGCCATCGAAGCAGCCATTGCCACTGGACGGCCAGAGGAGATTTTGCGTCGAACTAACGTCCTGATACAGTCGATTCATCAGGACATCGATCGCATGCGTGATGCTGAATATGTGCAACAAGCCAGAAAAGCGAGCCAGTTGCGTTCCCTCCGATTTATGTCTCAATCTTTGCTTAAGCGATTTCAACAGACTGGTGCTGATATTCCAGCGGAGTCAATAGTCCTCCTGAAAAAAGCAATTGACAGTCAAATCGAAGATGTTGAACAACTCGCTCGGGTGATTTCTCGATTGCTGAAGCAATCACAAGACGCGGAAAATCAACAGTTTCAGGTTCATCAACAAGTCTTGGCGGATGCCCTTCAAAATGGAGCAACACTTACATCTGCCAGCGATTTGCTGGAACAGCTGGATGCAGAGGCGCAAGACCCACGAGTCACTATTGCTGATCGACAAATCGCAGAGCTTCGTAAACTGGGCTACTATCCCATAGCTAGGCATTTCGAAAGTCGTCTGGCGAATCTGATCGAGCAGGCAAATGTTGGATTTTCCAGCCAGCTGAGTCTTTCACTGGACTCACTCGGAATCGAGTTGGCCAGTTCCATAAAACGGGCACGAGTTCAGGTTGAGCTTCGTCGCGAACTGGAGCAGGAAATATTAGCAGCGGAGGCCACTCATGATACAGCCGCCTGCCAAGCCATCTTCGATGTGATCGACGCTGAAATTCAACGCAACAATCTTGAATCTGCTCGTGAGCAACTTCGAGCCGTACGTGAAACACTGATAGCCTGCGGACATTCACGCGCCGCAAAATCTGCCAGGTCAGCCATCCTGAATGGGCTGAATCAACTGGGATACATTGTACACGAAGGAATGAATACTTCTTGGGCCGACAATAAACGACTGGTCATTCAGCATCCATCTCAAACAGGTCTAGCGGTAGAGCTTGCTGGCAATACTGAATCCACCCGCATGCAGATACGAATGGTGGCTGTCGAAGGTTTGCCGCGTAACGATCACACCGATTTTGATGTGGAAACAAAGTGGTGCCAAGAATTTGAGCGGCTTCAGGATTACTTGGCACAAATGGGTAATCAAACGACCATCGAACGAGCAATCCCGGCTGGTGCTCAACCACTGAAAGTGATTACAAACCAATGGAAACTGCAACAAGAAATTGTTAGCCAAAGACAGCAACGACAATGGCGAGAGCTGAAATAATCCACCTTTTTTAAGGCAATACTAGGAACGTGATATTCTTTTCGCGATTGAGGTTGATGGGTCAGCTTTAAGCGTATCAACCGTTAGCGAAATAAGCATTTTACGGTTTGACGAGACTCTGGTGTTCTCATGCCGTTTGTCAGGCAAATAGTTAGACCATTCGGCACAATAGGGGAAAGCCCGGAGATTTTTCTAGAGATGACGAGTTTTCGCGAAAATAGACCGGCCCGTAATCAACGGATGCCTGAATTCTCGACGGAATTATAAGCTCAATATATTATTTCTGTGGCAAGCTCCTTTATTCATAATGTTTTGGGAGGTTCATCAGCTTTTGACCAGAATCACACGATCTATGCATCTGCACAATGATTTCCATTGTTATCACATCCCGAAGTGCTGACAATTACACAAGCTATTCAACCAGTATGGATCGACGAATAACATTCCATAAAAGTTCACTCATCGTTTATCGTGTCGGAAATGGATCAAAACAGAACGACAACCTTTTACGAGCATTCCCCGATGCAAAAATGAGATCACTTTCATACTGAGAAATACTGAAGATCACGAGAAATACTGCTTAAAAACAACGACTTACGACGAATTTTGAGATGATTTGCACTAGGTGACGCCATGCTGTAAACTTTTGTCATAACACGTGTTAAGGCTGTTCGCGGACTGCCAAAAGTGATGCCTTCGGAACCGTAGGTTAGTGGTTCGACTCCACTGGGGTGCATTTTTCATAAGTCCTGCCGAATGCTGTAGTTAGCATACCTGCCTGCGTTCGGCAGTGCGGCCATGTGCGATGGAGTACCTCAGTATCGCACTGAGATAATCGTACAGAGCTGTTCGCACTGAGAATCTCGGCGATGGGCTCTCCACATGCCTCGCGCAACCGCTTTCATCCCCGCCGATCCTCTTGATCATGCTTCGACAGGATTGCGCAGGTTATCTTCCTGCGGGTCACCTGTTTCGGAGGCAAGAGAGTCTTTGTTGCCGGAGTAACTCACGCCCGCCTCTGAGGATGTCACACGGCACTCAGCAACAAAAACGCCTCTGCCAGCCCCCCTATGCCTGGGCAGTCCCGGTAGAAATCAGAATTTCAACTGGGGCCACCCTGCGGGTTACAGCACCACAATAGTCAAGTCCTAGGAGGATGAGGCTCACCCCACTTTAATGAGTTCAGATTGAGATTCTCAGGGAGTTGCGAGAGCGTTTTCAGGAACGGGGCCTCTTTTGCCTGTGGGAGATTGGTTGGTTGTCGACGGGCCATCTTCGACACTCTGCGAGACTGATTCGCTCCGGCCAGAAGTGTTGGTTTCTGTCCAGTTGCCGTAGCCTGCGAAGTTGACCCAGAGATTGGTTGTGGAATCCTGTGACCGGCTGCGGCCACCAATGACCACTTCTTCCGTGAGAGAACCGGCTTTGGTGCGAGATTGCCCCTGACTCTGGGTGATCTCGTAGTGCAATCCAAAACCAGAGGACGCCAGATCAAAAGTCATATCGGTATGGAGATCGTCGGCCTGGGAGGGCACTCAACCCACGTTGTACGCAACTGGAAGGGTGGTGCCCAAAAACCTCCTGTGTTGAAGGCACCCCGGCAGAAATCAGAATTTCAACCGGGGCCACCCTGCGGCAGTGCCACTCAGTCTTGACTCCTTTGTTTTCCCTTTTAAACAGGGCCCAAACTAGCCGGCCACCTTAGGCAAGCTTTTCCATTCACTTCGAATACTGCAACTCCATCTCTCCAGAAGTTCATAGAATTCATTTGCCTTCATGTTAATGTCTCTTAATGAGGATGAGATTAGATGTCCGCCCTGGTCACACTGAAAGCCAATAACACGAACATTCTCGTATAAATCAAAATGTAGTATATAACTACCATCGTCAAAGGCAGCGTCACCATCGGGAGCCCATTGGAATTTTAGATCGCTAGAAGTAACTTCTTTGCATATATCCCTCGAAACCAAATCACATAAAGACCAGTCACATGGCTCTAAATACATAGCCGCATAAAAAGAATGGGCGATTTGCGATGCACTGCAAGAGTAGGCAAAGTCGGCTGTATGCAGTCCACGATTTTGAACTCGCTTCTCAACTTCATCAAGTGAACAGGCTAAGAGAGTAGCTTCCGAACCCAAGCAACCGTAACGATACTTCATTAGATGTATTGCAAATGACCCAAGCGCAAAAAAACTAGGCCGCTCATATGCCTTTGTAATCATAGACTCTATCGCCAGAACCGACGTGTCCCCCACTATCATTGCAAAGCTCTCCTTATCTCTATTGGTATGTCTGATAGCCGAATTCCATCAGAACCGGCTGTCGATCCATTCCAATGCGTTTCCCCATTAGAAGGCTTGCTGAAGCGGTGAATAATCCCATTTTCGTCTTTCGCCCATCGAATCCCTCTTTTGTCAACAATTGATTTTTCAAACAATTCTTGAACATTCGGTGGTTCAGGGCTTGCTGATCCCGCATGGTGCTTCGAGTGTGTAACTCTCTTAGGCGGTGCAATTCCTTTTACATCCGGGACGATGTCAAGCCCATTCTGGGCTGCATCTCTATTCAGTTTATCCTTAAGGTCGATAGCTTTTTGGTAGTCCTTCTCATCAAAGATTTCAGGCCGAACGAGATTAATCGTCTCATCAACGATTTCCCATCGCTTGTCGGCCATTTGTCTCACAGTGTAGGCATTATGCACCCAAACCGCAAAACCCCACTCGGGTTTCCCTACAAAGTAAGTGTGATCCTCCTCAACACGCAAATTGTAAACAACCGCATCATATTCCTGATTGTCAATGGCTTCCAATAGCACCGAATTGCCATCTTCGGTGAGAATTGACATTCCGACCTTCAGATCCGTAGCGGCTGTCCAGCCAGTATCTGCCACGAAAAATGGGTGCTGTGGCGTCGTTTCGATTGTCATGCCGCCAACGATAAGCCGAATCGCAGTCGCCTGGAATTGGAAAACATCCTCCACAACCTGCAACCTGTTGGCGGCAGTCGGATGACCCTCTGGCCGTGACCAGACACGTTCACCTTTTCTAATGGCCTCAATCGGTTTCCAGCCATCCGCCGTACGGACGGGTGTACCGGCCACAAAACAGGATTTCCCGATGATGACTAACGCATTGTCGTAAAGGTGTAAGATTCGAGCTGTCAGTGGTTTGTGATCGAACCCCTTAGGAAGATGTTTGGCAATCCCAAGTGCAGCTCTTTCAGCACTCGCTGAATGCTTGAGCGCCGAAACAGTTCCCTCGGTACAAAGAGCGAGGAGAACTTCGAAGAGAAGATACCCAAGAATTCGTCCGGAAATATAAGCATAATCATTTGCCGACAACTGAGGTCCTGCCATCAGGGTTACAAAGATATCTGACGCAATGCTTCTTGCCGCTTTGACACTGTCGAGAATCAGATCACTGACTTTCCCTCTTAACTGTTAAAGATCGCCTTGGAATAGAGTTTTCTTTGTCTCGTCGTCTAGCGACATTATTTCACTGTAGAGGCTGTTAATTCTACTCATCACAGCGTCTGCAACAGGATACTTATCGATGGCTTGATAAGTGAGGTACAAAGGCATCGTTGGACCAGTTGCAAGGCCAACATGCACTGCAGTCTCCAACACAGATGGAATGGATTGCAAGGTGCCAACAACACCATCATTCCAGAATCCTTGTACGAGGCCATCCAAGAAGGAAATCCATACGCTGGATTGTTGATCCAGTGGCGGTGTTCCGATTTTCTCGAACACATCATCGAAGTCCATGGTCCAATACCAGATGTCAAAACTTCCATAAAGTTCGAGTGCTTGTCCAAGTTGAAGTGTAGATATGCGGTATTCCCCACGACTGACAAACGCGCCGTCGGTATAAATGCCAATGAACTCGTGCTGCGCAGTGAATATGTCGTAGATTTTACCACGCTGGGTGACAATGAATTTTTGTGCGATTCCTCTCAAGCCGATAGCAAGTCCATACGGCAGAGTCTCGATGTCCACGCCATTGGCAGTCTTTTCGCCTACGGATGTCGGCTTTTTGACTTCACCCACTTCTTGCAGCACGGGGGCATCAACAGATGGTCTGTACGGGGCGCGGTCAATCAGTGTTCCGAGGTCGTGTTCGTTGCGATTGAGGAGATCGCGGATGTGGGGGTTACTCTGCTGTTCGGCCAGTCTCTCGTACGCCCGATCCATGGCATTCCGGCTGGCTTGACCCACGTCATTGCCGGGAGCGACAGGGTTCGAGGGTGTGTACGAGCCTCCTTCGGAACCACTGGCGGACTGCTCTTCTTCCAGTCGGTTCTGGTCGGCACTCTTGGCAGCGGGGGCTTCGTCGGGAGGTGTCTGGTTGGCCTGGCTTTGGGCCTGTTGCTGGGCGGCGTAGGCTTCCTGCTGGATGGAATCATGGCTGGGGCCGCCGTACTCGCTGCGCTGCGGTGTTTCGTTCTCGGCAGGTTTGTGATCCCAGTAATCGATCCGCCAATCCCCAGTCCGGTCGTTCTCGTAGTACTTGTAATACTGCGTATCACTGGCCCAGCCTTCACTCGACAGGTGCCAATCTCCCAGATACGAGGGTTCATAGCCACCCATGGCATTGGTGAACGCCTGAGGGATGAACGGCAGGTTGTAATAGTTGTACGGAGCCAGTGCCTGATTGATCAGGCTCATGGGATTCGAGAAGGTGACATTCCATTCCGCCAGATCGTGAGCGGTGCCACTTTCAAACGAACCGGCAAATGAAGACTCATACGATCCACTGCCGCTCC
>VFQR01001346.1_pt1 | contig 19438 bp, 18 predicted proteins | sample 3512321 | NCBI WGS metagenome assembly VFQR01 (sample SAMN10412374, study PRJNA504923) | tailings metagenome | isolation source: Relicate 3 Philex TSF1 revegetated site | place: Philippines: Tuba, Benguet | collected 2017-08-29
GGTGATGCCCTTCTCGTTGGCGATCGGCACCGCATTGACCATGTTGATGTCCGACAGGAACGGCCGCAACACGCCGGTCACGGCCGCCGCTGTCAGGGGCCGCACGTTGAGGTCGGCGACCTTGCCTTCGTACTCGATGCGGATGCCCTTGATCGGAGCTTCCGTGAGCTGTCCCAGGAACGAGCCGAGCCTCTCGGCGAGCGCCACGAACGGCCTGAGCTTCGGCGCATCCTCCGCCGAGATCGACGGGAAGTTCACGGCGTTCGTAATGGCACCCTGAAGCAGATAGTCCGACATCTGCTCGGCGACCTGCAGCGCGACGTTCTCCTGCGCTTCCGTCGTCGCCGCGCCGAGATGCGGCGTGCAGATCACGTTCGGATGGCCGAACAGCGGATTGGCGGTCGCCGGCTCCTCGGAGAACACGTCGAAGGCAGCGCCCGCCACGTGGCCGGCATCGAGCGCATCGCGCAGTGCCTGCTCGTCGACGAGGCCGCCACGCGCGCAGTTGATGATGCGCACGCCCTTCTTGGTCTTCGCCAATGCCTCGCGGGAGAGCACGTTCTTGGTCTGCGCCGTCATCGGCACATGCAGCGTGATAAAGTCTGCGCGACGCAGCAGCTCGTCCAGCTCCACCTTCTCGACGCCGATGGACACGGCGCGCTCCGGCGACAGATAGGGGTCGAAGGCGATGACCTTCATCTTCAGTCCCAGCGCCCGGTCGGCGACGATCGAGCCGATATTGCCACAGCCGATGACACCGAGCGTCTTCGAGGTCAGCTCGACGCCCATATATTTGTTCTTCTCCCACTGCCCCGCCTGCGTCGTGCGGTCGGCGTCGGGGATCTGGCGCGCGATGGCGAACATCATCGCGACGGCGTGCTCTGCCGTGGTGATCGAATTGCCGAAGGGCGTGTTCATCACGATGACGCCCTTGGAGGTAGCATTGGGTATGTCGACATTGTCGACGCCGATGCCCGCGCGGCCGATCACCTTGAGGTTCTTGGCATTGGCGAGAATCGCCGGCGTGACCTTGGTCGCCGAGCGGATGGCGAGGCCGTCATAGTCGCCGATGATCGCGGCGAGCTTGTCCTTGTCCTTGCCGAGAGCCGGCTGGAAATCCACCTCGACGCCGCGGTCCTTGAAGATCTGGACGGCAGCGGGGGACAGAGCGTCGGAAATGAGAACGCGGGGGGCCATGGGAACATGCTCCACATGAGCCCTCTCCCCTTGCGGGAGAGGGTGGCGCCGTCAGGCGCCGATTGAAAAGGAATGGTGAACGGAACCCGTCATGGCTCCGCACGTCACCCCCGGCCGAACGACAGCGAGGGGAAAGGGGTCCAGGAGTTGAAGGGCTATCCGATGGCCCCTGGATCCCCTTCCCTCACCGCTTCGCGGCTCGCCGGGGATAACGAATTGCGCTTACGCCGCCTTTTTGAGTTTGGCCTTCTCGGCCGCGAAGGCGTAGGCGACCCACGGCATCAGCGCCTTGACGTCGCGCGCCTGGACGGTCGCGCCGCACCAGATGCGAAGGCCGGGAGGTGCGTCGCGATAATGGCCGAGGTCGAGGCCGACGCCTTCCTTCTCGAGCGTCGCGACGACGCCCTTGGCGAAGGCGGCCTGCGCATCGGTAGAGAGCGCCGTCACGGCCGGATCGGTGAACTTGAGGCAGACCGACGTGTTGGAGCGGGTCTTCGGCTTCACCGCCAGGAAATCGATCCAGTCGTTCTCCTTGACGAACTTGGCGATGACGCGGGTATTGGCATCCGCGCGCTTCACCAGCCCGTCGAGGCCGCCGACCTTCTGCGCCCATTTCAGCGCGTCGATATAGTCCTCGACGCAGAGCATCGAAGGCGTGTTGATCGTTTCGCCTTCAAAAATGCCTTCGATCAGCTTTCCGCCCTTGGTCATGCGGAAGATTTTCGGCAGCGGCCAGGCCGGCTTGTAGGTCTCCAGCCGCTCCACTGCGCGCGGGGAGAGGATCAGCATGCCATGGGCCGCCTCGCCGCCGAGGACCTTCTGCCAGGAGAAGGTGACGACATCGAGCTTGGCCCAGTCCAGACGCTGGGCGAACGCCGCCGAGGTGGCGTCGCAGATGGTCAGGCCCTCACGGTCGTCGGCGATCCAGCTCGCATCCGGCACGCGCACGCCCGAGGTCGTGCCGTTCCAGGTGAACACGACATCGCGGCTCTTCGTGTCGATCTGCCGGAGGTTCGGCAGCTCGCCATAGGGCGCGGTGATGGTGCGCACGTCGGTCAGCTTGAGCTGCTTCACAACGTCGGTGACCCAGCCCTCGCCGAAGCTCTCCCAGGCCACCATGTCGACGCCGCGGGCGCCGAGCATCGACCAGAGCGCCATTTCGACGGCGCCGGTATCGGAGGCCGGCACGATGCCGATCCGGTAGCCGGCCGGCACCTGCAGCACCTCGCGCGTCAGATCGATGGCAAGCTTCAGCTTCGCCTTGCCGATCTTGGCGCGGTGCGAACGCCCGAGGGGCGCATCAGCCAGTGCTTTCAGGGACCATCCGGGGCGCTTGGCGCAGGGGCCGGACGAAAAGGTATTCACGCGCGGGCGCGCGGCAGGGGCGGTTGTCGCCATTTGGATCTCCATCCTCACAGATGGGCGTGCCCCGTTGGGGGGGCATGTCCCGCGGATGGAGATACGCTTGGCCGACGCGGCGGTCAAGGAACCGAATGGCGGGTGGCGCGAAAGAGTGGTCAGTGCCCAGCCGGCAGGCCGTCACCGAACATGTAGCGCAGGCCGATGCGGAACTCATGGGCCGTGACCGTCGTGCGGTAGGCACCTCCGGCCGTATCGTTGAAGCGCAGCGCGCCCATATGCAGGTAGCGATAGCCGAGATCGATCTTGGTCTGCGGCGTCAGGTCGACGGCGACGCCCGCCATGGCCGCCCAGGCCAATGTCCACTTCACCGCATTGGTCAGCGTCGGGGCCGTGGCAAGCTCGCCGAGAGCGGCAGCGGCCGGAACCGGCGTCGACGTGTAGCCGGAGGCCGAGAGCCGCGCGACACCGAGTCCCGCGCCCACATAGGGGCTGAAGCCGCCGAAGCTGCCGAGATCGACATAGGCATTGACCAGCGCCGTATGCGCGCTGACGCCAAAGCGCTCGACGCGCGAGGGCACGGGCAGCGGCCCAACATAGTTCCAGTCGCCCTGCGGCGGCGCGAAACCCGACATGCGCGCGGCAGACCGGACGTCGAGCGTCGCATCGAGCCGCAGCCAGCGATATTTGAAACCCGCGCCGATGCCGCCGCCGAAAGCGGTGCCGCCATGGGTATCGCGCAGCTCCACCCACTGCCCGGGGGCGAAGTTGACGCTGTCGAAATAGCGGGCGGCGGGGCGGCGCATGACGCTCGCCGTGAAATCGCCGCGCACATACCAGCCGGACGAAAAATCCTCGGCGAGGACGGGCGGGGCAAGCGGCGGCGGAGCTTCACCGCGCCTGATATCGGCCGCCTGCGCGAGGGAGCCGAATGCCGATACGCCTATCGCGAGGGCGATCATGGTCAGGCGGGTCATCGGCACATCCCTGCAACGCTTCACGCGGCGCCGGCCTTCCCGGCGCATTCGTCCATGGGCATCAGTCTCGGCGATGCCGGTTAAGGTCGGCTTAAGGTTAAAAATTAACCCGCCACCCCTGCCGAAGCCTGAAACGCGAACGGCGCGGGCCGGGCCCGCGCCGCTGGAATCGAGGACGAGAAGCGATCAGTAGCGGGCGACGATCGGCTCGGCAGGCACTGCGCAGGAGCAGTTCAGCGACCAGCGCATGCCGACCTTGATCTCGTGAGCGGTCACGCTGCGCGCCTGCACTGTGTCGTTGCTCGGGCGCGGCGCGCCGGTCGCAGGATCGCGCAGGGTCACCGAGGCCATGTCGCCAAGCGAGAGGTAGCGATAACCGGCTTCCAGCGTCAGGCGCTCGTTCACCTGGTAGCCGACGCCGGCCATCAGGGCCCAGGCGAAGCTGGTGCGCGAGGCCGTCGTGGCATAGCCGCCGAGCGAACCGGTGGCGCCGGTCACGGTGTTGAAGCCGGTCGAGGTGTCGGTGAGATTGCTCAGCGTCGAATAGGCGAAGCCGAAACCGGCGCCGAGATAGGGCGTCAGGCAGCCGATCTGGCAGAAGGTGCCGAGATCGACATAGGCATTGGCGAGGCCGACGATCCAGCGGGAGCCGCCATTGTAGAGATTGGTCTGCGAGGTGGTGCCGCCGCTCTGGTTGAAGTTGACGTAGTCCATGGCCCGGAAGCGCCCGCCGCCGCGGAATTCGCCGGTCAGGTCGAGGCGGAACCAGGAATTGAAGCGGTAACCGACGCCAAGACCGACCGATACCGTCTCGGAATGCGACTTCATCCGCAGCGCATATTCGTTGACGCCGCCAACGCCGGCACGCACCTGCGAACCGTTCTGGAGCACATTGACATTGCCGAGGCTGTGGCCGGCGACGCCGATATCGCCGCGCAGATACCAGCCACCGGCCACCACCGGCTCGACGGTGGGCGCCGAAGCGCGCAGGACCGGCGGCGGAAAGTCGGCGGCGAGCGAGGCGGTGGAGAAGAGCGCCGCCGCGGCGGCGAAAGCGAAAGTCGAATGGCGGCGCATTGCTGGGTCCTGGCGTCAGGGCCTCGCCCCTGTCCAAGGCGCGCCCGAGGTTCAACACCCGGAAAAATCGCAGCAATTGCTTAAAAGCCGCTTAACCCTAACGAACAGGGTTAGCGGCTGGTGAAGATGGGCTTCAGGCGGCCGCCTTCGTCACTGCATCCACGATCTGGTCGACCACCGTCTCGACGAGGTCGCGGTCATCGCCCTCCGCCATGACGCGGATCACCGGCTCGGTGCCGGAGGGGCGGATGACCAGACGGCCGCGGCTGCCGAGCTTGGCCTTGGCGTCGTCGATGGCGGTGACCACCGAGGAGGCCTCCAGCGGCTTGCCGCCCTTGAAGCGCACGTTCTTGAGAATCTGCGGCAGCGGCTCGAAGCGGTGGCACACCTCGGAGACCGGCTTGCCCATCTTGATCACCACGGCAAGCACCTGCAGCGCCGCGACCAGCCCGTCGCCGGTGGTCGAATAGTCGGAGAGGATGATATGGCCGGACTGCTCGCCGCCGACGTTGAAGCCGTGCTCGCGCATATGCTCCAGCACGTAGCGGTCGCCGACCGGCGTGCGCGCGAGATTGAGGCCGAGGCCGGCAAGGAAGCGCTCCAGGCCGAGATTGGACATCACCGTCGCGACGATGCCGGGCTGGGCGAGGCGCCCGTCCTCCAGCCAGGACTGGGCGACGACCGCCATCAGCTGGTCGCCATCGACGATCTGGCCCTTCTCGTCGACGATCAGCACGCGGTCCGCATCGCCGTCGAGGGCGATGCCGATATCGGCGCGCACTTCCCTCACCTTCTCGACCAGCGCGAAGGGATGGGTCGAGCCGCACTCGTCGTTGAGGTTGAAGCCGTCCGGCTTGTCGCCGATCGGGAAGACCTCGGCGCCGAGGTCCCACAGGGCCGCGGGAGAAACCTTGTAGCCCGCGCCATTGGCGCAATCGATGACGATACGCAGGCCCGAAAGATCGAGATTCCGGGGCAAGGTGCGCTTGGCGAACTCGATATAGCGGGCCTGGGCGTCGTCGATGCGCTTCGCGCGCCCGAGCGCGCGCGAGGCCGCGAGCTTCCGCGTCAGGTCCTGATCGAGCAGGCTCTCGATCTCCCGTTCGACATCGTCGCTCAGCTTGTAGCCGTCCGGGGCGAACAGCTTGATGCCGTTGTCGTCGAACGGATTGTGGGACGCCGAGATCATCACGCCGAGATCGGCGCGCATGGAGCGCGTCAGCATGGCCACTGCCGGGGTGGGCATCGGCCCGACTAGCAGCACGTCCATGCCGACCGAGGTGAAGCCCGCGACCAGCGCATATTCGATCATGTAACCGGACAGGCGCGTGTCCTTGCCGATCATGACGCGGTGGCGATGGTCGCCGCGCTGGAACGTAATGCCGGCGGCCTGGCCGACCTTCATCGCGAATTCGGGCGTGACGGGAAAGGCATTGGCGCGGCCGCGAATGCCGTCTGTGCCGAAATATTTGCGGGCCATGGAGGCGGTCTCGCTACGGTGGGCTCGGATGCGCCGTGGGCGGCGTCGTGATTCGCGAGGCTCGCGCCCCTGACGCGTCTTATAGGCGTCGGAGGGGCAAATGTCGCGGAAACGGGTTCACAATCGGTGAGACTCTGTGACAGGCGGGCATTCAGGTCCGGTCAGACCTGAACGCGGCGATGAGCGCGACGATGCCCTGCCGGATCGCCGCAACCTCGGCCGCGCCGGCCGCACCGGCATGCACGACCGCACCGTTCATCGCGCCGTTCAGCAGAAGCGCCAGCGTTCCCGCCTCGCCGTCGAAGGCAAGGGAGCCTTCTGCCAGCGCGGCCGCGACGCCCTGCCGGAGCAAGCCGAAGCCGTGCTGTGCGTCGAGCGCGTTCCAGCGCTCCCAGCCGAGCACGCCGGGCGCCTCGATGACCAGAATCCGCCGCACGTCGGGGCGCATCATCGCGTCGAACCAGGCGAGCGAGCCGGCGACGAGCACGTCATAGGCTCTCGTCTCGCGCGCGGCAGCAGTGGCTATGGCCGCAGCCGCCTCCCCCGCGAGGTCGCGGCAAACCGCCTCGAACAGGTCGGCTTTGTCGCGGAAGTGGTGGTAGAGCGCGCCGCGCTTCACCCAGGCGCCGTCGAGGATCGCCTCCGTGCCGGTGGCGGCATAGCCGTCTGCCGCGAACAGGGAGCGCGCAACGGCCACCAGCCTGCCGCGCGTCGCAGCGGATCGATCGACATTCTTTGCCATGCAGCCCCCATTGACAGACAGTTTGTCTGTTTATAAAAACCGACTGTCTGTTTCTTTCTATCGCTCAACCCCTCGTGGGTCAAACCGGAGGACACGCCATGCGCTTCGCCGACCGCTATCCGATCATCGTCACGCCGAACAAGGATGCCTGCCGCGACTTCTGGGTGGCGCATCTCGGCTTCACCATCGCCTTCGACAGCACCTGGTTCACGCTCGTCATGGCCGAAGACGGCAGCGCCACGCTCGCCTTCATGACGCCCGACCATCCGTCCTCGCCTCCCGGCCCGGAGGCTTTCTCCGGCAAGGGCATGTGCTTCGAGTTGCAGGTCGAGGATGCCGCCGCAGCCCATACCGAAGCCGGGGCCAAGGGCCTGGCGATCACCCTGCCGCTCACCCGCGAGCCGTTCGGCCAGATCCGGTTCGGCTTCTTCGACCCCTCGGGCCTCTGGGTGGACGTGGTCGAGCAATGCGAGCCGGCCGAGGGTTTTTGGGATCGCTACATGGTCGGCCCGGCGGCGGCATGAAAGCCCGAAGCGGCGACGCGCTCGCGGTCGACGGGTCTCACCTATGTCGCCGCGCTTCCCGGGATCGCGACGGCCAAAGCGGCCTGACGCTCAGGTGCGGAAATAGGGCTCGACCTTGCCCGTCAGCTTGATCGTCAGCGCATTGCCGTGACGATCCTTGGCATTGCCGGCGGTAACGCGGACCCAGCCCTCGGAGACGCAATACTCGTCGACATTGGTCTTCTCGACACCCTTGAAGCGCACGCCGACATCACGGGCCAGCACGGCCTCGTCGTAATGGGGGCTGTCCGGATTGGTCGAAAGCCGGTCGGGCGGCGTGTCGGACGGCTTGGCGGCAGGGGTGTCGGTCATGATCGGGCCTCGGGACGCTTGCCGCCCTGATAGCGCCGGGCGGCCCAAGTGCCAACCCAAAGAAAGTGCCAACCCAAAGTACGAACCCGCCCGGCGGGGCGACATGCCGCGCAGGCCGGCTGGAACAGAACACCGCTCGCCGGCGTTGTGGCGCAGGGCGTCTTCCGTTCCAAGGAGAGCGAACATGGATCGCAGGTCATTCTTCGCCGTCGTCGCCGGAGGCCTGGCTGCCTCCACCGTCGTCGGCCGTGCCGCAGCCGCGAGCCCCGCGGGCGGCGCTCCCGCAACGCTCGACGGCGTGCGGTCCGCGCTCGGCACCGGGAACCCGATCGAGATGCAGCGCCCGGGTGGCGGCCGGGGCGGTGGTGATTTTCGCGGAGGCGGAGGCGGGTTCCGTGGCGGCGGAGGCGGGTTCCGTGGCGGCGGCGGGTTCCGTGGCGGCGGTGGCTTCCGTGGTGGCGGCGGAGGCTTCAGGCCCGGCGGCGGTTTCCGCGGCGGCGGCTGGCGCGGCCGGCGATGGGGCGGCTATTACGGCGGCCCCTACTATGGCGGCGGCCCCTATTACGGTGGCGGCTTCTACGGCGGTCCCTACTACGGATATGGCGGCGGCTATCGCCGCTGCTGGATCAACCGTTGGGGCTATCGCGTCTGCCGCCGGCCGTTCGCGCCGGCCGTGCCCTTCGTGCCGTTCCCCTTCCCGTTCTTCTGAACGGCATATCCCCGATCAATGGAGCCCGGCCTCGCGGCCGGGCTTTTTGATGCGCATGGCACCGCAGCCACAGAAGGCAGACCGGAACCAGACGCAGAGCAGACCGGCTCACGGCGCGATATGGTCCGCGCCCGCTGCGAGGGTGCCCTGCCCTGTCGGCCCAGAACGCTCAACGAGGACACGCCATGTCGCAAGACAATCCCACCCGCAGGCCGCTCGACCGCCGCGCCTTCGTCGGCACGGCCGGCATTGCCGGCGCTGCAGCAGTGGTTGCCAGCCCCGCCATCGCGCAGACCAACCCGAAGATCACCTGGCGCCTGACGTCGAGCTATCCGAAGAGCCTCGACACGCTGTTCGGCCTGTCCACGCAGGTCGCCAAGCGCGTGTCCGACGCGACCGATGGCCAGTTCCAGATTCAGAGCTTCGCCGCCGGCGAGATCGTCCCCGCTCTCCAGGCGCTCGACGCCGTGCAGAACGGCACGGTGGAATGTTCCCACTCGCTGTCGAGCTTCTACATCGGCAAGGACCCGGCCTTCGCCTTCGACACGTCCCTGCCCTTCGGCCTCAACACCCGCCAGACCAATGCCTGGCTCTATTATGGCGGCGGCCGCGAGCTGATCGCCGAGTTCATGAAGGGCCATAACGTCCACGCGATTCCCTCGGGCAATACGGGCGCGCAGATGGGTGGCTGGTTCCGCAAGGAGATCAAGTCGGTCAATGACCTGAGAGGCCTCAAGTTCCGCATCGCCGGTCTTGGCGGCACCATCCTCGCCCGGCTCGGCGTCGTGCCGCAACAGATTGCGGGCGGCGACATCTATCCCTCGCTGGAGCGCGGCACCATCGACGCGGCGGAATTCTCCGGGCCGGCGGACGACGAGAAACTGGGCTTCCAGAGGGTTGCGAAGTACTATTACTATCCGGGCTTCTGGGAAGGCTGCGCCAACGTCTCGTTCTTCGTGAATCTGGACAAATGGAACGGCCTGCCGGCGCATTACCGCGCCGTGGTCGAGGCGGCCTGCGCCGAAGCCCTCTCCCACTCCGTCGCCAAATACGACCATTCCAACCCGGACGCCCTGTTCCGGCTGGTCGCGAACGGCGCGGAACTGCGCGCTTTTCCGCAGGACGTGATGCAGGCGGCCTTCAAAGAGGCCATGGCGCTCTACGGCGAGCTCGCCGCCAGCAACGCCAACTTCAAGAAATTCTACGATTCCTGGCTGCCCTACTGGCGCAAGGAACAAATCTGGTTCCGCGTGGCCGAGCTGCCCTACGACGCCTTCACCTCGTCGCAGGTACAGGGACGCTGAACAGACGCTGAACGAACGGCTTCCGCGTTGCTGCATCGCAATGCGGAACCCTTTCAGTTTGCTGATGTTTTTCCATGGATATCGCCACGGATATGCTAGTCTGACTGCGGGTGGCGGCATCTCGGTTCCGAAGGAGATGTGACCATGGATCGAAGATCCTTGCTTCTGGCCCTTGCCGGCGGCGTCGTTGCGACGTCGGCATTGGGTGTTTCGGCCGCGAGCGCGGCCCCGGCCGCCCTTGGCACCGGTAACCCCGTCAACGACCTTGCAGGCGTGCGTGCGGCACTCGGCGGCGAGCCCGTCGAAATGCAGCGCCGTGGCGGTCGCGGCGGTGGATTCCGGGGTGGTGGACGCGGATTCAGAGGCGGCGGCTTCCGCGGTGGCGGTTTCCGGCGTGGCTGGGGCGGAGGCGGTGGCTGGCGCCGTCGCGGCTGGGGCGGCGGTCCTGGTTGGGGCTGGCGTCGTCGGCGCTTCTGGGGCGGGCCTGGTCCCGGCTGGGGTCCGCGCCGCCGCTGCTTCGTGAACCGTTGGGGTGAGTTCGTCTGCCGCCGTCCGCGGATGTACTGGTAACCTGCTGATCGCTCAGCCCATGACGAGCCCGGCCTCCCACGGTGGCCGGGCTTTTTCCATGAGCTCTCACGACAGAGTTATTTCAGCCAGAGCCCGGGCAGACCGTTCTCGATCAGCTTGTAGCCCATGGTGTGGCACTCGCCGAAGCCGCACTGGATCACCACCGAGCCGAGATTGATCAGGCAGATCACGATGACATAGGCCGCGCCGAAATCGGCCAGCCGGGCGAGAACTGGAAAATCCTCCGCCGGATGGTCGATCAGATGCTCGTCGCCGCCGAGCACCGCGAGCTTCAGCGCATAGGCGGCGATGATCGTCGCCGCAATGATCACCGACCAGACCGGCATGTGCAGGCCGAGGATCGCCGTGCCGATATATTCGTGGCCGGGACGCGGATAGATGTCGAGAAGGGTCTGCCTGCTGGCGACGATCAGCAGCAGGATGGCGAATACGAGGCTGATCCCGGTGTTCTGGTACGAGAATCGCTCGCGGAAATTCTGGATGATTCCGTAGGCGATGCCGAACAGCGCCACGCGCTGCAACAGGCAGAGCGGACAGGGCAGTTCGCCCTTCACATATTGCATCACCATCGCAGCGGTGAGGATGCCGGCGACCACCATCAGCATCAGGAGCAGATAGAGGTAATTGAGCCCGGCGAGCAGCCGCCTGCCCCGCCCGCCGCGGCGGACTTCATCGTGAATGCCCGAGGCGGCCGCCCCCATCATCGATCAGCCCTCCCGTCCGGGCGCGCCGAGCAGCGTCTGCAGCCACGGCATGCGGAAGCCCCATTCCGGGCTGTATATCTCGAACAGGAACAGCCAGACGAAAAGGCCGGCGCAGGCGGTCAGGAAAAGCGCCGCGAGCCAGCGCGGGCCGAACTGGCCGACGATGATGGCCAGGGCCATCGTGGCGAATACTGCAACCATCATGATGATTGCCCCCGAGGCAGCCCCTTTTGCGCGACGGCCGGACCGCTTGCGCGCCAAGGATGCATCGCAAGCCTGCGTCGGCCTCTGCCCTTAGGTCAAGCCCCGGCGCGGCAAGGTCAGCCGCGCGGCCCTTCGACCGCGCCCCGGCGCTGCAGCCAGAGCGCGACGATCCAGCACAGCAGCGCCCAGACGGCGCCCAGCGTCCAGCCCGCCAGCACGTCCGTCGGCCAGTGCACGCCGAGATAGACCCGCGTGACGCCGATCAGGATGGTCATCGCGACCGCGGCGGCGATGAAGAAGACCCGCGCATTCGGATTGGGCTCGACCCGGGTCAGCAGCGCGCCGAGCGTCAGGTAGGCGATGGCCGACAGCATGGCATGGCCGCTGGGAAAGCTGGCGTCGGACGGCAGCACGATGCCGGGAACGAGGTCCGGCCGGGCCCGGTCGAACCACCATTTCAGCGCCTGGCTGAGGGCTGTTCCGCTGATCACCGAGACGAGGACCAGCGCCGCCGCGCCGCGCTTGCCGACGATCACGAGATAGGTCGCGGTGAACAGCACGATGAGCGTCAGCGCCGCGACGCCGCCGAGCGCCGTGATGTCGCGCATCACCGCGGGCAGCCACGCGGGACCTATCGTCTCGCCGGGATTGCCGGCCACCCGGAACGCCAGAAAGACGGCCCGGTCGAAGGCATCCGTCTCTTCCTCGACCACCAGATCGGCGAGTCGCAGGAAGACCAGGACACCGCCCGCAATGGCCGCCAGCGCGATGATCAGCAGCAGTTCTTTTCGGACGAGAGCGGTGATGCGCGGCAGGCGCAGGCGTTCGGCAAGGGTCATCGTACTGATCTCGGTCGCCAGTGCCCGCGCCGTCAAGAGAGCAGGATGTCGCGACCGCGCAGCTTCCCTTCCACGGAACCATGCCGTCCGGCGCACGTTGCCATGGTTCCCGCCGACGATCACCAAGGAGACCATGATGGACCGCAGACTGTTGCTGACTGCCCTCGCAGGCAGCTTCGCCGTTGCCGCTATTCCCGGCGTCGCATTGGCGGCTCCCATCCCGTCTCAGGCCCCGGCAGCCGGCACGGAGGGCGTGCGGGCGGCCCTTTCGGGGGAAGCTGCCGGCATGTCGCCGACGGAGATGCAGTGGCGCGACCGCCGCATGCACCGCCGTCACTGGCGCCGTCGCGGCCCGCCCCACCACTGGCGCCGCCGCCGGCCTCTGCGCCGTCGCTGCTGGATCAACCGCCGCGGCGTCCGCGTCTGTCGCGTCTGGTAAAGCCGGACGTCTGACACGGCGTCCTCGGAGAGCGGGTCGGCTGCCCCCCAGCCGGCCCGCTCTTTGCTGTGCATGCGGCCTTAACCACACTTCAATGCGATTCATGCATGGTCTGTGGCCAAGCGCCGTCTGCGGGTTCTGCCGCCGCCGAACCGGGCAGCGCACCAGGCCCGCATGCTCGACCCCCGCACGCTGCTGCTGACTCTCATCGCCCTGTTGCTGATAACCGGGCTGATCCAGCTCGTATCGGCACGGCAGGCGCGCGACGAAGCCGGCCTGCCCTACTGGGCGGCGGCCAACCTGACGGCGGGTCTTGGCGTGCTCGTGATGGGACTGATGGTCCAGCGGCCCATACCCGTCCTGATGAACCTGGCATTCGCCACGGTTCTCCTCGCCTACATGCTGAACTGGGCGGGCATGCGCCGCTTCTGCTGCCGACAAGCATCTCCAGCCGTGATCGTCGCGCCGCCGATTCTCTGGCTCGCCCTGAATCAATTGCCCTTCTTCCAGAGCCTGGGATGGCGCGTCGCACTCAGCGCCCTGTTCGCCGCGGCCGCGAGCCTCGCCACGGCCTGGACGCTCTACCGGTTCCGGGAGGAAGATCTCGTGGCGCGGCGGCCGGCCATCGCCTGGCTGACCATCCACGGCACGCTCGTCGCCGCCCGCGCTCCGCTGGTGCTGACCCAGAGCTTCACGGACGGGGCGAGCGCGCTTGCCTCTCCAGTCATGACGTTCAGCCTGTTCGGCGGGATCATCCACACGGTGCTGCTCTCTTTCCTCCAGCTCGCTCTGACCAAAGGTCGCGCGGACAACCGCTATCGGCGGGCAGCCGCGACCGACATGCTGACCGGCATCGCCAACCGCCGCGCCTTCTTCGATCTCGCCGAGCCGCTCGTGCAAACGGCGGTGCGCACGAACCGGCCGGCCTGCGCGCTGGTCGTCGACATCGACCGCTTCAAGGCCATTAACGACAGCCTCGGCCATGCCGGCGGCGACGCGGTGATCATTGCGGTGGCGAAGACAATCGCCGGCAATCTGCGGCCGGGCGACGTGTTCGGCCGGCTCGGCGGCGAGGAATTCGGCTGCTTCCTGCCCGCTACCGATCTGCAAAGCGCGACAAGGCTGGCGGAAGACCTCCGCGCCCGCATCGCGGCGCTCGACCTCAGTTTCGACGGGACTGCCGTGAAGGTCTCGGCCAGCATCGGCATCGCGCCGACCGATGCCGCGACCAGCAATCTGGACCGGCTGCTGGCCGAAGCCGACGCCGGCCTCTATCAGGCCAAGCGCGCCGGCCGCGACCGCGTCGTGGCAATGGACGTGGTGTTCAGGTAGACGGCGGCCTCAGGCGCCCCGCGGCACCCGCCCCTCCAGCGGATAGGCCGGGTCGGTATAGCCCGGAGTCGAGGGATGGCCGGCGGGAACGAGCCGATCGACCAGCGCCTCGTCGGCTTTGGTGAAGGCATAGTCCGGCGCGCCGAGATAGTCCTCGAACTGCTCCATCGTGCGCGGGCCGGCAATGGCCGCCGTGACGAAGGCGTTGTTCAGCACCCAGGCGGTGGCGAACTGGCCCGGCGTGATGCCGCGCTTCCCGGCGTGGGTCTTCATCTTCTGCGCGATGACCAGCGATTCCCTGCGCCACTCGGTCTGCATCATGCGGGTATCGGCCCGGCCGGCACGCGTGTCGGACGGTGGCGGCGCCTTCGGATCGTATTTGCCCGACAGGATGCCGCGCGCCAGCGGCGAATAGGGCACGACACCGAGCCCGTAGAACCCGCAGGCCGGCAGATGCTCCACCTCGGGCATGCGGTTCATGGCGTTGTAGTAGGGCTGGCTGACCGCGGGACGGTCGATACCCATGCGGTCGGCGAGGTTGCAGATCTCCGCGATGCGCCACGAGCGGTGATTGGACACGCCATAGTGCCGGATCTTGCCCTGCCGGATCAGGTCGCCCAGTGCGCGGACGGTCTCCTCCAGCGGCGTCGCATGGTCTTCCTTGTGGAGGTAGTAGATGTCGATGACGTCGGTGCCGAGCCTCGTCAGCGAGGCCTCCACCGCGCGCATCATGTAGAGCCGCGACAGACCGCGGTCGTTTGGGCCGGGACCCGTGGGATTGGCGAGCTTGGTCGCCAGAACCCAGTGGGAGCGGTCGGCCTTGATGGCGCGGCCGGTGATCTCCTCCGAGCGCCCTTCCGTATAAACGTCCGCCGTGTCGATGAAATTGATGCCGGCATCCTTGGCGCGCGCGATGATGCGGGCGGAATCCGCCTCGGTGGTCGGACCGCCGAACATCATCGTGCCGAGGCAGATCGGCGAGACCTTGATGCCGGAGCGGCCGAGATTGCGGGGGTTCGTCGTGGTCATGGCACAGCCCTGGCTGATCGGTGGCGGCCCCGGGAGCGGCACGATGCCGGGGCTTCCGAAGGCAGGCCATCATTGCCGCGCGCGCAGGCCGTGACCAGCCCGCGCCACGCAGGGGTGGACCGAGATCGCACGCAGTCCCGCGGAGCGCGTGGACATCAGCGCTTGCGCAGAAAGCTCTTCATGCTGCTGTCCGCGTGAGGATCGACATAGTGGAACAGCGCGGTCGAGCGGATGGCATCCGGATCGCACTCCTCGTTCGTGTGGATCGTGCGATAGCCGTAGAAGAGATACAGGTTGCCCGGCACGAGCCGGACGTGGCGGATCAGCCGGGACTGGCGCAGGTAGAGCGCGCGCAGGACGCGCTGCGACAGCGGATTGTCGAGCATCATCTTGTCCACGAGATTGCCGAAGTACGAGGCGCGGACGGGCCTGACGTTCGGAATGACGAGCAGGTCGCCAAGCTTGCCCTTCTGCGGGATGATGATCGGGATCAATGCCGTCAGGACATAGGAATCGTAGTGGAAATTCAGCGAGTTGGCACGCGCGAGGCTGCCGGATAGGCAGCGCAGCACCTGGTAGAACGGCACGTCGGGCGCTGGCCTGCCCGTGCAGCTCCGGTAGATGCCATGGCACAAGTCGACAAACGCGGGGTTCGCGGGCAGCGTCGCCAGGAACGTGCCATCCAGCTTGTCGATACCCTTGAAATCGAGGTAGTTGCCACCGTTCGCCGCGACCTTCGCGCGGACGAAGCCGGCGGCAGCGCTCAGATCGTCAGGACTGACGAAGCCGTCGACGACGGCAATGCCGTCCGTTTCCACGCGGGCGGCGATGGCCTTGGCGTCAAGCGCCGAAAAACTAGGCGTTGGAGCATGCATGACCAGACCTCGGCACATTCGGGCGGCAGTGCTGCACGGCGGACAGGCTTGTGCGTTGCCGCAGCAAGCTACGTGCCGGTTGTGCGAGGATCGTGACAGAGAGTGCTAGGCGGCCTGCGCGACCGCAGCCTTGAGCAGCTTGGTCGCCTGATCGGCGGTCATCGGCTCGCCGAAGGCGAAGCCTTGCGCGAAATCCGCGCCGAACTGGTAGAGCTCGACGGCATCGGCATCGGTCTCCGCGCCCTCCGCCACCACTTCCATGCCGAGGTCGTGGCCGAGCGCGATGATCGAGCGCAGCAGCACCGAACGCGTGCCGCGGCTGTCTGCGCGCACGAAGCTCCTGTCGATCTTGATCGTGTCGAAGGGGAAGCGCTGGAGATAGGCCAGCGAGGAATAGCCGGTGCCGAAATCGTCGAGGGAGAGGCCCGCCCCGAGGTCGCGGATGCGCTGGAGCATCTGGGCGGCGTATTCCGGGTTCTCCATCACCAGGCTCTCGGTCAGCTCGATCTTGAACGAGCCGCGGGCAACCGGAGCACGAGCCAGCACGCCCTTGATGTCCTGCAGGAGGTCGTGCCGCAGCAGCTGGCGGGACGATACGTTGACCGCCGTGAACAGCGGCGGGTCGAGCGGCATCAGTGCCTGCCAGCTGGCGAGCTGCCGGGCTGCGCGGTCCATGACGAACAGGCCGAGATCGACGATCAGTCCCGTCTCCTCGGCGATGGCGATGAACTCGCCCGGCGGCAGGCGGCCGAGACGCGGATGGTCCCAGCGCACCAGCGCCTCGAACCCAGCGAGCGTCCGGTCGGCGAGGCGCACCACCGGCTGGTAGACGATGGAAATCTCGCCGCGCTCCAGCGCGCGCCGAAGGTCGCTTTCGAGCGCGAGGCGGTCGCTCTTGTGGGCGCGGAGCGCCGGCTTGAACACCTCGATGCGGTCGCCGCCGAGGCGCTTGGCGTGATAGGCGGCAAGCTCGGCGTCCTTCAGGAGGTCCTCGCGCTGCCTCTGCGTGCCGTCGGCGAGCGCAATGCCCAGCGACCCCGTGAGGAATATCTCGCGGTCGCCGAAGGCCAGCGGCGCGCGCAGCGTCTTGCGGATCGTCTCGGCGAAGGCGGTGATGCGCTCGGCGGCACGCTCGGAGATGAGGATGATGCCGAACTGGTCGCCATTGAGCCGCGCCAGCGTGTCCTGCGGCTTCAACAGCCGCGCCAGGCGGCGTGCGACGGTCAGCAGGATGGAATCGCCGACCGACAGTCCCACGGAATCGTTGACCTGCTTGAACCGGTCGATGTCGAGCACCAGCACGGTCGGCCGGCGGCCGTCATCGACCTGCGCCTGATTGAGCGCGGCTTCGAGCCGGTCGAGGAACAGTTCGCGGTTGGGCAGACCCGTCAGGTTGTCGTGGACCGCATCGTGCAGCAGCCGCTCTTCCGACGTTTTGAACTCGGTGATGTCGGTGAGCGTGCCGACGAGGCGGATCACCTCGCCGTCCGAGCCGACCACCGGCCGGGCGCGCAGCACGATCCAGACGAAATGGCCGTCCGCGACGCGCATGCGGAATTCTTCCACGAGCCGGCCGCGGCGATGCTCGACCACCGTATCGAAGGTCGAGCGCAGCCGGTCGCGGTCGCCCGGATGCAGCGCGTCGATGAAACGGATCGCCTGCCCTTCCAGGGCACCGCGCTTGAGGCCGAGATGCGCCTCCAGTTCGTGGCCGACGACGACGCGGTTCGAGCCGACGTCCCAGTCGAAGATGATGTCGCCCGCCCCGGTCAGCGCCAGCGCCTTGCGCTCGGTATCCGAGACGAGACCTTTCGGGACGCCGCCGCCCGCGAAGGCATGCTGCATGACCGTGAAGCCGATGAGCATGACCAGCAGAACCAGCGCGCCGAGCAGGGCGGGCGCCGCGATCTCGTTGTTGAGGCGGCCGGTGACCATCAGCAGCGCCGCGCCCGACCAGATCATGAACAGGGTCCAGGTCGGCACCAGGTTGATGGCGCGGTCGTAGCGCAGGAAGGCGAGGTAGACGAGGATCACCGTGCCGAGGATGGTCACCGCTCCGATGCCAAGCCGCGCGATGCCGGCGGCGATCGGCGGGTCGAACCAGGCGAGCGTCACCATGCCGCCGGCAAAGGCCAGCCACACCGCCATCAGCACGGTGTAGCGGACGTGCCAGCGGTTGAGGTCGAGGTAGGCGAAGAGGAAGATCATCAGCGTCGCGGAGAGGATCGCCTCGGCGACCGCTCGCCAGAAGGCGACAGCCTCCGGCGATAGCTCCATCACCCGCGTCCAGAAGCCGAAATCGAGTGCCAGCGTGCCGAGCACCGCCCAGGCCAGCAGCGCCGCCGCCGGGAACATCAGCGAGCCCTTCACGACGAACAGGATGGTCAGGAACAGCGCCAGCAGGCCGGCAATCCCAAGAATGATGCCGCGGTAGAGCGTGAAGGAGTTCTCACGGTCCTTGAAGGCGTCGGGCTGCCAGAGCGTGATCTGCGGGATGCGCGGGTCGCGCAACTCGGCGACAAACGTGACGGTCGTGCCGGGGTCCAGCGTGATCTGGAACACATCCTGGTCGACGGCGGACTGGCGCTCCGGCCGGAAGCCCTGGCTCGGCGTCAGCGCCACGATGCGTTGAGAGCCGAGGTCGGGCCGGACCAGCCCGGAGCGGATCAGCCGGTAATGCGGTACGACGACGAGGCGGTCGACCTGCTCGTCGGTGGCGTTGGAGAGCGTGAAGACGGCCCAGACCGGGCTCGAACCGACCTGCGTGTGACGCACCTCCATGCGGCGGACGATGCCGTCGGAGCCGGGCGCGGTCGGCACGCTGACGCGGTCGCCCTCGCCCTGCACGAAGGTAACGGCGCGGCCGAGATTGATCGCGGGCGTGCCGGCCGTCACCGCAATGGCGTCGGCCGCCTCGGCCGCTCGCGGTCCGGCGGCGAGGACACCGCAGGCAAGAGCGACGCAGAACAGGCAGAACCGGATGAGGGCGAGCGGGATACGCACGGGCGCGCGACGTCTGGAGGTGAGCACTGGATGTGAAACAGGCGTCACGCCATGGGCCCCGCTTGTGGCGCCAATGCGGCGCGCGCAACTGTCTTGTAGCCAAGACTTAGCCGCGCATACGCTGCCCGGGCAAGGCCGGAAGGCTCTTTTCCCCGTTGCGTCAGCGATTTGGCGAAGCGCAGCAACGCCTCCGGCTTGAGTGAGCGACTGCGCCGGACCGCTCGGGGCGGATCACGTCATCGTCAGTCGCCGAAACCAGCACCGCCAGTCGCACGAACAAAAAAGGCGGGCCGAAGCCCGCCTCTTGCGAGACCGCGACGTAGCCCTCACGCCTGCGGCTGCGGCTCCAGCCCGTCATCATTGGCCGGGCGGCGGCCCTTGCCGGCGGTCGGCACCGCCGAGTGGCGGGTCTGCCCCTTCTCGGGCTCGGAATCGCGGACCGGTGCCTTGCCGGCCAGAAGGTCCTTGATCTCGTCGCCGGACAGCGTCTCGTACTCCAGCAGCGCCTCGGCCACCTTGATGAACTGCTCGTGGTTCTCGGTGAGGATGCGCTTGGCCTCCTCGTAGCCTTCCTGCACAAGGCGCTTCACTTCCTTGTCGATCTTCTGGGCCGTCGATTCGGAAATGTTCTGCTGGCGGCCCATCGACATGCCGAGGAAACCCTCTTCCTGGTTGTCGCCATAGGCGACCATGCCGAGCTCC
>VFQR01001347.1_pt1 | contig 19420 bp, 19 predicted proteins | sample 3512321 | NCBI WGS metagenome assembly VFQR01 (sample SAMN10412374, study PRJNA504923) | tailings metagenome | isolation source: Relicate 3 Philex TSF1 revegetated site | place: Philippines: Tuba, Benguet | collected 2017-08-29
ACCCGGCTGCTGCTGCGCATCGTCGACGCCGTGCGCCGGGTGGTGGGCAACCGCCTCGCCCTCGGCGTGCGGATCTGCGGCGACGAGCTGGTGGAGGGCGGCACCACCATCGACGACGCGGTGGAGATCGCCCGCCTCGTCGAGGCCAGCGGGCAGGTCGACTACATCAACACCTCGATCGGCGTGGCCACGGCCAGCCTGTTCATGATCGAGGCGAGCATGCACGTGCCGCCGGGCTACGCGCTGTTCATCCCGAGCGCCATCCGCAAGGCGGTCGATCTGCCGGTGGTCGGCGTCGGCCGGTTCAAGGACCCGCTCCAGGCGGAGCGGGCGCTCGCCGAAGGCCACTGCGACCTGGTGGGCGTGGTGCGCGGGCAGATCGCCGACGCGGACTTCGCCGCCAAGGCCCGCGCCGGCGCCGCGGAGGAGATCCGGCTGTGCCTCAGCTGCAACCAGGAGTGCGTGGGGCGGATGGGCCTGAACCGGTGGCTGGGGTGCATCGAGAACCCGGCGACCGGCCGCGAGGCCGAGCTCGGCCGGCGGGTGGCGGTGGAGCTGCGCGGCGCCGAGCACGCCGGCACCGTCCCGAGCCGTGACGTCCCCGGCCGTGATGTGATGGTGGTCGGCGCGGGGCCGGCGGGGCTGCAGGCGGCCATCGCCGCGGCGCGGCGCGGGCACCGCGTGACGGTGTACGAGCGCGAGCAGCAGGCGGGCGGGCAGGTGCGCCTGGCCGCCACCGTGCCGAACCGCGCCGAGCTCGGCGACATGATCCGCAACCAGTTGCACGAGTGCCGCCGCCTGGGTGTGCGCATCGAGTACGGGGTGGGCGTGTGGCCGGGGCTGGTCGCCGAGCGCCGCCCCGACCACGTGATCGTGGCCACCGGCGCCGAGCCGCAACGCCCGTGGTGGGTGCCGGAGGGTGCCGCACAGGTGGCCGACGTGCGCGAGGTGCTCGACGGCACGGCGCACCCGGAGGGCCGCGTCGTGGTCGTCGACGAGATCGGCTTCCACCACGCCACGTCGGTGGCGGAGCTGCTCGCCGACCGGGGCTGCGCGGTGGACGTCGTCACCCCCGGCATGGTGGTCGGGCAGGACCTCGGGATCACCCTCGACATGGAGAACTGGTGGATGCGCGCCGGCGCCAAGGGCATCGTGCAGTCGACCGACCTCGTGCCCATGGGCTACGTCCCCCTGCCGCCGGGCGGCGAGCTGACCCTGCTGCACCACCCCACCGGCCGGGACGAGGTGCGCCGGCTGGACTGGCTGGTCCTCGCCGTGCCCGCCAGCCCCGTGGAGTGGCTGTACCACGACCTCCTGGCCGCCGGGGTGAGCGTCGAGCGGGTGGGCGACTGCGTGGCACCGCGGCGCGCGCACGCGGCGGTGGTGGAGGGCGAGCGGGCCGGTTCTGCGGCGTGACAGAGTGAGCGCCGTGCAGGAGGCCGCCGCCGTGCCGCTCGTCGCCGTGGTCATGGGGTCCGTGAGCGACTGGGCGACCATGCGGGCCGCCGTCGACGCGCTCGAGGAGCTGGGCGTGCCCCACCACGCCCAGGTGCTGTCGGCCCACCGGATGCCCGACGAGATGTTCGCCTTCGCGGAGGCGGCCGCGCCGGCCGGGTACCGGGTGATCATCGCCGGTGCCGGCGGAGCGGCCCACCTCCCGGGGATGCTCGCGGCGAAGACGACCGTGCCCGTCCTCGGCGTGCCCGTCCCCTCCCGCCACCTGGGCGGCGTCGACTCGCTGTACTCGATCGTGCAGATGCCCGCCGGGGTGCCGGTGGCCACGTTCGCGATCGGGGAGGCCGGGGCCACGAACGCCGCCCTGTTCGCCGCCGCCGTGCTGGCAGCCGACGACGAGGAGCTGGCCGCGCGCCTGCGCGCCCGTCGCGCCCGGCGCCACGACGAGGCGGCCACCGCCGAGCTACCGCCCACGTGAGCGTGCCGTGACGCGGGCGGTCGAGCCGGTGGCGCCACCCGCGACCGTCGGCGTGCTGGGCGGCGGCCAGCTCGGCCGCTACGCGGTGATGGCCGCCCGCACGATGGGCTACCGGACGGTGGTCCTCGAGCCCGATCCCGGCGCACCGGCGGGTGCGGTCGCCGACGTGCACCTCGTGGCCCCCTACGACGACGACGACGCTCTCGGGCGCCTGGCCGCCGAGTGCGCGGTCGTCACCACCGAGTTCGAGAACCCGCCCGCCGAGGCGCTGCGCCGCCTGGCGGAGGCCGTGCCCGTGCGCCCGGGAGCCGACGCCATCGCCGTCGCCCAGGACCGCCGTGCGGAGAAGCGCTTCCTCGCCGCGCTCGGCGTGCCGCTGGCCCCGTTCGCGGTGGTCGATTCGGAGGCGGACGTGGCCGAGCTGGCAGCCTCCGGCGGCGTCGGCTGGCCGGCCATCCTGAAGACGGCCCGCCTCGGCTACGACGGCAAGGGGCAGGTGACCGTGGGCTCGGCGGGCGCGCTCGCCGGTGCGTGGTCGGCACTCGGCGGCGTGCCGTGCGTGCTCGAGGCGCAGCTGCCCCTCGACGCACCGGGGGCGCTCGAGCTGTCGGTGGTGCTCGCCCGAGGTGCCGGCGGGGAGGTGGCGGCGCACCCGCCCACCCGCAACGTCCACGTCGGCGGGATCCTCGACCTGAGCGTCGTCGGCGACGTGGACGAGCACGCCGAGCGCGCCACGACGCTGGCGGAGGCCGTGGCCGTGGAGCTGGCCTACGTCGGGGTGCTCGCCGTGGAGATGTTCCTCGTGGACGGCGAGCTGCTCGTGAACGAGCTCGCGCCCCGCCCGCACAACAGCGGGCACTGGACGCTCGACGCGGCCGCCACCGACCAGTTCGAGCAGCAGGTGAGGGCGGTCTGCGGCCTCGGGCTCGGCGACGCCGGGCGGACGTCACCGGCGGCGGCGATGGTCAACCTGCTGGGCGACGAGTGGCGCGACGGCACACCCGACTGGTCACGCGTGCTCGCCCATCCGGCGGCGCACCTGCACCTCTACGGCAAGGCGGCGGCCCGCCCGGGGCGGAAGATGGGTCACATCACCGTCACGGCCGCCTCGCCGGGCGAGGCCGCGGCAGCAGCACTAGCCTGCCGTGCGCATGCACGCGTCGGCTCTCAGCTGGATCGGTGACATCACCGATCGCCTCGGCGACTGGGCAGCGAACTGGTGGTTCCTCGCGGCCATCCTGATCATCGCCTATCTCGACTCGATGATCCCGGTGGTGCCCAGCGAGACGACCGTCATCATCGGCGGCGTCGCCGTGAGCATCGGCGAGGCCCCGTACGCGCTGTGGATGGTGATCGTGGCCGGTGCCGTGGGTGCGTTCTTCGGCGACACCTCCGCGTACATGGTGGGGCGGAGCTTCTCCGGCAGGTTCGAGCGCCGCGCCCAGCGCAAGCCGGCGTTCGCGAACCGACTCGCGTGGGCGGGCAACCAGATCCGCCAGCGCGGCGGGCTGCTGCTGGTGACCGCCCGGTTCATCCCCGGCGGGCGCACGCTCCTCACCACCTCGAGCGGGATCACCCGCCAGCCCTTCGTCTGGTTCGTGGGCTGGGTGGCCGTGGCCGTCACGATCTGGGCGTCGTACGCAGCAGGGCTCGCCTACGCCGTCGGGCAGCCGTTCAAGGACAACCACACCGCGGCGTTCTGGGTGGCCTTCGGCACGGCGCTGTCGGTGAACGTGCTCATCGAGGTGGGCCGGCACCGGCGGAACAAGCGCCGCATCCGGTCGATCGAGGCCGCGGAAGCGGCGGGGGCCACCACCTCGGCGTAGCCTGACCGCGTGCTGGCCCTCCTCCCGGTCCGAGACGGCGTGCTGCCGGCGGGCGGCGACGAGGCCGCCGCCGAGTGCGGCGGGCGCAGCCTCGTGGTGGGCACCGGCACCCGCGTCGCCGCCGCCCTCCTGCCCGGCACCGCCACGTGCTGGGAGCTGGGCCCCTACCGGCCGGGGGCGTGGGCCGAGGCGCTCGCCGCGCAGCTGGCCGACGAGGCCGTGGTGGTCCTGCCGGCGTCGCCCGACGGTCGCGACCTCGCTCCCCGCCTGGCCGCCGTGCTCGACCGCCCGCTGTTCGCGGGCGCGGTGCGGGTGAGCCACGAGCAGGTGGTGACGGCCCGCCAGGGCGGGCTGTCGATGCACACCTCCCCCGCCCCGGAGGCGTTCGTGGCGACCCTCCAGCCCGGTGTCCGCGGCGTCGAGCACGCCGGCCATCCGGCGCTGGTCGACGAGCTCCAGGTTGCACCTCCCGACGGCGATCCGGCGTCGGGGCTGCCGCCCGATGCGGAGCTGGAGGCGGTGCTCGAGCCCGACGCGGCCACCATCGACCTCGCCGAGGCGACGCGCATCGTGGGTGGCGGCGCGGGGCTGAGCGGCCGCGAGCAGTTCGACCAGCTGGCCCGCCTCGGCGCCGTCCTCGGTGCGAGCGTGGGCGCCACGCGCGTGATCACCGACCGGGGGTGGATCGACCACGAGCGCCAGATCGGCACCACCGGGGTGGTCGTCGACCCGCGCCTGTACGTGGCGTTCGGGATCAGCGGTGCGGTGCAGCACACCAGCGGCCTCGGCCACCCCGACCACATCGTGTCGGTGAACCTCGACGCCCACTGCCCGATGATGCAGCTGGCCGACCTGGCCGTGGTGGCCGACGCCGACGCCGTGCTGGCGGCGCTGCTGGAGGTGCTCGGTGCCTGAGCGCGCCGGCGCGCCGGGGCACGCGAGCGGCGCGTTGGACTGCGACGTCGTGGTCGTGGGCGCCGGGCCCGCCGGGTCCTGCGCCGCGCTGGTGCTCGCCCGCGCCGGCCTCGACGTGATCCTGCTCGAGCGCGGCCCGTTCCCGGGCAGCAAGAACATGTACGGCGGGGTCGTGTACCCGCGCATCCTCGACCAGCTGCTGCCCGGCTGGTGGGAGGAGGCGCCGATCCAGCGGTGGGTCACCCGCCGCTCCACGATGGTGCTCACTCCCACGCAGGCGCTCAGCGTCGACTTCCGCAGCGAGGCGTGGGGCGCACCGCCGTACAACGGCGCCACCGCCTACCGCCCCGACTTCGATCACTGGCTCGCCGGGCACGCCGAGGCGGCCGGCGCCCAGCTGCTGTGCAGCACCACGGTGACCGGGCTGCTGCGCGACGCCGGCGGGCGCGTGGCCGGCGTGGCCACCGACCGCCCGGACGGCGAGCTGCGGGCCCGCCTGGTCGTGGCCGCCGACGGCGTCAACAGCTTCCTCGCGAAGGAGGCCGGCCTGCACGGCTCGGTCGACGCCGGCAACTACACGCTCGGCGTGAAGGAGACGATCGCCCTCCCGAAGGAGGTGATCGACGAGCGGTTCAACGTGCGCGGCCGCGACGGGGTCGACATCGAGATCGTCGGCGGCACGGGTGGGGTGAGCGGCGGCGGCTTCGTGTACACCAACCTCGACACCCTGGCCGTGGGCGTGGTGCTGAAGATCCCCGCCCTGGCCGCGCAGCAGCGCCGGCCGGAGGAGCTGATCGCCGGGTTGAAGGCCCACCCGGCGATCGCCCCCCTCGTCGAGGGCGGCGAGATGAAGGAGTACTCCGCCCACCTCATCCCCGAGGCCGGCCTCGCCATGATGCCCCGCCTCACCGGCGACGGCATCCTCGTCGCGGGTGACGCCGCGGCCATGTGCCTCGCGGCCGGGATCTGGCTGGAGGGCGTGAACTTCGCGATGGCGAGCGGCATGTACGCCGCCCAGGCGGCGGCGGAAGCCGTGCGGGCCGGCGACACCACCCGGGCGGGGCTCGAGGGCTACGAGCGCCGCCTCCGGTCCACGTTCGTGCTCCGCGACCACCGCAAGCTGCGCCGGGCCCCGCAGCTCGTGCTGAGCGACCGCGTGCAACACCTCTACCCGCAGATGGTCGCCGACGTGGTGGAGGGCATGTTCCGCGTGGACAACCCCCACCCGAAGCCAGGGCTGCGCCGGATCGTCACGCGCGCCCGGCGCCGCGCCGGCATCCGCCGCCGCGACCTGCTGCGCGACGGCTGGGACGCGCTGAGGACGTACGGATGAGCGACACCGGCGACCCGCACCGCCGGATGGCGGCCACGGCCACCGGTGACAGGCCGTGGCCCGAGATCTCGTTCCAGGAGCGGATGGCCACTGCTCGCTTCGACGTGGGCGAGCGTGCCCACATCGTCGTCGACGGACGCGCGTGCATCGACTGCACCACCAAGGCGTGCGTCGTCGCCTGCCCGGCCGACCTGTTCGTCCCCACCGCCGACGGCGGCATCGTCTTCAACTACGAGCAGTGCTTCGAGTGCGGCACCTGCTACCTCGTCTGCCAGCACGAGGGCGCGATCAGCTGGACCTATCCCGACGGCGGCCACGGCGTCGTCTTCCGCCGCACGTGATCGCCGCCTGCCTCAAGTGGACCGTGCCGCCCGGCGAGGAGGCCGACGACCGCTTCGCCGGGGTGTCCGCGGCCGACCTCGCCGCCTTGGAGGTGGCGCTGTGCCTCGGCGAGGCCCTCGGCGGCCCGGTGCTCGCCGTGGGGGCCGGGCCGGCGGGTGCCGAGCGGGCCCTCCGCGACGCCCTGGCGTGCGGTGCCGAGGCCGCCGTGCGCATCGACATGCCCGCCGACGCCGACTCGCGCGACGTGGGCTTCGAGCTCGCGCAGGCCACGGCGCAGGCCAGCGTCGTCGTGTGCGGCGACCACTCCGTCGACCGCGGCACCGGCTCGGTGCCGGCCTTCGTGGCGCACCACCGCCGCGCCGCGCAGGCGCTGGGGCTGGTGGCCGTGGAGCTGGAACGCTGCCGTCCGGACGTGCTCCACGTCCGCCGCCGGCTGGACGGCGGGCGCCGCGAGCTCCTGGCGGTGCCCACGCCGTGCGTGCTGTCGGTGGAGGGCTCGGTGGCGGTGCTCCGCAGGGCGCCGCTGCGGCGGGCCCTCGCCACGCGCACCGCGCCCGTCGAGCTCCGCCACGCGCCCCCGGCGCACCACCACGCCGCGCCGGCGATCGTCACGCCGTACCGGCCGCGGGCCCGGGTGATGCCGCCCCCGCCGGGCGACGACGCGCTCAGCCGGCTGCGCGCCCTCACCGACCTGGCCGGTGCCCCCACCCGTGGCGAGGTGGTGGAGCTGGAGCCGGTGGACGGTGCGGCGCTGATCGCCCACCGGCTCCGCGAGTGGGGCTACGTCGCCGGCGGCACCACCACCGGCCACACGCCGTCGGCCGCGTCCTGACCTGAGGGCAGCGGCGCGGCCGCGTCCGTGGAGCCGACCACCTGCGCCCCGGCGGGCAGACCTCTCGCCGGCAGGAACCGCCAGGCGAGCACGGCCCCGAGGCCGACGACACCGGCCGCCACCCACGAGCCGGCATGGAAGCCGCGCACGAAGGCGTCGTCCACGGCGGCCCGCACCAGTGCGGCGGCGCCGGGGCCGGCCTGCGCCCCGGCCTGCTCGGCCACCGCGAAGCCGGCGCCGGCGCTCTGGCGGGCCACGGCGACGGCGTCGTCGGGCAGCGGCGAGCCGGTGAGCAGCTCGCCCAGGGGGCGGGCGTAGACGCTGGCGAACAGGCTGCCCACGACAGCCACGCCGAGGGTGGCGCCGAGCTCGCGGGCGGTGTCGTTGACGGCCGAGCCGACGCCGGCCTTCTCGGGGGGGAGCGATCCGAGGATGGCCTCCGTGGCTGGTGCGTTGACCAAGCCGAGCCCGAAGCCCATGAACAGCATCTGCCCGACGATGGTGAGGTACGACGACGTTGGCTCGAGCTCGGTGGTCCACGCGAACCCGAGCGCCATCGAGGCGAGCCCCGCGGCGACGACGGTCTTCGTGCCCCACCGCTCGACGAACCGGGCCGACAGCGGCGCCGCCGTCGCCGTGAACACGGCGAAGGGCACCGTGCGCAGGCCCGCCTCCAGCGTGTCGTAGCCGCGCACGAACTGGAAGTACTGCGTGACCATGAAGATGAACCCCATGAGCGCGAAGAACGCGAACGTCACGCTCAGGCTGCCGGCGGTGAAGCGCATGTTGCGGAACACCGTCACGTCCAGCATCGGGTGGTCGGTGCGCCGCTCCCAGGCGACGAACCCGACGAGCGCGAGGCCGCCGAGCGCCGCTGCGCCGCTGACCTCGGGCGAGGTCCAGCCGCGGTGCGGACCCTCGATCACCGCCCACACGACGAGCGTGACGCCGGCGATGGAGGCGACCACGCCCAGCGGGTCGAAGCGGTGCATGGTGTCGTCGCGCGAGGTCGGCACCACCCAGGCGATGGCCGCCATGGCGACCAGCACCACCGGCACGTTGACCATGAACACCGAGCCCCACCAGAAGTGTTCGAGCAGCAGGCCGCCGGTGACGGGGCCGAGGGCGACGGCGAGGCCCGAGGTGGCGGCCCAGATGGCGATCGCGATCGCCCGCCGCTTCGGGTCGCGGAAGACGTTGACCAGGATGGCGAGCGTGGCCGGGAAGATCAGCGCCGCGCCCACGCCCATGGCCGCCCGCCAGGCGATCAGCTCACCGGGACCGCCGGCGAGCGCGCACATGAGCGACGTGAGGCCGAACACGAGCATGCCCGCCTGGAGCACGCCTTTGCGGCCGAAGCGGTCGCCGACGGTGCCGGCCGCCATGAGGAGGCCGGCGAACACGAGGACGTAGGCGTCCACGATCCATTGCAGCTGGCTGGTCGTGGCGCCCAGCTCGCGCACGAAGGTGGGGATGGCGACGTTGACGATCGTGCCGTCGACGACGATGACGAACACCGACACACACAGCACCGCGAGGACGAGCCACGGTGAGCGGGCGGCCCCGGACGAGGAGGACGTGGACGAGGTGGCGGCGGGTGGGGGTGCGAGAGCCATGCCGTCGATATAACAACGTTATGAACCCCCTCCGCAAGCTGCTGCACCGGCCGGACGCGATGACGTCCGACACACCGGGCCGGGGGCCTGCACGGTGGGCGCCAGTAGCGTGACGCCCATGGCCCTGGACGAGGTCGGCGAGCGGCTCCTGCGTGCGGCGAGCGACGTCCTCGCCGGGGACGGCCCGGCTGCGCTCACCGTGCGGCGCATCGCTGCCGACGCCGGCGTGAGCACGATGACCGTCTACTCCCGCTTCGGCGGGAAGGACGGCGTGGTCGAGCACCTCTACAGGGAGGGGTTCGCCCGCCTCCGGGAGGCGATGGAGTCGGTGCCCGACAGCCACGACGCCCGCGAGGACGTCCGTCGCTGCGGCCTCGCCTACCGGCGCTTCGCCATCGACAACCCCACGTACTACGCGGTGATGTTCGACCGCGTCATCGGCTTCACGCCCTCGGCACAGGCGCACGAGGAGGCCGGGGCCACGCTCGGGCTGCTCGCGGCACGCCTCGCGAGGGCGATGGAGTCGGGCGCGATCGCACCGGGCGACCCGCTCACCACGGCGGGCGTGGTGTGGGCCACCTGCCACGGGGTCGTCAGCCTCGAGCGCAAGCAGGTCGGTCCCGCCGCGCTCGACTGGGAGGCCGTCTTCACCGCCACCGCCGAGGTGCTGCTCGACGGGCTGGCCGAGCACGGCCACGGGCCGTCGAACGCAGCGGCGCGAGCGCGCCCGGCGCGCCGGTGACCGCCCGGCTCGGCGACATGGTCTGGACCGACCTCGAGGGTCGCCGCCCTCCCCTGCTGGTGGTGCCGGTGGGCTCGTGCGAGCAGCACGGCCCGCACCTGCCCCTCGACACCGACACGCGCATCGCCGTCGCGCTCGCCGAGCTGATGGCGGCGTCGTTCGAGCCGGGGCAGGTGGTGCTCGCCCCGCCGCTCGGCATCACCGCCAGCGGCGAGCACGCCGGCTTCCCGGGCACGCTGTCGGTCGGCACGGCCGTCGCCGAGGCCGTGCTCGTCGAGCTGTGCCGCTCGGCCGACTGGGCAGCGGGCGTGGTGCTGGTCAACGGCCACGCCGGCAACGCCGAGCCGGTGCGGCGCGCCGTGGCGACACTCCAGCGGGAGTCGCGACGTGTCCTCGCGTGGTGGCCGCGGGTGAGCGGCGGTGACGCCCATGCCGGCGTGGTCGAGACCTCGCTGATGCTCGCGATCGCCCCGGACCTGGTGCGCACCGAGGCGGCGGCGCCGGGACGTCTCGAGCACGTCACCGACCTGATCGACGAGCTCCGCGCCCGGGGCGTCCGCGCCGTCTCGCCGAGCGGGGTCCTCGGCGACCCGCGTGCCGCCACCGCCGGGCACGGCAGGACGCTGCTCACCCGGCTGAGCATCGACCTCGTCGCCGCGGTCGACAGCTGGTGGCGGGCGTGACCGGTCGGCACGGCGTGCGCTGCCCGTGACCGCGCTGGCGCTCGACGCCACCTATCAGCGCCCACGTGGGGGACGGACGGTCGTGGGGGGCTCGCCGCTGCGCCTGTTCCGACTCACGCCGGCGGGGGCCGGCCTCCTCGCCGCGCTGGAGGCGGGCGAGCTGGACACCGCCGGGCTCCGGGGCCCCGCCGCGCAGCTCGTCGACCGCCTCGTCGACGCCGGTGTGGCGCACCCGGTGCCGGTCCTCGAGCCGGGCCCGGCGAACGCGATCACGCTGGTGGTGCCGGCCCGCGGCGCATGGCCCGGTTGGCTCCGCCACGGGCCGGCACCGACATCGGTCGCGCCGGCGGCGGCCGTGCCCGTGGGGGTGAGGGTGCTGGTCGTGGACGACGCCTCCGACCCGCCCCTGGTGGCGCCGGCGGACGTGGCCCCGTGGGTCGAGGTCGTCCGGCTCGAGCACAACCGCGGCCCGGGAGGGGCCCGTGACGCGGGCCTCGCCGAGGTGGCGACGCCGTTCGTGGCCTTCGTCGACGGCGACGTCGACGGCGACGCGGCGGGCATCGAGCGGCTCGTGCGCTGCCTGCTCCCCCACTTCGACGACGCGCGGGTGGCGCTGGTGGCCCCGCGCATCAGGGCCACGCCCGCCGCGGGCGCGCTGGCCCGGTACGAGCAGCGGCACAACCCGCTCGACCTCGGCGACCGACCGGCGCGGGTGTCGGCGGGCACGCGCGTGTCCTACGTGCCGGCGGCGGTGGTGGTGGCCAGGGTGGCGGCCGTGCGCGAGGTGGGTGGCTTCGACCCGGCGCTCCGCTGGGGCGAGGACGTGGACCTCGTGTGGCGCCTGGCGGGGGCGGGGTGGCGGTGCCGGTACGAGCCGCGGGTCGCCGCCGAGCACCGCACGCGCGGCGATCTCGGCTCGTGGCTCGCACAGCGCTTCCGCTACGGCACGTCGGCCGCACCGTTGGCGCGCCGCCACCGCGGTGCGCTCGCCCCGCTGCGGATGAACGGGTGGACCGCGGCCGCATGGGCGGTGGCCCTGGTCGGGCCCCGTCGCGCGGGGCCGCTCGCCGGCATGGGCCTCGCGGCCGCCACGTCGGTGGTGCTCGTGCGCAAGGTTCCCGACCTCCCGCCGGTCACGGCGCTGCGCCTCGCCGCGAGCGGCCACCTCACCGCCGGTGCGCAGCTGGCAGCGGCGCTGCGGCGCACCTGGTGGCCCGCCGCCATCGTCGCGGCGCTCGTGAGCCGGCGAGCACGACGGCTGCTGGTGGTGGCCGTCGTGGTCCCCACCCTCCTCGACCGCGGCGACCTCCCGGGCGACCGCGGCGCCGGGCTCGACCTGCCCCGCCACCTCGCCCTGCGCGTGCTCGACGACGCCGCCTACGGTGCCGGGGTGTGGGCGGGCGTGCTCCGCCACGGGGCGGCCGGCCAGGTGCTGCTGCCGTCGCTCGAGCGCTGGCCACCGCCGTCGCGCCCGGGCGCCGGCCGCGCCCACGGCACCGCTACCGTGGGCGGGCGATGACGCTCCGCCTGACGGTCGACCGTGCCGCCTGGCGGGCGCACGTCGACGGCGTGCGCGACGCGGTGGAGCACCTCGTGCCGGTCGTGAAGGGCAACGGGTACGGCTTCGGCCGGGCCGCGCTGGTGGCGGAGGCGAGCCGCTGGGCGCACACCCTCGCGGTGGGCACGGTGCACGAGGCGGCCGACGTGCCGGGATCGCTCGGCACCGACGTGGTCTGCCTGACGCCGGCGCTGCGCGTGCCGGGCGAGCTCGGCCCGCACGTCGTCCCCACCGTCGCCCGGCCGGTCCACGTGGCGGGGCTCGCCTCGGCGGCACGGGGGCGGCGGGTGGCCGTGAAGCTCGCCTCGTCCATGCGCCGGTACGGCGCGCTCCCCCACGAGCTGGCCGAGCTGGTCGACGCCGTGGGCGCGGCCGGCGCCGAGGTGCACTCGTTCGTGCTGCACACGCCGCTCTCCCGGCCGGGGCCGACGGAGGACGCTGCCCTCGCCGAGGCGCGCGCGTGGCTGGCCCACCTCGACCCGGCCGTGCCGCTGTCGGTGAGCCACCTCGCTCCGGCGGCGTTCGCACGCCTGCAGGACGAGCACCCGCGCCGTCGGCTGGCGTTGCGCCTCGGCACCGCGCTGTGGCACGGCGACAAGACGGCCCTGCACCTCGGCGCCGACGTGATCGACACGAGGCCCGTGCGGGCGGGCGAGCCCGCCGGCTACCGCGGGGTGCCGGTCGCCGCCGACGGGACGCTCGTGATGGTCGGTGCCGGCTCCGCGCACGGCGTGGCCCCGCACCTCGACGGCCGGAGCCCGTTGCACTTCGGGCGGCGGCGCCTCGTGCTGCACGAGCCGCCGCACATGCACACCACCATGGCGCTCGTGGAGCGGGGAGCCCCGACGCCCGAGCCGGGGGACGTCGTCGACGTCCAGCGCCCGCTGATCACGGTGTCACCCGACGAGGTCGTGTGGCACTGACCGAGGCGGCGCCGGGCGGAGCCGGCGGAGGCCTGGCGCCGCCGCGCCATCCGCCGCCACGACACAGCAGCCGCCTGCCGGGTCCCGACGTCACCCGCGCGGTCGCCCTGATCGGCGTGGTCGTCATGAACTACCACGGCTTCCTCAACGGCGGGGCCGCCGCGGCGCAGCCGGGCGACGGCTTCGCCGTCCGGCTCTTCGATCCGTGGCGGGGTGTGCTCGGCACGCGCTTCGCGGCGACGTTCATGCTCGTCGCCGGCGTGGGCGTGACCTTGATGACCGCCCGCAGCCGGGCGTCGGGCGACCGCCGGGCGATGAGCGACGACCGCTGGCGCCTCGCCCGCAGGGGCCTCGTCCTCTACGCGGGCGGGTTCCTGCTGGCCTGGATCTGGCCGGGGACGATCCTCTTCTACTACGGCGCCGCGTTCGTCGTCGCCGCACTGGTGTGCACGTGGCGCAGCTGGGCGCTGGTGCTGCTGGGTGCAGCGTCCGCGCTCGCCGCGGCCGGGGTGGCGTGGTGGGCGACGTGGCGGACCACGCAGGGCCGCCCGCCGGCCTGGCTGCTCTCGCCCGGCACGCTCGAGCGGCGCTCCCCGCGCGGGCTGCTGTTCGACACATTCGTGAACGGCACCCACCCCCTGCTGCCGTGGCTCGCGTTCCTCTGTGCCGGCATGGTCCTCGGGCGCGTGCTGCCCCGCCTGGCCGCGGTACCGACCGCGGCCGTCGCGCTCGGCGTGACCGCGCTGACCTACCTCGTCTCCCACCTAGCCACCCGCGAGGCCGGCCCGCTCGCGCGCGTGGTGCTGTCCACCCGCCCCTTCGACCGCGGCCTGCTGTACACGCTGGGCACCCTCGGCACCGCCGTCGCCGCGTTCTGCCTCCTCACCGCCGTGGCGCAGCGGTGGCCGGTGGCACCACCGGTGCGCGCGCTCGGCGCGGCCGGCCGCCTGTCGCTGTCGATCTACCTCGCCCACGTGTTCGTGTTCCGGCTCCTCGTGGACGTGGCCGACGCCGTGCCGGTCGGCCTCGGCCAGGCCCTCGGGCTCGCGGCGACGTTCTGGGTGGTGGCCGTGGCGGTCGCCGCCTGGTGGGACCGCTTCGTCGGCATGGGCCCGGCCGAGCGCCTCTACCGGCGCCTCGGCGGCTGATCGACCTCCGGCCGTCCACCGTCACCCCGACGCTTCTGGTCGCGGATCGTTGAGGATCTCCCAAGTTTTCGCGACCAGAACGCGGGGACCTGGGGTCAGAGGATCTCGTCGAAGGTGGTGCAGCGGGCGGGGTCGAGGGTCTGGAAGCCGCGGAGGAACCAGGTCTGGCGTTGCTCGGCGGAGCCGTGCGTCCACGACTCGGGGTCCACACGGCCCTGGGTGCTGGCCTGGATGCGGTCGTCGCCCACGGCCGCGGCGGCGGCGAGCGCCTCCTCGATCTCGTCGGGGCGCTCGAGCAGGCCGCGCGCTGCCGCGTCGCCCACCCACGCCCCGGCGTAGCAGTCGGCCTGCAGCTCGAGGGCGATGGAGTACTGGTTCGCCCGTGCGGGGTCGTTGCGCTGCGCGGCGCGCATCTGCTCGCTCGTGCCGAGCACGGTCTGGACGTGGTGGCCGTACTCGTGCGCCACGATGTACTGCTCGGCCAGGTCGGCGGTCTCGCCGACCAGGCGCTCCTCGAGGGCCAGGAGGAACTGCAGGTCGAGGTACACGTGCTCGTCGAGGGGGCAGTAGAACGGGCCGGTCTCCGACGAGGCCCGGCCGCACGCGGTGTCGACGGCACCGTCGAACAGCACCGTGTCCGAGGCGCGGTAGGCCACGCCGAACGAGGCCGGCAGCTGCCGCTCCCAGTACGCCTGCACGTCGTCGACCGCGCCGCAGACGATCTGCTCGATCTCCGTGGTGCAGGCCACCTCGCCCGACTCGGCGTTCAGGCCCGGGGACGCTCCCGTCGGCCGGCCGACCACACCGGTGCCGCCTCCGCCGTCGCCGCCCCCGAGCACCTGCGGCAACACCACCACCGCGATCAGCACGAGCAGCCCGAGCAGGCCACCGCCCACGGGCAGCCCGGGCATGCCACGGCCACCCCCCATGGGGATGCCGAACCCGCCGCGGCCACCACCGCGACCGCGGCGGTCGCTGATCCCCGAGCTCCTCGTCGAGCGGATCTTCGTCATCACACCCTCCCGGGCGCCGGTGGTACCCCGCTCCGCCGCTGCTGAACCTGCGGCGGCGCGCTCACGACGCTGCCGCCCTGCGCCGAGCTGCCGCCCTGCGCAGCCCGCGGAGGCCTACCGCGCCGGCGCCGACGAGCGGGCCCCGGTCGCCGAGGCGAGCCGGCGTGACCCGCGCTCCCCTGCTGTAGTCCAGGCGCGCGTGGCGGTCGACGGCCGCCTGCGCCGAGTTGAAGAACGTGGCGCCGAAACCGAGGGCGACGGAGCCGCCCACCACCACCAGGTCGAGGTCGAGCAGGTTGCACACGGAGGCCACCGCACGGCCGACGAGGTCGCCCGTGCGCTGCATGATCTCGTAGCTCGGTTCCGTGGGCGAGCGCCCCGTGATCGCCTCGATGGCGCGCCCGGACGCCTCCGCCTCCAGGCAGCCGCGCGCGCCACACCCGCACCGCCGCCCGTTGGGCTCGACGATCACGTGGCCGACGTGGCCGGCGTTGCCGCTCGCGCCGTCGACGAGCTGGCCGTTCAGCACGATGCCGCCGCCCACCCCGGTGGACACCACCATGGCCATGAAGCTGTCACGGCCCTGCGCCGCGCCGAGCCAGCCCTCGGCGAGCGCCAGGGACTTCGCGTCCAGGTCGCCGTGGACGGGGAGCTCCGTGAGCTCGCGCAGCCGAGCGCGCAGCGGGAACTCCCGCCACGCCGGGATGTTGAGCGGCGACACCGTCTCGGCGTCGGTGGTGAGCGGCCCTGCGCAGCCCACCCCGACGGCGATCGGCACGAGGTCGTGGTGCTCGGACGCCCGGGTCTGCATCTGCTGCACGATCGCCCCGAGGGCCGCGAACAGCTCCTCCTCGTTCGCCCCGCCGTCGACGGGCACCTGGGTCCGGTCGACGAGCTCGCCGCGCACCGTCATCAGCCCGGCGGCCATCTTCGTGCCCCCGATGTCGACGGCGACGATGACGTTGCGGTGGCGGTCGTGCTCGGTCCGCATCCCGGTGACCGTAGCCGGGTGCCGCCTGCAGCACACTGGGAGGTCGATGCCGGCCACCGACTGGAACCCCCTCTTGCGCGACGAGCTCTCCAAGCCCTACTGGCAGGAGCTGCAGCGGTTCGTCGCGTCCGAGCGCGAGCGCGGTCCGGTGCACCCGCCCCCGGAGGAGGTCTTCGCCGCGCTGCACCTCACGTCGTACGCGTCCACCCGGGTGGTGATCCTCGGCCAGGACCCGTACCACGGCCCGGGTCAGGCGCACGGGCTGTGCTTCTCCGTGCGCCGGGGGGTGGCCGTGCCGCCCTCGCTCGCCAACATCCACGCCGAGCTGCGCAGCGACCTCGGGATCGATCCGCCCGCCCACGGCAACCTCGAGGCGTGGGCTCGCCAGGGCGTGCTGCTCCTGAACGCCTGCCTGACCGTGCGCAGCGGGGCGGCCGGCTCCCACCACGGCAAGGGGTGGGAGGTGTTCACCGACGCCGTGCTGCGCGTGGTGGACGCGAAGCCGCACCCGGTCGTGTTCGTGCTGTGGGGCGCGCAGGCCCGCAAGAAGAAGGCGCTCCTCGACCTGTCCCGCCACCACGTGATCGAGTCGGCGCACCCGTCCCCACTCAGCGCGCACCACGGGTTCTTCGGCTCGCGCCCGTTCAGCAGGGCCAACGCCGCGCTCGTCGAGGCCGGCCTCGCGCCCATCGACTGGCGGCTCCCGCCGTGAGCCGAGGTCCGGCTCAGGGGATGGCGGGGACCTGCTGGGTGATGCAGTGGATGCCCCCGCCGCCGACGGCGAGGATCGCCCCGATCTGCAGCCCGACGGTCCGCCGCCCGGGATACTGCTCGGCGATGATCGCCAGCATGTCGTCGTCGGCCGGGTGGCCGCAGGTGGGGACGACGACGAGGCCGTTGGCCACGTAGTAGTTCAGGTACGGCACGGCGGCGCGCACGCCGTCGCGCTCCACGAACGGCAGGACGGGCACCTCCACCACCTCGAGGGGCTCACCTCGCGCGTCGCGCGCGCCCTCCGCGACCCTCCGATCCACGTGCAGCCGCAGCCAGTCCTCCTCGTGCGGGTCGTCGCAGCCCTGCACCACGAGGAGGCCGGGTCGCGCGAAGCAGGCCACGTTGTCGACGTGACCGTCGGTGTCGTCGTCGAGCGCCAGCCCGTGCGGCAGCCACACGAGGCGATGCACCCCGAGCGCCTCGCGCACGTGCGCCTCGATCTGCGCCATCGTCAGCTGCGGGTTGCGGTTGGGGTGCATGAGGCACTGGACGGTGGTGACTCCCGTGCCCTCGCCGTCGACGCTGATCGACCCGCCCTCGAACACCAGCGGCACCTCCACGCGCTCGTGCCCCGCGTGCTCGCACCAGCGCCGCGCCAGCGCCGCGTCGGCGTCCCACGGGCGGAACTTGTCGCCCCACCCGTTGAACGCGAAGTCCACCGCCACGCGCCGCCCGTCGACGTCGAGCACGTACAGCGGGCCCGTGTCGCGGAACCACGAGTCGTCGAGCGGCAGCGCCACCACGTCCACGCCGCCGCCGCAGCGCTCGGCCGCGTCCTCCGCGTGGCGCGGGTCGGCCAGCACGGTCACGGGCTCGCAGGTGGCGATCAACCGGGCCAGCTCGGCGTGCGCCTCGCGAGCCTCGTCCATCAGCGGCCCCGGGTAGATCTCCTCGCGTGCCGGCCACGCGATGACGGTCCGCTCGTGCGGCCCGAACTCACCTGGCATGCGCAGGGACGGCTGCGTGGCACCCTCCGCCACGGCGGTCACGCGCGCCGGGTGGCGCCGTCGAGCGTGAGCAGCGGGCCGTACAGGTCCGGACGGCGGTCGCGGAGCGGGCCCCAACCGTGGCGCATCGCCCGCAGCTCGGCGAGGTCGAACGTGGCCGTGAGCACGGCCTCCCGATCGCGTGGCGCCTCGGCCACCTTCGCACCCGTGTTGTCGGCGATGAACGACGACCCGTAGAAGGTGAGCGAGCGGTCGGCGCGGCCGGGCTCGGTGCCGATCCGGTTGCAGGCCACCAGCGGCACGAGGTTGGCGCCGGCGTGGCCCTGCATCACCCGCTGCCAGTGGCCGCTCGAGTCCCAGGAAGGATCGAGCGGCTCGCTGCCGATGGCCGACGGGTAGAAGAGGACCTCGGCCCCCTGCAGGGCCATGGCCCGCGCTGCCTCCGGGAACCACTGGTCCCAGCAGATCGCCACGCCGATCGTGGCGTAGCGGGTGCGCCACACCCGGAAGCCGGTGTCGCCCGGGTTGAAGTAGTACTTCTCGGAGTACCCCGGACCGTCGGGGATGTGGCTCTTGCGGTAGGTGCCCAGCACCTCACCGTCGGCGTCGACCACCACCACCGAGTTGTACGTCGCCTGGCCCGCGGCTTCGTAGATGCTGAGCGGCAGCACCACCTCGAGCTCGGCCGCCACCTTGCGGAAGTGCTCGACCGTGGGGTGGCCGTCGACGGGACGCGCCCGCGCGAAGTGCTCCGGCAGCTGGTCGACGCAGAAGTAGTGCCCCTCGAACAGCTCGGGGATGAGCACGACCTGCGCCCCCTGCCACACGGCCTCCCGCACCAGCCGCTCCGCGGTGGCCACGTTCTCCTCGACGACGTCGGTCATCGACATCTGGATGCAGGCGACGGTCAGGTCCATGGGCACCCATGCTAGGTGCGCACCCGGCCCGCCGGACCGGGCCCTCAGCGGCCCTGGAGCTCCACCAGGTTGCCGGCCGGGTCGCGCAGGAACGCCTGCCTGGCCGCGCCCACGGCCCGGGGCCCACCCACCTCGACCCCCCGCTCGCGCAGCTCCGCCACGGCGGCGTCGAGGTCGTCGACGGCGAGCGCCACGTGCTGGCCGTGCGCGTCGGGGACGGTGCCCTCGATCAGGTGCAGCTGCTGGCCGCCGCAGTCGAGCCATGCCCCGGCGAAGGCGAACGCCGGTCGGTCGTCCCGGCGGGTGAGGCCGAGGACCTCCACGTAGAACCGCTCCGCCGCCGGCACGTCGTCGACGTTGACGGACACGTGGTGGACGCCGAGGGGCCGCATCGCCCCAAGTATGGGGGGTGGCGGCCGCGTCGCGCCACCACGCGCCAGCGCCCGGACGCGCCACCGCGGGCTGCGGATCCCGAGGGGGTCGGGACCGCGCAGCCCGCGGTGGGTGTGGCAGGGAGGATCAGACCTTCTGCGGCTCCGGCTCGTGGGCGGCGAACATCAGCACCGTCTCCTCGCTCTTCTTGGTGAAGGCGTGGACGAGACCGGCGATCGACAGCAGCGCCAGCAGCCCGGCGGCGATGTAGAGCACCAGCGCCGCGGTGGCGGCACGATCACCGAAGATGCTGAAGCCGTAGGTCGTGAGCAGCAGGCCCCGCAGCGTCTCGCCACGGAACATGGTGTCGCGCAGGCCGCTCACCTCGTCGAGGCGGGCCTGGATCTCCTCCGTCGGCTGCCCGGCGTCCTTCGCCGCCTGCAGCTCGCCGCGCAGCTCGCGCTGCGGGCCGCCGAGGGTGGCGTACGTGGCGCCCTCGTACCCGGCCTCCGTGGCGCTCTCGGCCATGTGGTAGGCGATGTACTCGTTCGCGTA
>VFQR01001348.1_pt1 | contig 19396 bp, 19 predicted proteins | sample 3512321 | NCBI WGS metagenome assembly VFQR01 (sample SAMN10412374, study PRJNA504923) | tailings metagenome | isolation source: Relicate 3 Philex TSF1 revegetated site | place: Philippines: Tuba, Benguet | collected 2017-08-29
CTCGCGCGGGCGCTGGCGCAGGAAGGTCAGGTGATCCTGCTCGACGAGCCATTCACCGGCGTCGACGTCACCACCGAGGAAACGATCGTGGCATTGCTCTCGGACCTGCGCGACGAGGGCAGGGTGATGCTCGTCTCGACCCACAATCTCGGCAGCGTACCCGAATTCTGCGACCGCGCGATCCTGATCAATCGCCGCGTGCTGGCGGCCGGGCCGACCGGGGAGGTATTTACCCGCGCCAATCTCGAGCGGGCGTTCGGCGGCGTGCTGCGCCACTTCGTGCTTGGCGGCGCCGCGCTCCACGACGACGACGACGCGCGCCGCGTCACCGTCATCACCGACGACGAGCGCCCCTTCGTGCTCTACGGCGAGAAGGGCGAGGAACGGGCCGCCGAGCGCAGGCCGCCGCGTAGAGACGGCCAATGAGCCACCTTACGGGGCGCGCTTCTTGAGCCTGCTTCTGGAGCCCTTCTCCTACGGCTACATGGTCAATGCCATGTGGGTGAGCGCGCTGGTCGGCGCGGTCTGCGCATTCCTGTCGGCCTTCCTTATGCTCAAGGGCTGGTCGCTCATCGGCGACGCGCTCTCCCACTCGATCGTCCCCGGCGTGGCGGTCGCCTACATGATCGGCTTTCCCTTCGCGATCGGCGCCTTCTTCGCGGGCGGGCTGGCGGCGGGCGCCATGCTGTTCCTGAACGGCCGTACGCGGCTGCGGGAGGACGCAATCATCGGGCTGATCTTCACCTCCTTCTTCGGCCTCGGCCTGTTCCTGGCCTCGTTGTCTCCGGCATCCGTGAACATCCAGACCATCGTGCTGGGCAACATCCTGGCCATCACGCCGGCCGATACGCTCCAACTCGTCATCATCGCCGGTGTCTCGCTCGCCATCCTCCTGGTGAAGTGGAAGGACCTCATGGTGACGTTCTTCGACGAAAACCACGCCCGCTCGATCGGCCTTCGTCCTGGTCGCCTTCGTCTCCTGTTCTTCACCTTGCTGAGCGCTTCCACCGTCGCCGCGCTCCAGACCGTCGGCGCCTTTCTCGTCATCGCGATGGTGGTCACGCCCGGCGCCACAGCCTATCTCCTTACCGATCGCTTCCCCCGGCTGATCGCGATCAGCGTGGCCGTCGGCGCCGGTTCGAGCCTGGTCGGCGCCTATGCCAGCTACTTCATCGACGGTGCGACCGGCGGCATCATCGTCGTGCTGCAGACGCTGCTTTTCGCAATGGCCTTCGTCTTCGCGCCGCGCCACGGGCTTCTCGCCGCGCGCCGCCGCGCGAGGCACGCCGGCGAATCCGGGGCGCAGGGCAGGGAAGCGGCATGATGGAGACTGTGCTGCTGCCTTTCGCCTTCCCGTTCATGCAGCAGGCCCTGCTCATCGCAGTCCTCGTCGCCGCTCCCCTGTCGCTGCTGTCGCCTCTCCTGGTCCTGAAGGGCTGGTCGCTCATGGGCGATGCCGTCAGCCACGCGGTGCTGCCGGGGATCGTGATCGCCTATGCGATCGGCATCCCCCTCGGCATCGGCGCCTTCGCCGCCGGCATGACCTGCGCCATACTCACCGGATTCGTGAAGGAAAACAGCCGCATCAAGGAAGACACGGTCATGGGCGTCGTCTTCTCGGGAATGTTCGGCCTCGGCATCGTGCTCTACGTCGCGGTCGAGACTGAGCTTCATCTCGACCACATCCTGTTCGGCGACATGCTGGGCGCGGGATGGGCCGACATCGCCGAGAGCGGCGCGATCGCGGCCGTCGTGCTGTCGGTCATCGCGGTCTGGAACCGCGACCTCGCGCTGCATGCCTTCGATCCCAGGCATGCGCGGGCGATCGGACTGCCCGTGCGCCTGCTGCATTACGCGTTGCTGGCGATGCTCTCGCTGGCGATCGTCGGCGCGCTGAAAGCCGTGGGCATCATCCTGGCGATCGCCATGCTGATCATGCCGGGCGCCATAGCCTTCCTGCTCGTGCGTCGCTTCGGACCGATGCTGTTCGCCGCGCTCGCAATCGGCGTCGGCTCGTCCCTGACTGGCGTCTACGCCAGCTTCTTCATCGACAGCGCACCCGCGCCGACCATCGTCATGGTGATGACGCTCCTCTTCGTCCTTGCCTTTGCCCGCAGCCAGATCGAGGCACGGCAGCGGGCCTGACTGGCCCGGTTCGTTCACGCGCTGGCTTCGCAATTGTCGCTTCCCAGGTCGAATTTCTCGCTTTCGGGAATCGGCGCCGGCTGCACCTTCGTCACGTCGATGGGTTGGCCGGAGGGGGGATGGCAACACAGGTCCGTCATCCGATCTGGCTGCCGGCCGCCGGTGCTCCGGGAGCGCGCACGTTCGCGCTGCTCTACGCCATCGAATCCTTCGCCCGTGCGGCCATAGCCAGCGTCATTCCGATCCAGGCCTACGCCATGCTCGCCAGCGAGCAGGCCGTCTCGATGCTCTATACGCTCGTCGCGGTGCTGGGGCTCGGGGTGACGCTGCTCATCCCGCTCCTGATCCAGCGCTTCGCGCGCCGCCGCGTCTATACGATGGGCGTCCTGGCGCTCGCCCTCGGTTCGGCTCTCTTCATGACTGACACGCTTGCCGGGCAGATCGGCGGCATGCTCGCACGCGTCATCGGGGCAGGCGCGCTGGCGATCACGCTGAACCTCTACATCATGGACCACATCCGCAAGGCGGAGTTCATGGCGTCGGAATCGTTGCGCATGGCGTCCTCCACGCTGGCTTGGACGGCCGGTCCGACGCTCGGCGTGTTCATCTATGCCAATTACGGGCTCGCCGCGGCGCACTGCGTCGTGCTGGGCTTCGCGACTTTGCTGCTCGCCCTGTTCTGGTATTTCAGGCTGAGCGACAACGCCGCCATCAGTCCTGGCCGCTCGCGGCCCGCCAATCCCGTCGCCAACATCGGACGGTTCCTCCGCCAGCCGCGCCTGCGCCTCGCCTGGCTCATCGCCTTCGGGCGGTCGTGCTTCTGGACCACCTTCTTCGTCTATTCCCCGATCCTGATGGTCTCGACCGGCAACGGATCCATGGCCGGCGGCCTCGTCGTCTCGGCAGGAAACGCCTTGCTCTTCACGGCGCTCTTGTGGGGGCGCCTCGGCCGGCGCTACGGCGCGCGCGTGGTCATGGCCGGGTGCTTTGCGGCCATGGCGGCCACGCTGCTGCTTTCCGGCCTGACCGGGTCCGACCTGCCATGGGCGACCGCGGGGCTGTTGCTCGTCACGGCGTTCTTCGCCGTCGCGCTTGACGCGATAGGCTCTGTCGCCTTCATGCGCGCGGTGCGTTTCAGGGAAAGGGCGCAGATGACGGCGGTCTACCGCACGTATCTCGACCTGTCGGAACTGCTGCCGCCGCTCATCTATTCGATCGTGCTCATCTATTTCGGTCTGGGAGCGATTCTCGTCACGCTCGCCGTCTTCTGTGGTTTCTGTGCCGCCGTTACATGGCGCTATCTGCCGAGGGGCATGTAAGCCGCGTGGCCGCAACTTCCACGCGGAGCGCATGCGCGGCGACAATCCTGATTACTTCCTTGAGTGCTAAATCGTTGCACTTCGGCAACTTTGCCTCACCGAATGTTGCCATGTGAAAAATCCCACTTTCAGGGCATTGGGAGTCGGCGTAGCTTGATCGTGCTGCATCGAGCGATGCGGGCATTTCGGCGGGATGTGGCGAGCCACGCGGGGGCGGACTGCGCGGCATCCCGCCGAAGTAATGCGGGCAGGGCAGGCGCGGGGGCGCGCCGTTAGGGCTTCATTAAAATTGAAAGCATCAGGTTGGCTCATGCTCATGCGCCATTGCATCGCGGCCTCGATGACCGCACTCGCCTTGACGATCGCCTGCCTGTCGCCGGTCTCTGCAGCCCAACTGCCGACCTCGCAGATGCAGCCAGGGTGCCACCAGCCCGGCTGCGCTTCCGATTTCGTCCACGTTGTCCACCGGCCGGAGAACGCCGACGGGCGCACGCTCGTCCTGCTTCACGGTTCGGGCGGAGACGAAAACAGCCTCATGGCGCTCGCCGCCAAGGCCGCGCCTTCCTCGCTGCTCATAGGCGTGCGGGGAAGGGTGGTGCAGGACGGCCGGCAGCGGTGGTACCGCAGGCTTTCGCCCGTTCGTTTCGATCAGGATGACATCAGGCGGGAGGCGGATGCCTTCGCCGATTTCCTCCCGCGGCTCATGGACGAATATGATCTCGATCCTGCCCGGACAGTGTTTCTGGGCTATTCGAACGGAGCGAACCTGCTCGGCGCGCTTAGCATGCTGCATCCCGGCCTGGTAGGCTCGGCGATCCTGCTCCGGCCGATGCCCGTCCTGGACGAGGCCCCGTCAGCGGAACTGTCGCGCTGCCGGTATCTTCTCGTCGCAGGAACGCAGGACAAGCTCTACGCGCCATTCGCCCCGGATCTGGAGCAGATGCTCCGGGGCGCGGGAGCTGCGGTCGAGGCCCATATGATCGCGCGCGATCACATGCTGGCGGAAGACGACATCCGCCTCGTCGCCGATTGGCTTGCGGGAGTGTCGGGCAAGATGGCAGGCGAGCCGCTCGGAACCTCCACGGAGGTTCTTCAGGTCCGCAACTGACGTTTGGGCTAGCGCGGGCCGAAACGGTCGAAGCGACGGTTGCGGCTCTCGGCCTTCACGCGCTGCGCTTCGGAATGCAGGCCGAATGCGGTCGCGATCAGCATTGCGATGGTCATGGCGGCGGCGAGCATGAAGATCATCATGGCGGCAACTCCTTGAGCGCTAAACGGGCGCGACCGCTTCCGGTTTCAAGTCTTCACGAATATTTGTGCTCCGGCGCTGAATGGGCACTGAGGACGGCGTTCATCGCGCATTCATGCAACAGGCGGGGAACGCGTCTGCGAGCGTTGCGCAGTGCACCGCAATCGTGCAATATAATGCAGACATACGAATGGATCGGTCGCCTGCATGAACGATATCGCAGATTTTTCTGTGACCGGACCGCTCGACGCCGATTCCGGGCGCGGCGAGGAAGGATTCATCCGCATGGTGGGAGATCGCGTGCGGACCGCCCGCAGCCGCAAGGGCATATCGCGAAAGTCGCTTTCGGAGAGTTCCGGCGTTTCCCAGCGCTACCTGGCCCAGCTCGAAGGCGGAAGCGGCAACGTCTCGATCGCCCTTCTGAAACGCATCGCCGCCGCCCTCGATCACAGGATCGAGTGGCTCGTCGGGGAAGAGGATCCTTGGAATTCGGAGGCCGCCCGGGTGGCTTCGCTCTTCCGATCGGCCGACGCCGAACAGAAGAGCCGCGTGCTGGCGGTTCTCGATCCACAGAACATGGAACTGCCGAGGGACGGACGGGTCGCGCTTATCGGTCTCAGGGGGGCTGGCAAGTCGACGCTGGGGCGGCTCTCCGCCGAGGTCTTCTCGGTGCCCTTCATCGAGCTCAATGCCGAGATCGAATCCAGTTCGGGCATGCCGGTCAACGAGTTGATGGCGCTGTATGGCCAGGAGGGATATCGCAGGCTGGAGCGCCAAGCCGTCGAACGCGTCGCCTCCACGCATGATGCGGTGATCCTCGCGGTCGCCGGCGGCATCGTTTCGGAGCCCGACACGTTCGCCTATCTCCTGCGCCATTTTCACACGATCTGGCTGAAGGCACGGCCGGAAGAGCACATGGGACGCGTGCGCCAGCAGGGCGACACGCGCCCGATGGCCGGCAATCCGGCCGCGATGGACGAACTGAAGACGATCCTCACCAGCCGGGAATCGCTGTACGCGCGGTCCGAGGCGCAGGTCGACACGTCGGGCAAGGCGGTCGAGCAGAGCCTGGCCGAACTCGTCGGCCTCATCGAACGCGAGGGATTCGTGCGGCGGTGACGCCCTTTGGCGCTTCCAAATCAAACTTGAATAGTTTAGTCCGCTTAATACGGTAGCGTCTGGCGCGCCACCGGCCGACTGGATAATGTCAAGGCGGATTTCCTGTATGGTAACTCGTATGCACGACGTGGCGGGCTGTTTGCGTTCCCTTCGGGCCCTGCCGCTCATGGCCGTGGCTTTTGCGGTCACGTTGCCGGCCGGGGCGCAGGTGGACACGCCAAGCTCGCCACCGCCATCGACCCTGCCGCACGACCTGTCGCCATGGGGAATGTTCATGGCGGCCGACTGGGTGGTGAAGGCGGTCATGATCGGCCTCGCCTTCGCCTCGCTCGTCACCTGGACCGTATGGCTCGCCAAGTCCGTCGAACTCGCGGCGGCCAAGATGCGTGCCCGCCAGGCGCTCGACGTGATCGTGGCTGCACGCACCCTCGACGAGGCTTCCCAGGCGATGGCTGAACGGGGCGGGGCGGCGGCACTCCTCGTACGCGCGGCGCAGCACGAGGTCGGCCTTTCCGGCTACGGCGCCCAGGGCGCGACGGGGCTGAAGGAGCGTGTGTCCTCGCATCTGGGTCGCATCGAGGCACAGGCCGGCCGCCGCATGACGCGGGGCACCGGCGTGCTCGCGACGATCGGATCAACGGCGCCCTTCGTCGGGCTGTTCGGCACGGTCTGGGGCATCATGAATTCCTTCATCGGCATCTCCCAGGCCCAGACGACCAATCTCGCCGTCGTGGCGCCGGGCATCGCCGAGGCACTTCTGGCGACCGCGCTCGGCCTCGTGGCGGCGATCCCGGCCGTCGTCATCTACAACGTCTTTGCACGATCGACAGCCGGATACCGCCTTCTCCTGGGCGACGCCTCGGCTGCCGTCGAGAGGCTGGTGAGCCGCGAGATCGACCGCCACGCCCAGGCGCCTCGCGGGCGCATCCAGGCGGCGGAGTAGGGCCATGGCCGGAAGCCTGCGACGCGACGTCGGCGGCGACGACCTCGAGGAAGAGCACGAGATCAACGTCACGCCCTTCATCGACGTCATGCTGGTCCTGCTGATCATCTTCATGGTCGCCGCGCCGCTCGCGACCGTGGACGTCAATGTCGACCTGCCGGCATCGACGGCGACGCCGCAGCCACGCCCCGACCAACCGGTCTACGTGACGGTGCGCGAGGATCTTTCCGTCACCATCGGCGAGGAGGACGTTGCCCATGCCGTTCTGGGCGCGGCGATCGACACCGCGACCGAGGGCGACAAGGAAGCGCGCATATTCCTGCGGGCCGACAGGACGGTGGCCTATGGCGACCTGATGAACGTGATGAACCTCATGCGGTCGGCGGGATATCTGAAGATCGCCCTCGTCGGTCTCGAAACGACGGTCGCGCCCGTCGTTCGACCCGTGGCCGGAGGTGGAGAGGCCGAGTGACCGCCGCGGCCGACATAGCGTTTTCGCGCCAGCTCGCCGTGACCGGCCCCGGTCACGTGCTGCTGTGGAGCTGCGCCGGCCTTCTCATGCTGTCCGCACATGTGGGGGCAGCAGTGTGGGCCCTGCAGCAGCCCGCGCTCCTTCCCCAGGACGATCCGGGCTCACCGGCGATCATGGTCGAACTCGCGCCGGTAGTCGCCGCCCCCGAGGCGATGGAGGAGCAGATCTCGACCGAAGCTGTCGATTCCCAAGCAGTCGAGGCGCCGCCGACTGTCGAGCCGATCAAGCCGGTCGAAACTGTCCGTCCGGTGGCCGATCCTCGTCCCGCGCCGGTCGAGCCGGTGACCGAGGACCGGATCGAGCCCGTTCGCGAGACGGAACGACCCACGGTGACTGCGCGGGCCGAGCCGGTGCCCCCGGTCGCGCTGGAGCGCGCCCAGCCGACGAGGCCGGAAAGCATCACGCCGTCGACAACCGAGGCGCCGACGCAGCAGGCCGTCGAGCCGGACGTGATCGAGCCGCTGCCGGAAGAAGTCGATCCCATCGAGGAAATGGTCACGGCAGCGCTGGAGAATGTCGAGGTTCCGCTGCCGATGGCGCGGCCCACACCGCCGCCCGCGCCGGCACGCGAACCTGCCCGCGCCGAACGGCGGCCGGAAGCGCAGCCCACGCGCCGGACGCGCCAGCAACAGGCGGCACCGGCACGCGCCACCAACCAGGCGCGCATCCAGACCCAGGAAAGGGCGCCCGTGGCCAGCGCGGCGCAGACGAGCGCCGGGCGTTCGGCGTCGGTATCGCCGGCGCGCTGGCAGTCGCGGCTGCTGGCCCATCTCGAGCGTCGCAAGCGCTATCCGGAGTCCGCGCGCAGAAGCCGAAGTGAAGGCACGGCCTATGTGCGTTTCTCGATCGACGGCGACGGCAATGTCGGGTCGGTCAGCCTTGCACGGTCCTCCGGGATCGCCGCGCTCGACGAGGAGGTGGTCGCCATGGTCCGGCGCGCCTCGCCGGTGCCCGCGCCGCCACCCGGCGTGAACCGCACGATCATGGTGCCCGTGCGTTTCAACCTGCGCTGAGCCGCTTCTATCTGAGAACAAGCACTCGGCACGGATCGCCAGCCCGGGCGGCGGGCGTGTGTGGCGGCCTGACGATCAGGCCTCCGGCCTCGGCGAGTGTACGCAACATGGAGGAGTCCTGGATTTCGAACGGCGTTGCCACGAGACGCGAGCCGTCCACTCGCGTACGCGCCCTGACATAGTCTTCGCGCAGGTCGTTGGCGGCCATGTCGGCTCCGAGCACGCCGTCCTGAAAATCGTGCACCGCTTCGCTTCCTGCGAGCCTTGCCACCAGAGGCTTCACGAAGAGATGAGAGCAAACGAGGCTCGCCACGGGATTTCCCGGGAGACCCAGAACGCGCACCTTGCCGAAGCGGCCGAACATCAGCGGCTTCCCCGGCCGCATCGCGATCTTCCAGAAATCGAGCTCCATCCCCATGCCGACCAGCACTTCGCGCATGAGGTCGTGATCGCCGACCGACGCACCGCCGATCGAGACGATCGCATCGGCACCGTTGGAAAGTGCGGCGTCCACCGAAGCCCTTATCGCGGCGCGCTTGTCAGGCACGATGCCGAGATCGTCCACTTGCCCTCCCGCTGCCTCGACGATCGCCGCGATGCCGTAGGCATTGGAAGCGATGATCTGGCCGGGCCCCGTCCGGCCACCCGGCAGGACCAGCTCGTCACCGGTCGCGATCAGCGCGACACGTGGCCGCCGCACGACCGGCAGCGCGGCGTGGTTGGCAGCGGCCGCCAGCGACAGTGCCGCCGGATCCAGCGTCCTGCCGGCTGGAAGCAGCGCCTCGCCCTCCACGAAGTCGAGCCCCTTTTTCCGGATATGGCGTCCGCGCGCCGTCGATTCGGTCGCCTCGACGGTGTCCTGGTCGACCCGCCGCGCATTCTCCTGGATCAGTATCGTGTCCGCGCCATCGGGCAGCGGCGCGCCGGTGAAGATGCGAACTGCCTCTCCGCTTCCGACCCCTCCGGAGAAGGGCCGTCCTGCCGGGGCCTCGCCGATCAGGCGCAGCAGCGCCGGCACCGTCTCTATGTCGGCCGCCCTTACCGCATAGCCATCCATCGCCGAAGCGTCGAAAGGCGGCTGTGTCCTCAGCGCCGCGATCGGTTCGGCAAGGACGCGGCCGGCAGCCTCGTGGAGGCCTGTATTTTCTGGTTCGAGAGGTTCCACGCCGTCGAGGAGCCGCGACAGGGCATCCGCGACGGACAGAAGGCCCATATCAGGCTCCGCCGGCGTGGAAGTCGCCCGACTTGCCGCCGGTCTTTTCCAGCAGCCGGACACCGCCGATCACCATCTCGCGGTCGATCGCCTTCGCCATGTCGTAGATGGTGAGGCAGGCGACGCTGGCCGCCGTCAGCGCCTCCATCTCCACCCCGGTCTTCCCCGACACGCGTGCCAGCGTGGTGACCCGCAAGCCGGGCAGGGCCTCGTCCGGCTCGATGTCGACCGCGACCTTCGAGAGAAGGAGAGGGTGGCAGAGCGGGATCAGTTCGTGCGTCTTCTTGGCGGCCATGATCCCGGCGATCCGCGCGGCGCCGATCACGTCGCCCTTCCGGGCATTGCCCTCGATTATGGTGGCGAGGGTCTCGGGTTTCATGACGACGTACCCCTCGGCGCGCGCCGTGCGCATCGTCTCGGCCTTGCCGCCGACGTCGACCATCGACGCCTCGCCGGACGCGCCCAGATGGGTGAGGGTGCCTCCGCCGGCCATCAGCCCGCAAGCCTCGCGGCCGTGCTGCCGCCGAGCAGCTTCCGCGTGGCGGCGGCGACGTCGCCCTGCCGCATAAGGCTCTCGCCGACCAGGAAACTGCGGATACCGCTGCGGGCGAGCCGCACGCAATCCTCATGCGTGAAGATGCCGCTCTCGCCCACCAGAAGCCGGTCGTCCGGCACCATCGTCGCCAGCCGCTCGCAGGTTGCCAGATCGACCTCGAAGGTCCTCAAGTTGCGGTTGTTGACGCCGATGAGCGGGGAGGCGAGCTGGAGCGCCCGCTCCATTTCCGCCTCGTCATGGACCTCGACGAGGACGTCCATTCCGAGAGCGAAGGCGTGATCCTCGAGCCGGCGTGCCTCGTCGTCGGAGAGGCTCGCCATGATGACGAGGATGGCGTCGGCGCCCCAGGCGCGGGCCTCGTCGACCTGGTAGGTCTCGAACATGAAATCCTTGCGCAGCGCCGGCAGCGTCACGGCCGCGCGTGAAGCGGTCAGGAACTCCGGCGCGCCCTGGAAGGACGGGGCATCCGTCAGAACCGACAGGCAGGCCGCGCCGCCCTCCTCATACGCGCGGGCAAGGGCCGGCGGGTCGAAATCCTCGCGGATCAATCCCTTGGACGGGCTGGCCTTCTTGATCTCGGCGATCAGCGCGAAGTCCCCGGCGTCGATGCGTGCGCCAAGTGCCTTCATGAAGCCGCGTGCAGGCGCGGCATCGCGTGCCCGCGCAGCTATCTCGGCCGGCGCGATCCGTGATTTCGCAGCCGCGATCTCGGCCTTCTTGTAAGTCTCGATCTTCTTGAGGATGTCCGCCATCAGCCCGCCTTGCCGCTCGAGACTTCGACGATCCTGTCGAGCGCCTCCCGCGCCTTTCCGGTATCGATCGAGCGTGCGGCCAGCGCGGCTCCCTCCGCGATGTCCGCCGCCCGTCCCGCGATCACCAGGGCCGCGCCCGCGTTCATCACCGCAATGTCGCGATAGGCTCCAGGCTGTCCGTCGAGCACCGCGCGCAGTGCAGCCGCATTGTGGGCGGCGTCGCCGCCCTTGAGCGCCGCGAAGTCGGCCCGCGGAAGTCCCGCATCCTCGGGTGTCAGTTCGAACAGCCGCACCTTGCCGCCCTCCAGCGACGCGACCCGGGTCGTGCCCGCCGTCGTCACCTCGTCGAGCCCGTCGCCATGGACGACCCAGGCCGCTTCCGTGCCGAGTGCCTTCAGCACGTGCGCGATGGGCTCCACCCACTCGGGCGCGAAGACGCCGACGAGTTGGCGCCTGACGCCGGCCGGATTGGACAGCGGGCCCAGCAGATTGAAGATGGTGCGTGTTCCAAGCTCCACGCGGCTCGGTCCGACATGGCGCATGGCGGAATGATGCATCGGCGCGAACATGAAGCCGACGCCGGCCTCCCGGATGCAGGCCGATATCCTTTCCGGCCCGATCTCTATGTCCACGCCGAGCGCTGCCAGGGTGTCGGCCGCGCCGGACTTCGAGGAAAGCGCGCGGTTGCCGTGCTTGGCCACCGGCACGCCGGCCCCCGCGACGATGAAGGCGGCGGCCGTGGAAACGTTGTAGCTTCCCGAAGCGTCGCCCCCGGTGCCGACGATGTCGATCGCGTCCTCGGGCGCCTCCACCGTCAGCATTTTGGCGCGCATCGTCGCGACGGCGCCGGAGATCTCGTCGACCGTTTCGCCGCGCACCCGCAGCGCCATCAGGAAGCCGCCGATCTGGCTCGGCGTGGCCTCGCCCGACATCATTACGTCGAATGCGGCGCGCGCATCCTCGAAGCTGAGAGGCTTGCCGGTGGCGGCCGAGGCGATGAAGGGCTTGAGATCGCTCACGCCGGCGCCGTCAGAAGTTCAGCGCCTGCTGGATGGCGGCACGGTTCACCGTGACGCCGTACTCGCCCTGAAGTCGCGCGACGAGCTGGTCGAGCAGATCGTCGGCGATGCCCGCCGAAAGCTGGCGTCGCTGATCCTCCGCGAGGCTCTCCGGGCCCGCGCCGAGCGGCTCGAGCACCTCCGTGACCTTGAAGATCAGCTGTGCGTCGCCGCTCGGGGCAGGAAAGGATCCGGTCGCGCCCTGCGCAACCTCGAATGCGGCATCCACGCCGCCCGTTCCGAAGTCGGCATCGTCGGAGCCTCGCTTCAGGCCGCGCTTGGTCTGCTTTTCCAGCGTGAGCTCGGCTGCGACGTCGTCCATCGACGCGCCATCGTCGATGCGCTTGCGCAATTCCTCGGCGCGTGCGGATAGCCGCGTGACTGCCTCGGCCGCCTTCCAGTCGGCGACGACCCGCTCGCGGACCTCGTCGAGTGTGCGGTCGCGTGCCGGCGTGACACCCTCGACCTCGAAGAACACGAAGCCATTGGCGCCCGTGGGCACGGAGGGGTTCTCCACCCCCGGCTCCGTCTCGAAGGCTTCGGCAAGCAGCCGCGCCGCTTCCGGCAGGCCGTCGACCAGCGTGCCGTCGGGACCGCGACCGCTCCGGTCTATCGCCTCGATCGTCCTGACCTGGAGTCGCTGCTTGGCCGCAGCCTCCGCGAGGCTGTCGCCGCCGGCGCGCGCATCCTCGTAGGAATCGTGCACGTCGAGAAGGATGCGGTTCGCCTCTGCCAGCGCCAGTTCCTGCCGGATGTCCGCCTCGACATCGGCGAGCGGACGGATCACTTCCGGCGTCACTTCGGTTACGCGGACAAGGACATGGCCGAAATTGCCGCGGACCACGTCGGATACCGCGTTCGGCTCGAGACCGAATGCAGCCTCCGCGATCGCCTGGTCCGGCACCCGGTCTCGCGGGAACGTGCCCAGCAGGAGATCGCTGGCCGTCTTGCCCTGTTCTGTCGCGACCTCCTCGAACGGCTTGCCCCCGCGTATGGCGTCGAGCGCGGTCCGTGCCGCCTCCTCGGTGGCGAAGACGAGCTGCTCGATGCGGCGGCGCTCGGCGGTCGTGTACTCGGAACGATGGCGCTCGTAGTCCTCGCGCACCTGATCCTCGGTGATGGCAGCCGGGTCGGCGATGTCGGCGGGTTCGAGCCGCACATAGGCGATCTTGCGGTATTCGGGCGCGGCGTAGCTCTGCTTGCGTTCCTCGAACCAGGCGGCCAGTGCGTCGTCGGTAGGATCCTCGATCGGTTCGACAAGGCTCTGCGGCAGCACGATGTACTCCACGGTCCGGTCCTCGCCCTGATAGAGAGCGACCGCTCTCAGAAAGGTTTCCGGCGCGGCGAGCCCGTCGGAGACGGCTTCCACGATCTGCTGCCGCATCGCCACCTGCTCGCGGTTGCGCAGATAGTCTTCCGGCCGCATGCCCACCTGGCGGAGCACGTAGTCGAATTGCTGGCGGTTGAACTGGCCGTCGGGTCCACGGAAGGCCGGGTCTTCCGCGGTCAGCTCCGCCAGCCGGTCCCTCGACATGCCGAGTCTGAGGCGGTTCGCCTGCTCGTCCAGCACCGCGCCGGCGAGGAGTTGCGCCAGCACCTGGTCGTCGACGCCGAGCGCGCTTGCCTGCTCGCGCGTCACACGCTGCCCGAACTGCTGCTGGTAGAGCATCACCTGGCGATCGTAGGCCAGCCGGAAATCGACCGTCGAAACCTTGGTGTCGCCTGCCGTAAGCACGGTGTTGCCGCCCGTCCCGGTCATGATCTGCCCCGAGATGCCCCAGACGGCGAAACTCAGGACAAGAAGGATAAGCAGCAGTTTGGCGACCCAGGATCCGGTCGCGGAGCGAAGGGCGTCGAGCATGGTTGTTTCCCGTTTCAAGGCAGGCAATAGCGCCGTTCCACCAATGAGTCGATTGCTTTATGGCCGCAATTTGGTAGTCAGACCGCTCCGATCGCCCGCATGATCCAAGCCACGACAGACGAGGTTGCGATGTCACAGCCGATCCGCCCGCTCGTTGCCGGAAACTGGAAAATGCATGGGCGCCAGGCAGATCTGGCCGAACTGCGCACCATCGCGCACGGCTTCATGCACGGGCTCGACGCCGAGACCGAGGCGCTGGTCTGCGTGCCCGCAACGCTGATTTCGCGCGCCGCCGAGGTGGTCAAGGGCAGTCCCGTCAGGGTCGGCGGACAGGACTGCCACGCCGAGACGTCCGGCGCCCACACTGGCGACGTTTCGGCGGAGATGCTTAAGGATGCCGGCGCCACGGCCGTCATCGTCGGTCACAGCGAGCGGCGCACCGATCACGGCGAGGACGATGCGCGCGTGCGCGCCAAGGCCGAGGCCGCCTGGCGCGCCGGACTTCTCGCCATCATCTGCATCGGAGAGACGCAGGATCAGCGCGACGACGGCGAGACGCTGGAGGTTTTGACGCGACAACTCCAGGGTTCCGTGCCCGACGGCGCGACGGCCGCCAACGCGGTCATCGCCTACGAACCCGTCTGGGCCATCGGCACGGGCCTTACCCCGACGCCGATCGACGTCGCCAAGGCGCACGGCCACATAAGGAGCGAGCTGGGCAGGCTTCTCGGCGAAGCCAGCGAGCGCATGCGCATCCTGTATGGCGGTTCGGTGAAGCCCGCCAACGCCGCCGAACTGCTGAGCGTGGAAAATGTCGATGGCGCGCTGGTGGGCGGGGCAAGCCTGCGGGCTGCGGATTTCCTCGGCATCGCGGAAGCGTACCGCAACTTCTGACGCCCGTCCGGCCGGCCGTTGCGGCGCACCGGGTGCGACCCCATATCGTGGCGACGGGCTTGGAAATGCCGCCAAAGGCGTGTATTGAGCCGCGTCTTTGAACGGGCCGGTCGCGGTTCGTCGATCCAATCCGGACCCTTCCATGCAGACCATCCTGATCGTCATCCATCTTCTCGTCGTACTCGCGCTCGTCGGCGTCGTGCTGCTCCAGCGCTCCGAGGGCGGCGGACTCGGGATCGGCGGAGGGTCTGGCTTCATGACCGCCCGCGGCGCGGCAAACGCGCTGACGCGCGCGACCGCCTTCCTTGCGGTTGCCTTCTTTGCGACCTCGCTTTCGCTTTCGATCCTCGCGCGCTACGGCGAACGGCCGACCGACATTCTCGACCGCGTCCCGCAGGGTGGCCAGCAGGTGCCGAGCGGAGAAGGTGGCGTGCTCGATCAGCTCGGCGGCTCGACGCCACCCGCCGCACCGGCCACGCCTGCCGCTCCGAGTGCGCCTGCCGCCGACATCCCTGCGCCGGCCGAATCGGCACCCACGCCTCCGTCGGATGCGGCGCCGGCGGCACCAGCGGTCCCTGCCGCACCCCAGCAGGCGCCAAACGCACAGTAAGCCGCCAGTCGAAACCGCGCATCTGTTGTGGCGCGGTAACACAGGGCTCGCCTCGTGCGCGAGCCCCCGTCACTGAAGGCGTCCGGGACCGCCGGAGCTCTTGAGCGCAGGCATCGTTCGACACTATAGAATGTGAGGGTTTGCATGGAGGCCGCGGCAACCACCGGCCACTCATGCGTTCCTAGGGCAACATATCGGGCTGGGGTCTTCACTCATGCGGATCGGAACTTCCGTTCGCGTCTCGCTGGCGGCGGGACTCGTCGTGGCGTTTTCATCGTTCATCGCGCCGACTGCGGCCGTCTCTCAGGAATACGGTTCGCACGGTACGCCGGCACTGCGCGCCGCCGTCGAGCGGCCGGCGAACGTCGCGCCTCAACCGGCCGCCGCGCCGCGCAAGCCCCCGACCCGGGCCGAGCGCAAGGCCATGGCCGAGGCCGAGGAGCGGGCGCGGATCGAGGCGGAGCGGAAGGCAGCGGAGCGTGCGCAGGCCCGCACGCTGCCCGGCGTCTTTTCGGCGCTCTTCGGTCGCGCGCAGCCGGCGCAGTCCGAGCAGGATCGCGCCTATCAGGACGGGCGGAAGGGCAAGAAGGAATTCAAGGTCCGCAGCGAGTTCGAGCCCCAGTCCGTCGCCTATTCCGGCGGATACAAGCGCGGCACGATCGTCATCGATACCAGGGCGCGCTACCTTTATCTGGTCGAAGGACCGTTCTCGGCGCGCCGCTACGCGGTCGCCGTCGGCAAGGAAGGGCTGCTCTTCACCGGCACGGCGTCGGTCGGCGACATGCAGGAATGGCCGCGCTGGATCCCCACCAAGGAGATGCAGGAACGCGAGCCGAAGAAATACGGCCAGTACAAGGACGGCATGGACGGCGGGCCGGACAATCCGCTCGGCGCACGCGCGATCTACCTCTACCAGGGCAAGCGCGACACCTATATCCGCATCCACGGCACCAATCAGCCGGAATCGATCGGCAGCGCCTCCTCCAACGGCTGCTTCCGCATGGTCAACGACCACGTCATCGATCTCTACCGCCGCGTGAAGATGGGCACCGAGGTGGTCGTTCTTTAGCGCGGCTGCGGCCGCGCGCTCACGCCTTGTGAAAACCGCGGGGTCGCTGCGATTGGGGCTGGCGCAAACACACATCGCGCGCTAAGCACCGACTCCCATGGCGCGATATGTTTTCATAACCGGCGGCGTGGTTTCCTCACTCGGCAAGGGCATAGCATCAGCGGCTCTCGGAGCATTGCTCCAGGCGCGCGGCTACCGTGTCCGGCTGAGGAAGCTCGACCCCTATCTCAACGTCGACCCCGGGACGATGAGTCCCTACCAGCACGGCGAGGTCTTCGTCACCGATGACGGGGCCGAGACCGATCTGGACCTCGGCCACTACGAGCGGTTTACGGGACGGTCCGCCAACCAGGCGGACAACATCACCACCGGCCGCATCTACAAGAACATCATCGAGCGCGAGCGGCGCGGCGACTATCTCGGCGCCACCGTCCAGGTAATTCCCCACGTCACCGACGAGATCAAGAAGTTCGTCCTCGACGGCAACGAGGACTACGACTTCGTGCTGTGCGAGATCGGCGGCACGGTCGGCGATATCGAGGCGATGCCTTTCCTCGAGGCGATCCGCCAGCTCGGCAACGACCTCCCGCGCAACAACGCGGTCTATGTGCACCTGACATTGATGCCCTGGATTCCGGCCGCCGGCGAACTCAAGACCAAGCCGACCCAGCACTCCGTCAAGGAACTGCGCGGCATCGGCATCGCGCCCGACATATTGCTCGTGCGCGCCGACCGGCCGATCCCCAAGGAGGAACGCCGAAAGCTTTCGCTCTTCTGCAACGTGCGCGAATCGGCCGTGATCCAGGCGCTCGACGTCGCCCACATCTACGACGTGCCGATGGCCTACCATCAGGAAGGTCTCGATTCGGAGGTGCTGGCCGCCTTCGGCATCGATCCCGCGCCGAAGCCGCGCATGGAGCGCTGGCAGGACGTCTCCAGCCGAATCCACAACCCCGAGGGCGAGGTCACGATCGCCGTCGTCGGCAAGTACACGGGCCTCAAGGACGCCTACAAGTCGCTCATCGAGGCGCTGTCGCATGGCGGCATCGCAAATCGCGTGCGGGTGAAGCTCGACTGGATCGAGAGCGAGATCTTCGAGAAGGAGGACCCGGCGCCCTTCCTGGAGAAGGTGCACGGAATCCTGGTGCCCGGCGGCTTCGGCGAGCGCGGCTCCGAGGGCAAGATACTCGCGGCCAAGTTCGCTCGCGAGCGCAAGGTGCCCTATTTCGGCATCTGCTTCGGAATGCAGATGGCCTGCATCGAGGCGGCGCGATCGCTGGCCGGTATCGAGGGTGCGTCCTCGACCGAATTCGGTCCCGCGAAGGAGCCCGTCGTCGGCCTGATGACGGAATGGCTGAAGGGGAACATGCTGGAGAAGCGCGCTTCCGCGGGCGATCTCGGCGGCACGATGCGGCTCGGCGCCTACGATGCTCGCCTCGAGGCCGGATCGCGCATCGCCGGCATCTATGGCGACACGAAGATCTCCGAGCGCCACCGCCATCGCTTCGAGGTCAATATCGACTACCGGGAGCGGCTGGAAAATTGCGGCCTGGTCTTCGCCGGCATGTCGCCCGACGGCGTGCTGCCCGAAACGGTCGAGTATCCCGACCACCCCTGGTTCATAGGCGTCCAGTACCATCCGGAGCTGAAGAGCCGGCCTTTCGAGCCGCATCCGCTCTTCGCGAGCTTCATCGGGGCGGCCGTCGAGCAGAGCCGGCTGGTCTAGCCGAGGGGCGTCCAATGGTGTTCACCGAGGAACAGACACTCATCCGCGATACGGCGAGGGCTTTCGCGCGCGACGTGCTGGAGCCCGGCGCTGCCCGCCGCGACCGCGAGAAGGCGATCGAGCCAGAAGTCGTCAGCGCGCTGGGCGATCTCGGCTTCCTGGGAATGACCGTTCCCGAAGAGGATGGGGGCGCCGGGGCCGACTATGTCTCCTATGCGCTCGCCCTCATGGAAGTGGCGGCTGGAGACGGTGCGATCTCGACCGTGATGAGCGTGCACAACGCGCCCTTCAACGCCATTCTCCAGCGCTATGCGACGCCCGAGCAGAAGAGGCGCGTTCTTCGCCCGGCGGCCGCGGGCGCCTTCATCGGCGCATTCGCCCTGACCGAGTCCGAGGCCGGTTCCGATGCGGGCGCGCTGCGGAGCCGCGCGCGCCGGCAGGGCGACGGCTACGTCGTCGACGGGTCGAAGGAGTTCATCACGTCAGGTCGGCTCGCAGGCTGGACGATACTCTTCGCGCGTATGGAGGGAGCTGACGCCCGCTCCGGCATCACGGCCTTCATGACGCCCACCGACGCGAAGGGCTATGTCGTCGCCAAGGTCGAGGAAAAGCTTGGCCAGCGCTGCTCGGACACCTGTTCGCTCCGCTTCGAAGGTCTCGAGATACCGGCGGAAAACCGCATCGGGGAGGAAGGCGAGGGGTATCGCATCGCACTTTCCAGCCTCGAGACCGGGCGGATCGGGATCGCCGCCCAGTCGGTCGGCATGGCGCAGGCGGCCTTCGAGCAGGCGGTGGCCTACGCGAACCAGCGCAGAAGCTTCGGCAAGCCGCTGGTCGAGCACCAGGCGGTCGCCTTCCGCCTCGCCGACATGCGCACGCAGATCGAGGCCGCGCGCCAGCTCGTCCTCAACGCCGCCCGGATGAAGGACGCCGGCCTCCCATGCCTCACCGAGGCCGCTATCGCGAAGCTGTTCGCATCGGAGGCGGCCGAACGCGTGGTCTCCGCGGCGCTCCAGACCTTCGGCGGCTACGGCTACATCGCCGACACCGCCGTGGAGCGCATCTACCGCGACGTGCGCGTCTGCCAGATCTACGAAGGCACGTCGGACATCCAGAAGATCATCATCGCGCGCAGCCTCGCCGGCTGAGGCGGGGCTGGACCAGCCAGCGCCGTCGCATTGGCGGTTGAACTGGCGGGCGGACTCGCTATTGTGCGCTGACTGTTCGTCGGCCCTTGCGGGTCGGTGGCCAGCAGATTTTTCCGAGGGGTGCGCCGAACGGCGCTGAGACGGCGGTGAGCCGGACCCTTGAACCTGATCCGGGTCATGCCGGCGTAG
>VFQR01001349.1_pt1 | contig 19365 bp, 18 predicted proteins | sample 3512321 | NCBI WGS metagenome assembly VFQR01 (sample SAMN10412374, study PRJNA504923) | tailings metagenome | isolation source: Relicate 3 Philex TSF1 revegetated site | place: Philippines: Tuba, Benguet | collected 2017-08-29
CATCACCGAACGCGATGGCGCCCTGCGCACCGCCCGGCCCGGCAGCAAGCCCAGCGCCCCGATCGCCGGCGTGCCGGCGGTCGTGGCCGAGGGCCAGGGTGGCCTGCTGGACGTTCAGCTGGACAGCGATTTCGCCCGCAACCGCACGATCTACTTCTGCTTTGCCGAGCCCAGCGCTGACAAGAAGACCAACAGCACGGCGCTGGCCCGCGCGCGGCTCAGCGAGGACAACAAGCGCCTGAGCGAGGTGAAGGTCATCTTCAGCCAGCAGCCCAAGATGGACAGCAAGCATCACTTCGGCTGCCGCATCGCCGAGGCGCCGGACGGCAAGCTCTTCCTGAGCCTGGGCGAGCGCTACAAGGGCATGCAGAGCGCCCAGACGCTGGACAACCACCTCGGCAAGATCGTGCGCGTGAACAAGGACGGCAGCGCGCCGGCCGACAACCCCTTCGTCAACACGCCCGGCGCCCTGCCCGAGATCTGGAGCTATGGCCACCGCAATTCGCAGGGTCTGATCATCGACGCGCAGGGCCGCGTGTGGGAGCACGAGCACGGCCCGCAGGGCGGCGACGAGCTCAACCTGATCAGCCCGAAGCTCAACTACGGCTGGCCCGTCATCACCTACGGCGAGAACTACGGCGGCGGCAAGATCGGCGAAGGCATTGCCGCCAAGGCGGGCATGGAGCAGCCGGTCGTGAAGTGGGTGCCGTCCATCGCACCCGCCGGCCTGGTGCGCCTGAAGAGCGACAAGTACGGCCCGGCCTGGCAGAACAGCTTCTTCATCGGCTCGCTGAAGTTCGGCCACCTGGAGCGGGTGAAGCTCGACGCCAGCAACCGCCCGGCCGAGCAGGAGCGCCTCTTCCCCGATGCCGGCCGCATGCGTGATGTGCGCGAAGGCCCGGACGGCCTGCTCTACCTCGTGCTTGAAGCCCACGGCAAGATCGTGCGCGTGAAGCCCTGATGCGAAACCCCGCTTGAGTCTGCGACCATCGGCCCCGCAAGGGAGATGCCGATGCTCAACGACAAGATCCGCCGCCTGGCTGCAGCACTGCTGACGACCGCTGCCACCGCGCAAGCTGCGCCGCTCACCCCCGCCGACCTGCCCCCAGCCGCGCGCGACTGGCTGCCCTGGGCGCTGCAGGGCCAGCCCGCCCTCGGCTGCCCGGCAGGCGCCGCCGAGGGCGACGCCCCGGTGTGCGTGTGGCCGGGCCGTTTGCAGTTGAGCGCGAGTGCGCGTGAGGCCAGCTTCCGGCTGGAAGTGCAGGTGTTCGGCGCGCCGGCCCGCGTGGCCTTGCCGGGCGAAGCCGGCGCCTGGCCGCAGGACGTGAAGGCCGCCGGCCGCGCGTTGCCGGTCATCGGTGCCGACGAGCGCCCCACCGTGTGGCTGCCGCCCGGCGCGCATGTGCTGGAAGGCCGCATCGCCTGGGGCGGCGCCATGCCGCAGGACCTGGCGGTGCCGCCGGGGCTGGCGGCCATCGTCGTCAGCAGCGATGGCGCCACACAGGCCCGCAGCCCCGATGGCAACGGCCGGCTGTGGCTGCGCGCCGTCGCGAGCCCGGCCGAGGCGAGCGACAGCCTCAGCGTGCAGACCACGCGCCTCGTGGACGACGACCTGCCGCTGATGGTGACCACCGCCTTCGAGCTGCGCGTGGCCGGCCGCGCGCGGCCCGTGGAGCTGCCGCAGGCCCTGCTGCCGGGCCTGCGTGCGGTGGAGCTGACCAGCCCCCTGCCCGCCCGGCTGGCCGACGACGGCCGCCTCATCGTGCAGGCGCGCCCGGGCAGCTGGCACCTTGAACTCCGTTCGCGGCTGAACACGCCGGTGCAGGCGCTCAAGCTGCCCGAGGCCGCCAGCGACGAGGAGGTGTGGGTGGTGAAGGCCCAGCCGACGCTGCGACTCATCCGCCCCGAGGGAGCCATCAGCGTTGACCCGCGCCAGGTCGAGATGCCCGAGGCCTGGCGTTCGCTGCCGGCGTTCCGGATGAAGCCGGGCGAGACCCTCAAGCTGACCGAGCTGCAGCGCGGCAACCCCAAGGCCGCGCCGGATGCGCTGCGCCTGAACCGGCGGCTGTGGCTGGACTTCGACGGCCAGGGCCTGACGGCGCAGGACCGCTTCTCGGGCCAGATCACCGCCAGCGCGCGCCTGGCCATGTCCGCGCCGGGCCAGCTCGGCCGCGCGGCCCTGCAAGGGCAGGACCAGCCCATCACCCGGCTCGCCGCCGACGGCCCCGCCGGCTTCGAGGTGCGCGAGCGCGAGACCCGCATTGAAGCCGACAGCCGCTGGCCGACAGGCGCCCCCTTGCCCGCCAGCGGCTGGACGGTCAGCGTGGACGCGCTGCAAGCCGCTCTGCAACTGCCACCGGGCTGGCGCCTGCTGCATGCGCAAGGCCCGAGCGTGGCGCAAGGCGCCTGGACGAGCCTGTGGACGCTGTGGGACTTTTTCTTCGTGCTGCTGGCCGCGCTGGCCGCCTACCGCCTGCTGGGCTGGCGCGTGGGCGCGCTGCTGGCCGTGGCGCTGGTGCTGACCTGGCACACGCCCGGCAGCCCGCCGGCTGCGCTGTGGTTCGGGCTGCTGGCACTGACGGCGCTGGCCCGCGTGCTGCCGGCCGGCCGCGCGCAGGCAGCCTTCGCCCGCGGGCGCCTCGCGGTGGCCGCGCTGCTGGCGCTGGTGATGCTGCCGTTTGCGGTGGATGAGGTGCGACTGGCGCTGTACCCGAGCCTGGAGCCGGTGCACGGCACCGCCACAACACGCCAAGGGCCGCCCCTTGCGCAGGCACCCGCGATGATCGAAGAGAAGGTCGCACCAGCACCCGCGATGAAGGCAGCGCCCGGCCGCGAGCGTGTGTATTTGTCGAGCACCCGCAACGCACTGGAACGCGTGGACCCCAGCGCCCGCGTGCAGACCGGCCCCGGCCTGCCGACCTGGGCCTGGCGCGAGCATGAATTGCAATGGAGCGGCCCGGTCACGCCCGAGCAGACGCTGCGCCTGTGGCTGCTGCCGCCCTGGGCGACGGCGTTGCTGCACCTCGCCGGCCTGGCCCTGCTGGCGCTGGCACTGGCGGCCGTGGCCGGCTTGAAGCGGCCTGGCCGCGGCGGGCCTGCCACCGGCTCGGCCCTGATGCTGGCGCTGGCCTTCGGCCTGTGCGGCACGCCCACCCCCAGCGAGGCGACCGCCCCCGTCGCCAAGCCCGCAGCGGCAGCCCCCACGGCCGACACGCCCACCAGCGCCGCAGCCTGGCCGAACGACGCCCAGCTACAGACCCTGCGCGACAAGCTGGCGGCTCCGCCCGACTGCCTGCCGCACTGCGCCGAGCTGTCGCGCCTGCTGGTGAGCGCGGCGGGCTCGAGCGTGCAGCTGCGCGCCGAGATCCACGCGCAGGCTCTGGTGGCCGTACCGCTGCCCGGCCAGGGCACCGGCTGGCAGCCCGCCAGCATCACGCTGGACGGGCAGCCTGCCGCCACCCGGCGCGACGACCAGGGCCAGCTCTGGGTGGCCGTGCCGGCCGGCGTGCACCAAGTGGTGCTGAGCGCCGACGTCGGCAGTGCGGCCGGGCTGGACATCAGCCTGCCGCTGCCGCCACGCGCACTGCAGGCCGACCTCAAGGGCTGGACCCTGGCCGGGCTGGACCCCCGCGGGCAGAGCACCGGCGCCATCACCTTGAGCCGTGAGCCCGTGGCCGGCACCGCCCGCGCCGAGGACGCCGGCACCCAGCGCGACGCCCTGCCCCCGCTGGTGCGCGTGAACCGCCGCCTCGACCTCGGCCTGCGCTGGCAGGCCACCACGACGCTGGAACGCCTGGCCCCGAGCCGCGCGCCGCTGCGCGTGAGCTGGCGCCTGCTGCCTGGCGAAGCCGTGAGCGATGCCCGCGTGACGGTGGACGGTGACACCGCCAGCCTGCAGCTCGGCGCCGAAGACCTGGTGGAAGTGGCCAGCAGCATCAAGCCCAGCGAAGCCCTGACGCTGACCGCCAGCCAGGCCCCGCACCAGGTGGAACGCTGGACCCTGGACGCGGCCACGCAATGGCATGTGGACGCCGGCGGCCTGCCGGCGACCGCGCTGCAACAGGACGGCCGCTGGCAGCCCGAGTGGCGCCCCTGGCCGGGCGAGACGCTCAAGCTCACCGTGCGCAAGCCGGCCGGCGTGGCCGGGCAGACGCTCACGCTGGACGCCGCCACCACGACGGTCAACCCGGGCGAGCGCAGCACCGACATGACGCTGGCCCTGCAGCTGCGTGCCAGCCTGGGCGGACCGCAACGCCTGGCCCTGCCACCCGGCGCCGAGCTGCTGGGCGTGACCCTGAACGGCAACCCCCTGCCGCTGCAGTTGCGTGACGGCGCTCTCAGCCTGCCGCTGACGCCCGGCGCGCAGTCGGTGGAGGTGCGCTGGCGCGCGCCCGAGTCCATGGGCCTGCTGTGGCGGCATGAAGGCCTGCCGCTGGGCCTGCCAGGCGTCAACGATGCACTGCTGCTGCAGGTGCCGCAGGACCGCATCGTGCTGGCCACAGGCGGGCCGCTGATGGGCCCGGCGGTGCTGATCTGGGGCGTGCTCGGCGTGGTGCTCGTGCTCGCGTGGTTCGCACCGCGCGGCCTGCCGGGCGTGATGGCCCGGCCGGCCTGGCTGGTGCTGGCCCTGGGCGTGGCGCCGGTGTCGATGGGTGCCTTGGTGGTGCTGGCCGGCTGGTTCGCGCTGCTGGAAACCCGCCGCCGCTGGGCGCCGGCGCTGGCCACCCTGGCTCGCTGGCTGCGTGTGCTGGTGCAGCTCGGCCTGCTGCTGTGGACGCTGATGGCCCTGGGCGCGCTGCTGGAGGTGCTGCGCACCGGCCTGTTGGGCTACCCCGACTTGCTGGTGGCCGGGCCGGGGTCGAGCAGCCAGCTGCTGAGCTGGTTCTCCGACCGCTTCACCGACCACACCGCCAGCGCCTGGGCGCTGAGCGCCCCGATGTGGCTCTACCGCGCCCTGATGCTCGCCTGGGCACTGTGGCTGGCGGTGTCGCTGCTGAAGTGGCTGGGCTGGGGCTGGCGCTGCTTCAGCGAAGGCGGCGCCTGGCCGGCGAGCGTGGCGGAGCCCACCGAACCGCGGGCAAAGCCGGGTGCGGCGGATGGAGCCAGCCCCGATGCGGACTCACCACACTCATGAGCACGGGCCAAAGGCCAGCGCCGTCACGAACAGCTGCAGGTACTCCGTGAGCGATTCTGGAAGCCCCGGGTAGAAAGGTGCGACAGCCGATTCAAGAAGAACGTAGCTGAGCGGCAGGCCGAGCGCGAAGCGAAGTCTCGCGCCAGGCTTTGTCGAACCGTGGCCTGGCAACACCAGCGCCAAGACGTAGAGCAGGCTTGCGAGCCACCGGAAGGCTATCTTGTGCCAGGCGTAGGTTCCGCATGACGCCAGTCCGAAATAGACCGCCCCGCCCAGAGCGGTCACCCAGCATGCCAACGTCAGCACATCGCCGATGCGCCCCGCCGCCCGGCATCGCTCTGCGTTCATGGGGCGGGTTCGGCGCTGACGGACGTCACGTCAGCTGCGTCGATCGTCACCCTGAAACGCCCGAGGTTGATCAAGCGCCTCACACCCCTCTCGATGCGCCGCGCCTCGCGCGCATCCGCAAACGGCCCCAGCCGCCAGGGTGGACATTGGCCCTGGCGGTCCAGGATGGCGATCCAGTGAGGCGTGGCGGTGCCGTCGGGCGCGGACGTCGTGTTCATCGGTGGTCGTTCTCCAGGCCCTGGCTGCGCCTGCAGGCGGACGCCGAGGCCAGGAGCACTGTCGACGAGTCTGAGCGGCGTCGGTGAGGGGCTTGAGAAGCCGGTGAAGCGAACGTGAAGTGCGCCTCGTCACGACGCCCGGTTCACGCGCGAGGTGCGATGACGACGCCAGCCGAGCCTCATCAGCTGCAACAACAAGACGTAGAAGACGATATCGACCAGCAGCGCCAGGGGCAGCATTTCGTCCTCCCACAGGGACAGCTGCCCCTCCATGGAGACGCCGGGCCGGTCGACGAGATAGGCCACCGGGAAGCCGCCCTTCAATGCGGGCCGCAGGCAGAGGCCGTCCGCGCGGGGGCCACACACATTGCCATAGGCGACCTGCTCCGTGCCCTGGCGCTGCACCTGCACCGACGCCAGCGCCAGCACCACAGCCAGCAGCAGGGTCAACAGCAGCGTGGTGAAGCGGCGCACCAGAGGCGAGGCCAGGCGTGTCATGGGCATGCGGGTCGGCAACCCCGGCAGTGTGCGACAGGCGCGCAACGCCGCCTACAGTGGCGACCATGCAGCACCTCAGCTTTGACCTCTCCGAGAGCGCCGACGGCGTCCTGACGCTGGAGGCCATGGCCTCCACCCGGGCCAGCGACCCCGCCGCCCATGCCGCCGTGATGGCCGAAGTAGACACGGCACTGGCTTGGGCGCGCGACGAGTTCGGCGGCCCGCCGGGGCCGGTCGAGGATGGGTACGAGTGGGATCACGAATTGCTGGTGCAGCGGGAGGCTGGCGGCTGGGTGACGGCGACGCTGACCTTCAGCGCGTCACCCGCCTTTGCCGAGGCCTTTCAGGCGAGGTTCGGCGCGCCCGAGGACGACTGACTCAGCCCGGCAGGCGTGCCGCCACGGGCTGCGGCGGGTCGCGCCGCTGCCGCACCGCCCGTCCCCCCTCGTAGGTCGTGACGACGCGGCTCTGCTCGCCCTCGGTCTCGCGGCGAACTCGCTGCCGGCCGCCGGGCAAGGCCTCCAGCAGCGTCGTGACCGTGCTGCGGTCGCGCACCTGCGTGGCGATGTACTGCCCGGTGCTCACGTCCAGCATGCCGCCGCGCGGCGACGCCTTGAAGTCGGCGGTCAACGACTCCGAGAAGGTCTGCCGCCCCCCGGCCACACTACCGCCGCCTTCGGTCGTCTGGCGCAGCTGGTAGGCCACCTGGCCGCCCTGGCGGTGGGTGCCTCCCGCATTCGTTCGCCAGGTCTGGCCGCCGAAGCTTGCCTCGAAGTCGGCCACCCCCCCGAAGCCTGCCGAACGGCTGCCCGTCGCCGAGCCGGCCACCGCTGTCTGCAGCTGTACCAGGGCCGACTTCATCTGCTCGACCAGCGCCGCATTGGCTTGGCCACGCTCGCCCGCAGCACCGACGCGTTTCAGCACCGCCTGCAGCGCCTCGCCCCGCGCCGCCGGAGAAGCGGCCACCGCGGTGCGGGCATCCACGCTCAGCCGCATCTCGCCATCGACCCCGCGAAGAAGCACGGACGGCTTCTCGCCCCCGGCATGCAGCTCGAACGATTCAAGGAACTGGCCCTGCATCGCACTGTTGACGGTGAGGTCCAGCCCGGCGATGACCTGCCGGTCATACCCGAGCAGGCCGCCCAGATCGAGCTCGGCCACGTCGGGCTGGCCGAGCGCGGCGAGCGCCCGGTCCAGCCCATCGGCCAAGCCCTGGACGGCGTCGCGCTCCTGCGCACTCAGCGGGGCGGAGGCTTCGATGCTGACCTGCGTGCCCGCGCTGCTGAAGCCGAGGCTGTCGGCCAGGCGCAAGGTCACCGTGCGCCCGGATTGCAGGCGCAGCTGCAGCTCGGCCGTGGACGCCTCCTTGCCCACGTCGGCCAGGGCCGCCGCTTGCGCGCTGGCAACCTCATCGGCGTGCTGCGCCCGCATCTCTGGCGACAGCCGGGCAAGCGCGCCGGGATCGTCGAAGCTCGCCGGATCGTTGGCCCGGGTTTGCTGGTAGCCCTGGCCGGTCGCAGCCAGTTGCCGCAGCAACGCTCCTCCGAGCCCACGCCACTGTTCGCCGAGGTTGTAGACGCGCGTGCTGCGGTTGCCGGCCATCAGGCGGCTGATGGTGTCACCACTGCGCTCGGGCGCCGCCCACAGACTGTTCATGGCGCGAGGCGCCGCGGACAGGCGCGGATCGGCATAGGTGTCGCTCGCGCCCGCGGCCCCGCTGGCGGCGAAGCGGGTCGACCCGACCCGCACGGCTGCCGCTGGGGTGACGGTGCGGTCCACCGCCGCAAAGGACTGCCATTGGCCGATCGTGATGCCTGCAGTGGATGAGATGACGGTCACGCGCTGCCTTCCCTGAAAGCCGCGGCACTCGGTCGGCGCTTGACGGCGATATCGGTGGTATCGGTGGTATCGGCATCCGAACCGGCAACTTGAGGCGTGAGCCGACCCTCAATACAGGTCTCTCGCCACCAGCCTCACCTCATGCAGCAGCTGCCGCGCGCCCGGCGACATCAGGTGGCCTTCGCGGGTGATGATGCCGAAGGCGTCCATGTGGCAGGGCAGCTCGATGGGCAGGATGGCCAGCACCTTGAGCGAGGCGTAGTAACGCGCCACCTCCACGGGCATCACGTGCAGGGCATCGGTGTGCTGCAGCAGGGCGGTGATCAGCAAGAGCGCCGTGGTGTCGACCACGTCGGCCGGCGGGTCGAGGGCGGCGCGGCGGAACATCAGCTCCCAGCGGTGGCGCAGCACGCTGCCCGGGGGGGGCAGCACCCACGGCCGGTCGGCGAGCGCGGCGAGCTTGAGGTTGTCGGCCTTGACCAGCGGGTGGTCGACCCGGGCTACCGCGCACACCGGCTCCACCGCCAGTTCCTCGTAGTGCAGGCCGCCCGCGGTGTCGCCCTCCAGGATGCGGCCGATCATGAAGTCGAGCGAGCCTCGTTGCAGCATGTCCAGCAGCACCTTGCTGCTCTCCATGTGCACGCCGATGCGCAGCCGCGGCGCCTGCTGCTTGATGCGGGCAATGGCGCGCGGCAGCAAGCCCATGGCCGGGGTCATGATGACGCCCACCTCCACCTGGACCGACAGGCCGTGCTTGAGCGCGACGATGTCCTCATGCGCGGCTGACAGCGAGGTGAGCGCCATGCGCGCGTGGCGGATCATGGTCTCGCCGTAGAGCGTGGGCGTCATGCCGCGCGGCTGGCGCTCGAAGAGCTTCACGTCCAGCATGTCTTCCAGGTCCTTGAGCTGCTTGGAGGCGGCGGGCTGGGTCATGCACAGCACCTCGGCGGCGCGGTGGATGTTGCGCTCGTCGTCCAGCGCGATGAGCAGCAGCAGCTGGCGCGTCTTGAGCCGTGCCCGCAGGAACCAGTTGGGGTTGGGGCTGGCGTCGGTCAGCGGGGCGGCGGTGTCGTCGTCGTCGTCCATGCTCAGGCCAGGTTCACGCGGCCGTCGGCGGCGAGCACGGTGTTGATGTCGTCGCCGGTTTCTTCCAGCTGCACCAGCGTGGCCTGCCGCGCGCCGAGCGGGTCGCGGGCCTGCAGCGCGGTAAGGATGGCCTTGTGGCGGGGCAGCGAGAGCTCGTGGGTGTTGGGCAGCTGGCTGGACAGGATGATGGACTCGCGCAGCGCCAGCGACAGCATGTTGCCGATGTAGGCCAGCAGGTCGTTGCCGGTGGCCTCGGCGATGCGCCGATGAAAGGCCAGGTCGGGCTCCAGCAGCTCGGCCGTGGTGGTGGCCGAGGCCATGCCCTCGTAGGCGGCGGCAATGCCCTGCAATTGCTCGTCGCTGGCCGCCCGGGCGGCCAGCGCGGCGGCCGCCGGCTCGAACACGCGGCGCACCTCCAGCAGCGTCTGCACGAAGTCGCGCGGGGGCTGGGCCTGGATGAGCCAGTACAGCACGTCGGGGTCGAGCATGTGCCACTCGTTGCGCGGCCGCACGATGGCGCCGGCCCGCTGGCGCGATACCACCAGGCCCTTGGCCACCAGCACACGCACCGCCTCACGCAGCACGGGGCGGCTGATGTCGTAGCGTTCCAGCAGTTGCGGCTCGGGCGGCAGCTTGTCGCCAGGCTTGAACTCGCCGCCGACGATGGCCTGCCCCAGCTCGCCGACGATGCGCGCATGCTGGCTCTTGCCCTCGGGCTGGGCACTGTAGGTGGAATGGTCCGCGCGGGTTCGCATCGGCGGCAGGTTCGCAGCTGAAAAGGGCATTATCGAAACCGGGCAACGAAGCCACCGCGGGGCGCCAGGGTCAGCGTGGCGGTGGGGCCGCGCAGGCGCCCTTGCACCAGTTCGCGTTCGCCCGAGCCGTCGGTGATGAGCTGCCCCGTGCGGCCCGAAAGCCAGTGCAGGTCGAGCTGCAACGGGCGCGCCGCCTCGCCGGCATTGAAGCCGGCGAGGAACCACTGCCGGCCCGCACGGCGCGCCAGGACGACGTACTCGCCCGGCACGCCGTCCAGGAAGCGCACCTCGTCCCACCGCGCGGGCAGCTCGCGCAGGAAGGTCTTCACGTAGGCCGGCACGGTGGCCATGCCTTGCGGCGTCTCGGCGTAGTGCTGGAGGCCCGACAGGAACAGCACGCTCTGCGCCAGCTCGAAGCCGTTGCGCGTGGCCCTCTTGATGTTGGGGATGTCGCCGAACACCAGGGGCGTGAAGTCCATGGGATCGAAGAGATTGCGGGTGAAGGGCAGCATGGCCGCGTGGCGGGCGACCTGGTCTTGGTCGTCCTGCCCGAAGGTGGCGAACTCGAATCCGCGCACCGCCTCGGTCGTCATCAGCTGCGGGTAGGTGCGGCTCCAGCCGCGCGGCAGCGTGGCGCCGTGAAAGTTCAGCAGCAGGCCCTGCGCGGCGGTTTCGTTCAGCAGGTCGACGTAGTAGGCCTGCATCGAGGCGCCGTCACCGCCGAAGAAATCCACCTTCAGGCCCTTCACGCCGAGGGCCTTCATGCGGGCGAACTCGCGCTGGCGGTCGGCGGCGGTGAGCAGCGCGCTCTTGGGCGTGTAGGGCGTGTCGTTCCAGTCGCCCGAGGAGTTGTACCAGGCCAGCAGCGCCACGCCCCGGGTGCGGGCGTAGTCGGCCAGCACCTTCATCTGCGCATCGCCGATCTTGCGGTCCCAGTCGGCGTCCACCAGCGTGTAGGGCCAGCGCATGTCGGCGGCGTAGTCGATGAAGCGCTTCTGCACGTCGAAGACGGTGGCATCGTCCTTCAGCAGCGCCCAGCTCCAGGCGGCTGCGCCGGGCTTGAGCACGCGGCGGTCCACCGGCACGGCGGGTGCGGCGAGGTCGGTGCCGAGGGTGGACTCCATCACCGTCTTCAGCGACCCGATGGCCAGCACCCGCCAGGGCGTGGTCAGGGAGCCGTCGGTCTCCGCAAGCAGCCGGCCGCCGGTGAAGACCTCGCTCGGCTCGGGCCCGTCGATGCGGTAGGTGCCGCCGGTCGATTCCGCCGCCAGGCGCGAGGCGTGGAAGCGCCCGTCCATGCCGGCCTCGGTCACGGCCACCCAGTGGGTGCCGCTGCGGAACAGCGCCGGAAAGACCCACCCCGCCTGCGACGGCGCCGGCGTGCCCACCGGGATGTCGATCTGGTAGTGCTCCTCGTAGGACGGATTGGTGCGCTTCCAGCCGGTCTTGGCGACCGCCATGGGCTGCAGCCAGGCCCGCGCATCCGGCGCGAAGGCGAAGCTCGTCAGCTCGCGCTGGAAGCGCTTGCGGCCGGGGCCCTCGACCGTGTAGCGCAGGGCCACGCCGTCATTCGCGGCGCGCACGGTCAGCACCAGGGCCTGGTCGGCGGCGTTGGCGACGGTGAAGCGCTGCTCGTTCGCCCGCACGTCCACCTGGCTGCGCTTGCCGCTGTAGAGGGTGTAGCGCTCGCGCTGGCGCGCGACGGGCGAGGTGGCCACCAGGCGCAGGTCATGGCTGAAGTCGGCCTCCTCCAGCACCAGGCCCAGGCGCGAGGGCAGCAGCACCGGCACGCCGGCGCGCTGCACCGCGTAGACGAGTTGTCGGTCCGCATTGACGCTCACATCGACCTGCAACTGGCCGTCAGGGCTGCTGAGCGCGTGGGCCAGCGCGGGCAGCGCCAGCAGCGCGGAAAGCACGGCGCGCATCACCGGCCCCAGCGCAGCACGAGGGGGTCCAGGCGCCGGGCGGCATCGAGCAGGCCGGCGCGCACCTCAGGCGACATCTCGGGGAAGGGGTGGCGCGGCGCATCGCTGCGGATCACGCCGCCTTCCTTCATCAGCGCCTTGGCGGTCAGGATGCCGCCCTGGCGGTTCTCGTAGTTGATGAGGGGCAGCCAGCGGCCGTACTGCGCCACGGCTTCCTCGCGGTCGCCGCGGTGGTAGGCATCGACGATCAGCCGAATGCCATCCGGGTAGCCGCCGCCGGTCATGGCGCCGGTGGCGCCGGCGTCCAGGTCGGCCAGCAGCGTGATGGCTTCTTCGCCGTCCCAGGGGCCTTCGATGGCCGCACCGGCCACGCGGATCAGCTCGCGCATCTTGCTGGCCGCCTGCGGCATCTCCAGCTTGAAGTACTTCACGTGCTCGATCTGGGTGGCCATGCGCGCCAGCAGCGGCACCGACAGCGGCGTACCGGCCACGGGAGCGTCCTGGATCATGATGGGAATGCCGATGGCGTCGGACAGCCGCTGGTAGAAGGCCTCGATCTGGCCCTCCGACACGCGGAACGTGGCACCGTGATAGGGCGGCATCACCATCACCATGGCCGCCCCCAGGTCCTGCGCGAGGCGGCTGCGCTCGATGCAGATCTGCGTGGAGTAGTGCGTCGTCGTGACGATGACGGGCACGCGGCCGGCCACATGCGCCAGGATGGCCCGCGTCAGCGTCTCACGCTCGGCGTCGGAGAGCACGAACTGCTCCGAGAAGTTCGCCAGGATGCACAGGCCTGTGGAGCCGGCGTCGATCATGAAGTCCACGCAGCGCCGCTGGCCGGCCAAGTCCAGCGTGCCGTCGGCATGGAAGATGGTGGGCACAACGGGGAAGACGCCGCGGTAAGGGCGGCTGGCAGTGGCGTTCATGGCATCCCTTGTCTCGGTGGGAAATGGTGTCCGCGGCGCCGCCAGACGACAGCCGCGGCCGGCTGTTCCGCCGGCCCGACCTTCATTAAAGTATGACTATTTAAGGCGGATGATCGGGTTTACCCGTGAATCGATCTGTTTTGAATCAAAAAGTATGACTAACAATCGGCCCACCCGGCCGCAGAAGCCAGGCCGCCCGAGGGGTGAGCCGATTCCGGAGACACACGCATGAGTTCCTACGCTCTCTATCCCAGCCTGCAGGACCGCGGCGTGCTGATCACCGGCGGGGCCACCGGCATCGGCCAGGCACTGGTGGAGGCCTTCGCAGCGCAGGGCGCCCGGGTGGGCTTCATCGACCTGGCCGCGGACGAAGGGCAGGCGCTGGCCGCGCGGCTGGCGCGCACCGCCCGGCATGCCCCGCAGTTCGTGGTGGCTGACCTGTCTGACGTGGACGCCCTGCGCGCGGCCGTCGCCACGCTGCGCAGCCGTACCGGCCCGTTCACCGTGTTGCTCAACAACGCCGCCAACGACAAGCGCCACGCGGTGACCGACACCACGTCCGACTTCTGGGACGCGAGCGTCGGCGTGAACCTCAAGCACCCGTTCTTCACCGCGCAGGCCGTGCTGCCGGACATGCAGGCTGCCGGCGGCGGCAGCATCGTCAACTTCGGCTCCATCAGCTGGATGCTCAAGCAGGGCGGCATGCCGGCCTATACCGCGAGCAAGGCGGCCATCCAGGGGCTCACGCGCTGCCTGGCGCGAGACTTCGGGCCGTTCAACATCCGCGTCAACACGCTGGTGCCGGGCTGGGTCATGACCGAGAAGCAGCTCAAGCTCTGGGTCACGGAAGAGACCAAGCAGGAGATTGCCAAGGGCCAGTGCATCAGCACGCCGTTGATGCCGGAGCACATCGCCCGCATGGCGCTGTTCCTGGCGGCGGACGACTCCGCCATGTGCACCGCGCAGGACTTCGTCGTCGACGGCGGCTGGGCATGACGGTGCAACGCCGCGAGGCCGGCCGGCTGCCCGACGGCCGGGTCGTCCACGAGTACACGTTGAGCAATGCCCACGGCCTGGCGATGACGGTGCTGACGCTCGGCGGCATCGTGTCGACGCTGCACGTGCCCGATGCGGCGGGCCGCGTGGCCAACGTGGTGCTGGGCTTCGACAACCTCGACGACTACATCCACCGCAACCCCGCCTTTGGCGTGATCGTGGGTCGCTACGGCAATCGCATCGGCGGAGCCAGCTTCACGCTCGACGGCCACACGTACGCGCTCAGCCGCAACGATGGCCCCAACTGCCTGCACGGCGGTGCCGAGGGCTTCGGCCACCGGCTCTGGCAGGCCGATGCGGATGCGCTGCGCACGGGCGAGGCCGCAGCCCTGCGCCTGCGCTACACCAGCCCGCACGGCGAGATGGGGTTCCCGGGCGAGCTGCAGGTCAGCGTGCGCTACGCGCTCGGCGCGGACGACAACACCTGGCGCATCGACTACGAGGCCACGACCGACCGCGCCACGGTCGTGAACCTCACCCACCACAGCTACTTCAACCTGGCAGGCAGGGGCAGTGCGCTCGGCCACCGGCTGCAGCTGCCAGCCTCGCGCTACAGCGAGGTCGACGAGCACCTGATCCCGCAGCGCCACGCGCCGGTGGCGGGCACGCCGTTCGACTTCCGCGAGCCCACGGTCATCGAGGCACGCATCCGCCAAGCCCACCCACAGCTGCTGCATGCGCGGGGCTACGACCACAACTGGCTGCTCGACGGCCCCTGCGATGCCGATGGCTTGCGCCTCGCCGCGCACCTGCACGACCCATCCTCCGGCCGACGCATGGCCATCCTCACGAGCGAGCCCGCGGTGCAGTTCTACGCGGGCAACTTTCTCGACGGCAGCCTGGTCGGCCCCGGCGGGCGCATCTACCGACAGGGCGACGGCGTGTGCCTGGAGACGCAGCACAACCCCGACTCCCCGCATCACGAAGCCAGCGACGACTGGCCCAGCACCGTGCTGCGGCCCGGCGAGGTGTGGCGCAGCTCCACAATCCACCGCTTCACCTAGGAGCGACCCATGGACCTGCCCGCGCACCAGCTGACGATGACGGTGCTGATGACCCCCGACACGGCCAACTTCTCCGGCAACGTGCACGGCGGCAACATCCTGAAGCTGCTGGACCAGGTGGCCTATGCCTGCGCCAGTCGCTACGCGGGGCGCTATGTGGTCACGCTGTCGGTCGACCGCGTCATCTTCCGCCAGCCCATCCACGTGGGCGAGCTGGTGACCTTCCTGGCCAGCATCAACCACACGGGCACCTCCTCGATGGAGGTGGGCATCAAGGTGGTGGCCGAGAACATCCGCACGCAGCAAAAGCGCCACGTCAACAGCTGCTACTTCACGATGGTGGCGGTGGACGACGCCAACAAGCCCGTGCCGGTGCCGCCGCTGCGCCCCTTCACGCCCGAGGAGCGCAGTCGCCATGCCGCGGCGATCGCCCGCAAGCAGGCCCGCGCCGCTTTGGAGACCCCTCGCGACAAGACCCCCGATGAGCAAAGCTGAACACCCCTTGTCCCTCGCCCTCGCCCAGGCCGCCACGCTGGGCGAAGGCCTGCAGTGGCATGCCGGCAGCGGCCGCTGGTGGTGGACCGACATCGAAGGGGCCTGCCTTTACGCCTGGACGCCCGGCGAGAGCTGCCCGCTGCAGGTGCGCCTGCCCGAGCGCGTGGGCAGCTTCGTGCATGCGCGCTCGGGCCGCCTGCTGCTCGCCATGGCCAAGCGCCTGGCCTGGCTGACGCTGCCCGACCTGCGCGCCACCGGCAGCCTCACCGCCGAGCCCGAGACCATTGCACCGCTGGAGCCCCAGCTCGCCACCCGCGCCAATGACGGGCGCTGTGACCGCAGCGGCGCCTTCGTGTTCGGCACCCTGCACGAGGCCGACCCGCAGCGGCCGGTGGGCGGCCTCTACCAGTACAGCCTGGCCCGCGGCCTGCGCCGGCTGCCGCTGGACGGCGTGGCGATTGCCAACAGCGTGTGCTTCAGCCCCGACGGGCGGCGTCTGTACTACTGCGACACGCCCACGCGGCGCATCGTGGTGTGTGACTACGACTCGGCCAGCGCGCGGGTCAGCGAGCCGCGGCTGTTCGTGCAGAAAGCGCCCGGGCACGGCTTTCCTGATGGCTCCGTGGTCGATGCCCAAGGCCACTTGTGGAATGCCGAATGGGGTGCCGGCACGGTGGCACGCTATGCACCGGATGGCCGCCTGGTGGCCCGCTACACCGCGCCCGTGGCCCACACCACCTGCCCGGCCCTGGGTGGGCCGGCCGGCGACCAGCTGCTCGTCACGAGCGCCCGCGCCGGCCTGAGCAGCGCTGCGCTGATGGCCCAGCCGCAGTCGGGCAGTCTCTTCGGCATGACGGTCGAACCTGGCCTCTACAAGGCCGAGGCGCTGTTCAACGACGCCTGAGTGCTGGCCTGAGCGCCTGCCTGGGCGCCTGGCTCGGCGGCAAGCCCTCGCCGCGGCCACCGCCAGGCCACCACACCCGCCAGCGCCACCGCCAGCAGGCCCAGCACGGCGGCAATGCGCTGCCACTGCACTCGCATGGCTTGCGCGTCCTCGAGCTGGGTGGTCAGCCGCTCCACCTCCTGACGCTGGCGATCGGTGTCGAAGCGCTCGCGCATCGCGCCGGTCATGTTCACCAGGTTGAGCCGCGCATGCTTTTGCAGCGCCCGCGTGGCGCGCTGCTGATGCTCGTAAGCCAGGCGGAAGTCACCCGCCGCCGCCTGGACCTCGGCGCTGACCCAGTGGGCATCCCAGCGCAGGCTCTGGCTGTCGGTGGCCTCGGCCATGCGGGTGGCCCGCTCGCACAGCGACAGCGCCTCGCTGAGGAGGCGCGCATCGCTGAGCGTGCCGCACAGATGCGTCAGCGCGTTCACGACGTCGGCGTCGCCGCCGAGCTGCTCGCGCAGCGCCAAGGCCTGACGGTAAGGCTCCAGGGCCGCCTGGACCTGGCCGTCACGGCTCAGGAAGAAACCGCGCAGCAGCAGCGCATCCGCTTCGGCGCGCAGGTTCTGGCTGCGGTGGAAGGCCGCGAGCGCGGTGTCCAGCAGCGCCAGGGCCTCCCGGCGGTTGCCCAGCATGTGATGCATCTGCGCCATGCCCATGCGGGCGCGCTCGCGCGTCTGCAGCGCCCAGGCGGGCGCCAGTCGCAAGGCCTGCTGGTAGTAGGCAAGGCCCGCCGCATAGTCGAACATCTCCAGCTGCACCGCGCCCAAGGCGCTGAAGGCCCGCGCGGCCAGTTCGAGATCTCCCGCCTCCCGGGCGGCATCCACGATGCGGTTGAGCTCGCGCGTGGCGTCTTCGGGCTGGCCGAGGTGCAGGTCGAGTGTGGCCAGGGTCAGCCGCAATTCGCGGCGCAGCGGCCCCTCAGGCAGGCGCACGAACTTGCGCCGCAGCGGTTCCAACAGCCGCGCGCCTTCGGCATGACGCCCGGCCAGCATGTCCAGCCGCGCCTGGTAGAGCAGGCGCTCATCCGCCAGCCCGGGCCGCTCGGACAACTCGCGCAGCAGCGCGGCCAGCTCGGCATGGCGGCCGTAGAGCGCCTGCACCTCCAACGCCCGGCGCGCCGCCTCGTCGCGCTCGGCCGGCGTGACCGCCGCCGCCTGCGCCCGGGCCACCGACTCGATGGCCTCGGCATAGGACGGGTGCAGTGACCGCTGCCACGCAAGCTCGGCTTGCGCACAGGCGGTGCCCCAGGCCAGCAACAGGCCCAGGAGCCAACAGAACATGGATCGTGCGGACATGGGGCGCGCCCTCCAGCCATCCAGGCTGGCGGCGAGTGTGCAACGGCCACCCCGCCCGCGGCGCACCGGCACCGCGGCGGAAGCTGTCGTACATCACGCCCGAGCGCGCTTATCGCAAGCCCAGGGCCTTCAGCGTCTTGTCGCCGGCCTCGCCATCGGCCAGCAGGCCCTGCGACAGCTGGAAGGCATGCACCGCCGCCGCGGTGTGCGGCCCGTAGGCGCCGTCCACATCGCCCGGCGAGAAGCCGCGCGCGGCCAAGGCCTGCTGCAGCCGCGTGACCAGGGCGCCCTTCATGTTGGGCTGCTTCAGGCGCAGCACCAGCCCGGGCGGCACGGTGGGTTGCAGCAGCACGGGTTCCGCGTAGCGCAGCATCGGTGGCAGCACGCCCACGTCCCAGCGGCGGCCGTCCACCTGGCCGCGGATGACGCCGGTGGCCGTGGAATGGGCCTCCACCGTGCCGCCCTGCCCGTCCGAGATGGCCACATGGCCGATCAGCCCGGCGGCCGGGTAGCGCAGCAGGAAAGCACCCGGCGTGGCGCGCGCCACCGCCACGGCGACCGTGCAGTGCGCCGCCAGCGCATCACGCTGCCAGTAGCCGGTGTAGGCGTCGGCAATGGCAGGCTTGGTGTTCTGGTCGCAGCCGAACAGGCGGCCGCTGGCCTGGTACAGGCACCAGGACGCGAACTCCGCGCAATCCCAGGGGCCCGTCCAGGCAGGGTTGTCCTTGGGCACGCGCGCGCCCAGCACATAGGTCTCGCCGACATGGGGCGCCGCCAGCGCCAGCAGTTGTTCACCCGTGGCCATGCTTGCCTCTCCCCGTGTCAGAGTGCGGCCTTGACCGCCGTGGTGATGCCGTCGACCAGCGCATCCCGGAAGGCATTCACGGCCCGCTGCGCGATCGCCTTGGTGACCACGGCCACGGCCTGCAGTTCGGCCTGCAGGGTGCGGCCCTCGTCGTCCATCTCGTCATTGAAGGTGGCTTCGTCGATGTCGCCCCGCGCCAAGGCCTCGGCGAGCGAACGGATCGCGGCCTCATGGCCGTGGGCGATCTCGCGCAAGTAGTCCTCCACCTGCGGCGCGTTCTTGCGCACGGCATCAGTGGCCGCGCCGAGCGCAGTCTGCAGGATGGCGCCGATGTCGATGTCCATGGCTGTGTCCTCGTCCTTCAATCCTTGCCGGGGTCGGCATCGGCCGTCGCCAGGCCCTTGGCCCGTTCGGCCACGAGTGCGGCGGTGAACAGCCGCTGGAAGCGGTCGCGGTGGATGGCCGCCAAGGCGGCCGGATAGTCGCCATTCTTCTGGTGGGCCGCGCGGTACTTCTGCCAGAACTCGAGGATCGTGCGCGCGATGCGCTGCGACTCGGCATTCAGCGGCCGCGCTGCCTCACGCACCTCCATCACCCGCAGGCGCGTCTCGATGCGCCCCCAGTCGGCGGCATAGCCCGCATAGGCCAACTTCGCGCTGCCCGGCTCGGCGCGGGCATCGATCAGCTTGTCGTAGAACGCAAAGACCTCGGCCGAGGTCTCCGTGATGCCCTTGGCCGCCTCGGCATCGTGGTCGGCCACCAGCTTCAGGCCGGTGCAGGCGCAGAGCAGACTGAGCAACAGGCCGGCCGCCAGCAGGCGCCAGAGCGGCATCGATGCCGCCGGTGCAGCCCGGGCCGGCAGAGTAGGTGTCGACATGGTCAGGTCCCGGTTCACCGCCTCACGAGCGGTGGCCAAGCCTAGCCCAAGCCGGTGGCGGGCACATGCTCCCCCTTGCGGATGAAGCGGGAGCTACTTGCCAATGCAAAAGCTGCTGAAGATGACGCCCAGCAGTTCGTCGGCCGAGAACGCAC
>VFQR01001350.1_pt1 | contig 19325 bp, 17 predicted proteins | sample 3512321 | NCBI WGS metagenome assembly VFQR01 (sample SAMN10412374, study PRJNA504923) | tailings metagenome | isolation source: Relicate 3 Philex TSF1 revegetated site | place: Philippines: Tuba, Benguet | collected 2017-08-29
CTCATGGACTTTATCGGCGTTATGGGTTTAAAAATTTGACTGAGCCGGAAAGAATCATGATGCGTTTAAGTTCTAAGGAAGAATTCAGAATTCAGAATTCAGAATTCAGAATCCAGAATTCATAAAACTCAGAATTCAGAATTCAGAATTCAGAATCCAGGATTCATAAAACTTATGCCAAAATTTCTAAATTGTAGGGTGTGCTATAGATTCCGTAGCTCATTATAGATTATTGATGGTGCTGCATTAGCCTCCGGGATAACATACCCTACAACTAAATCAAAATTAGGAATGGAAGGGACAACCACCACTTGTTAATTTTTGCAGAAAAGCATTGTTATCAAAATAATGCTCTAAAGACTCAATTTTCAAATCATCAGTGACGCGAGCAATACTAACTCCTACCATTTCTACTGTTTCACCAGTAGGTACATAATTTTTATAAGAACCACTAAATGTTCCCCAATGTCGCCACTTAAAGGTAACACTAGGCGGCCCGGAAAGCACTTCTGTTAATTCCCAAAAAAAGCCACTGGGAAAGGCTGTATGAAAAAGTTCAAAGGAAGATTCAAAGGTTTCGGATTTGGAACTGTACTGCTCGCTTTCACCTAAAAATAAGTTATAAGTACCTTGTTGTGCAACATCTTGAGCAGTGTATTGTTCTCCACCGTTGCTACTCATTTTAAATTTATCAATAACAATGGAAAGCCACTGTTGGGGATTAGATTTATGAGAAGCTTCCATTTCAAAAGTGCGGACTAAATTTTGAGCGATCGCTTCTAAAGAACCTTCTGGATGGTGAAATTTTTTCTCTTGTTCAAGAATTTCATTGCTGAGCGAATAATCTGGACGTTTCCCTTCTCGCCACTGTACTTCTTCATCATTAGCAATCACTACATCTCTATCTTGTACCCAAAGTGGCAATCCTGCGGTTTTCTCGCTAACCATACAATTTGATTGATAATAAACATCCGTTCTCAGAATAAAATTTTCTGGATATTAGGTAAATCAGAAAATATACAAAGTAAAGAATATTCATAATAGGCAGAACTCAGAATTCAGGATGCAGAAAAATAAATAGGGTAACACAGCTGTGCTACCCTATTTACACTTTTCAATTAACTGCAAATCAAGACAGAAGTTTTTTTAGACTTTCTGTGCAGATACTTCTTCTGCTTTCTCTTGAGTTTGCAATGCTGCATACAACCTATTTAAGGCGTTTACATAAGCTTGCGCTGATGCCACGATGATATCTGTGTTCGCTGCATGACCAGAAAATACTCTAGATTCATAACGCAAACGAATTGTCACTTCGCCTATGGCGTCAATACCTGCTGTTACTGACTGCACGGAAAACTCAATCAATTCATTGGGTACGTTTACTACACGGTTGATTGCTTTGTAAACTGCATCCACTGGCCCAGTACCGATGGCTGCATCGGTTAATTCTTCGCCTTCTGGGGTACGCAGAGTTACTGTAGCGGTGGGACGGGCGTTGCTACCACAGGAAACTTGCACCAGTTCTACACGGAATAAATCTGGCGCTTGTTGGATTTCGTCGTTAACGATGGCTTCTAAATCGCGATCGGATATTTCTTTCTTTTTATCTGCAACTTCTTTGAATCTAACGAATGCTTTATTTAATTCGCTATCTGACAATTCAAAACCCAATTCTTTTAACCGGGTACGAAAAGCATTTCTGCCTGAATGTTTGCCCAAAACTATTTGATTGTCTGTTAAGCCAATCAATTGGGCGTCCATAATTTCATAGGTGAGTTTATTTTTTAATACCCCATCTTGGTGAATCCCTGATTCATGGGCAAAGGCATTCGCCCCAACGATCGCTTTATTTGGTTGCACTAACATTCCTGTCAAATTAGAAACTAAACGTGAAGTTCTATAAATTTCACGGGTGTCAATATTTGTCAGGGATTCTTGAGATTCTTCTGGTCTTCCCAAATAAGGATTAAAATATTGCCGCCGCACATGCAACGCCATCACTAATTCTTCTAACGATGCATTTCCAGCACGTTCGCCAATACCATTAACCGTACATTCTAATTGCCGTGCGCCATTTTTTATGGCTTCTAAAAAGTTAGCAACTGCTAAGCCTAAATCGTTATGACCGTGAACGGAAATAATCGCTTGGTCGATGTTGGGCACATTTTCTTTAATGCCTTTAATCATCGCTCCAAATTCGCTGGGGGTGATGTAACCAACTGTATCGGGGATATTAATTGTTGTTGCACCAGCGGCGATGGTAGCTTCTAAAACTTGATATAAAAATTCTGGATCGGAACGAGCTGCATCCATCGGCGAAAATTCTACATCTGCCATGAAGGATTTAGCATAAGCTACCATTTCTTGGGCGATGGCTAATACTTCTGTTCTTGTCTTTCGCAGTTGATATTCTAAATGAATATCTGAAGTGGAAATAAATGTGTGAATTCTACCTTTGGCTGCCGGTTTTAATGCTTCAGCAGCAGCTTTAATATCTGCCTTAATCGCCCTTGCCAAACTGCAAATTACAGGCCCATTTTCTGTTCCTACAATTTCTGCAATTTTGCTAACTGCTTCAAAATCTCCAGGACTAGCAAAGGCGAACCCTGCTTCAATTATGTCCACGCCCAGCCTTGCTAATTGCTTGGCGATCGTTAACTTTTCGTCTATATTCAGGGTTGCTCCCGGACACTGCTCTCCATCTCGCAATGTAGTATCAAAAATCAGGATTTTATCAGTTTTAGTTGTCATTTGCACTTTAGTTGTTTAGTTTTTACTTTTGGATCGAAATATTTTCAAACTTAGTTTTTACTTTTAGCTTTGTAAATAATTGTTAAATCTACTAGCCATCGGTTTTTTCTATTTGATCTCTGATATCATTTAAATCTATATATCTATCCGTAGCATTCCGTAGTTCTCTAGCAATCATTCCTTCTGTAGATACTACTGTAATATGTGTATTTTTGGAACGTAATAGTTCTATTGCTCTTTCAAAATCACCATCACCACTAAATAATACCACTCGATCGTACTGGTCTACTGTGTTGAACATATCGACAACAATTTCAATATCTAAATTTGCTTTTTGCGAGTAACGACCAGAAGTATCATCATAGTATTCTTTGAGAATTTTAGTTCTAACTGTATATCCCAGACTAATTAGAGCATCTCTAAAACCTCGTTGATCTTGTGGGTCTTTTAAGCCAGTGTACCAGAATGCATTGATTAATGTTGTTTCTGACTGCTCATGTTTGAAGTATTCTAAGACTCGTCGCGGGTCAAAAAACCACCCGTTTTTTTGTTGAGCATAGAACATATTGTTTCCGTCTACAAAAATAGACAGACGATTCATTGGAGAACCCATACAAATTTACACCTAATAATATAAATGAATTTAGATGGAACAATAGATTATAGCAATTTTCAAATGCCTTGTTTGCTAATATCTATAAAGTAGCTTTTCATCTATAGCGTTGATGCTACCTGTTTCAAGGGATAAAAACGGCTGCAACATTAGAGTCGAGAACTTGGGTGCTAAGCCTTATTCACCTCCGTTACTGCAAGAGCCACCCTGTAATCAAAATCTACCAATAAAATTGACCCGTTAACAGCATTCATAGCTGTATAACACTAAAGTTTACTACTAAAGAGGTATGGCATAAGCTTGCGGGAGAATATAAGTTGATGCCTATCTATAAGTAAAGTTTTAGTATCAGGACATACTTTCTGGAGGATACCAATAGTTGCACCAAAGATAGAAGACACAGTTGTAACACTTGCTGGTAAAGCACCCAGTTGAGAGTATACCTGTTGGTTAGTTTGAGGTAAAATCTCACAGTAAACAAGTGTACAGGCAGAGTATATTAGCTCCGATGTGTGGGACAATCACTCTTATGTCACTCGCTCAACAGACAAGAAATAACTTAGATAGTGCCTGAGAAATAATTTCTTGGGGGCTAATCTTGCTAATCGAAGTTTTTTGATGAATAGAAGATACTTTACAAATGTATAAGGTTAACATTTTAAGTCTTATTTCAATGTGTTTGTAGTTAGAAGGTGGTCTGAATAAATAAAAATGTTGGACTTAAATCAATCAGTAACACGATATGGCAGAAGAATCTACATCTACCTTAACCAAAAACTCTGTCTCTGCTGCCAACAGACTGCCTAGTAAACCTACAAAAGTCACGTCTACAACAGCAGCACGACAGTCTAGGTGGATAGTTCGGTTAGGTCATCTACTAGCTGGCACTTGGGCAATAGGGGCAGCATTGCTAACTGCTTCTGGTTGGGATTTGGTTCAATCAATGGAGAATCAGGCACTTTCTCACTTTTTTCAAGTGCGCGGGTCGATTGTGCCTCCAGAAGACATCGTAATTTTAGCAATAGACGATCAGTCAATATCAGTTCCAGAACAGTACTATAAAATAGATCCGCAACAGTATGCCTACCTAGAAACACTGAAATCTTTTCCTTACAAACGTGCTGCATATGCCCAGGTAATTACAAAGTTAATGAAAGCAGGTGTGCGTTCTGTAGCAATAGGTCTTGTTTTTGATACACCAAGTAGTTATGGAGCTAATGACGATCGCCAACTGCAATTAGCATTGCAAAAATATGGCAGTAAAGTTACCTTAGCAGCCCTGTACGAAAATTTCCAGACACACCAAGGGTCGTTTATCCAACTGACACCGCCACAACAGATGTTTCACAGAGGGTCAGTATCCATTGGTACAGTTAATTTTCCCGTGGAGATTGATGGGAAAGTTCATCGGTTGGGTAATGAGTTTCCCAAATTGTTAGATGAAGAAAATTTATTTACTAACAAGCTACCTTCCTTTGCCGAAGCAGCCTTGAGGGCAGCACAAATAAATTATCCCCGACCAAAAGGCGATCGCATTTATTTTTGGGGGTCAGCGGGAACATTTGAGCAAATACCCTTTTGGCACGTACTCGACCCAGAAAATTGGAATACTTATTTGCAGCAGGGAAAAGTCCTCAAAAACAAAATTGTTTTGATTGGTTCAACGGATAAGTTAAACAAAGATTATTATCCAGTAGCAGCTAGCAAGAGTCCTGAACTGATGTCAGGGGTGGAAATTCACGCCAATGCCATCGCAACTTTAATGACAGGTAAAGCCATCGGTCAAGAAATTCAAACTTTGCCATTGCGTGGTTTATTTGTGCTAGTTTTAGTTGGCACTACAGCATTAATTATTAGTAGAAGCAAACATAGTATCCATCGATTTATTTATAGTCTAGTTTTATCTGGTACTTGGCTAGGAATTAGTTATGGGTTCTTTGTCCATAACGAATTAATTTTCCCTACTACTATACCAATGGTAGCGATCGCTTTTTGCGGACTGAGTTATCTGGGAACCTCAGTAGTCAGAGAAAGTATCAGAAAACGGCAATTAGTAGACATATTTCAGAAATATAAAACTTCTCCCGTTGTCCAAGAAATCATCAGTCAACAAGATGATCTCCAAGACCTAATTCTCCAGCGAGATTTAGCTTTATCAGGTAAAATGTTGGCTCTCCGCTACAAAATTGTCAAAGTTCTCGGTGCAGGCGGATTCAGTGAAACCTACATTGCTGAAGATACCCAACGTCCTGGTAACCCGCGATGTGTTGTCAAACAACTAAAACCAAGCAACACCAAACCAGGAGGATTGCAACTTGCCAGACGTTTATTTAATTCTGAAGCCCAAACACTCGAAAAATTGGGAAATCATCCTCAAATTCCCCAACTTCTGGCATATTTTGAAGAAGACGAAGAATTTTATTTAATCCAAGAATACATACTTGGTCATCCTCTGAGTCACGAACTACCACCCGGCAGAGTCATTGAAGAAATTGCAACCGTCAAAATTCTCAAAGACTTATTGCAAACATTAACATTTGTCCATGAAAACAACGTGATTCACCGGGATATTAAACCCAGCAATATCATCCGGCGGCACTCAGACGGAAAACTCGTACTAATTGACTTTGGGGCAGTCAAAGAAGTTACCGGCAAATACTTTGAACCTCAAGAGCAAACCGCCTTCACCATTGGTATTGGCACTCAAGGTTACGCACCAACCGAACAATGCTTGGGTCGTCCACAATACAGTAGTGATATCTATGCATTAGGTATGGTTGGGATTAAAGCCTTGACCGGCATTACACCGCGTGAGTTAGATAGAGATGGTGATGGACAAATTAAATGGAGCGATCGCGCCCAAGTAAGCTACTCTTTAGCCCAGATTCTCAGTAAAATGGTGCAGGATGACTGCAAAATGCGATATCAATCTGCATCAGAAGCTCTCAAAGCCGTGGAAGCCGTTGAAACTTCTGGCGATTTGCTAAATCCCCAAAGCGGATACCCCATGCTACAACATGACTCATCCATGAGTACTTTAGAAGAATTCAACGTGACGACAAAATCTTACCCACGAGGATCGTCACAAAGAAGTTGACAGGGATGGAGGGGACGTGGGGACGTGGGGACGCGGAGAATTTTTTTGATAAGATGTAGGTTGGGTTGAGGAACGTAGCTTGCTTAAGGCAGGGTAACCCAACGCCTCAAAGTCTTGTAATTGTTGGGTTTCACTTCGTTCAACCCAACCCACGGATCTGTTTCATTCTTTTCTGGAATTGGTATAAGTCCTGTAATTGTTACATTCTCCGCGCCTCCCCCTCCCCGCGTCAGAGCGTCTCCCCCTCCAGCGTCTCCTTCAATTCAACGACAGAAATTCCTCTCCCGCCGTGGGATGGATGCCTATTGTTTCATCCAGTTCTTCCTTAGTAATGCCCTTACGAATTGCAACACCAAGACTTTGAATGATATCTGCTGCATTTTCACCCACCATGTGAGCGCCCAAAACTTCTTCAGAATCACCATTTACCACTAACTTGATAGTTGCTTGCTTATCTTTTTCAGTCAACTGATAAAACAGTGGTTGGAATTCCTTGTAGTAGCATTTTACAGATTCACCAAATTTTTCCCGTGCTTTGGCCTCAGTCATCCCCACACTGGCGACTTCTGGACGGCAAAAAACAGCAGAGGGCACATAATCATAATTCAGTTTTTGTGGCTTGTGACCAAAAACTGTATTAGCAAAAGCAATACCCTCTGCTTTAGCCACAGGAGACAATTGGATGCGGCTGGTACAGTCACCCACAGCAAAGATATTTTCTTGGTTGGTGCGGTTTTGTTCATCTACTTTGATTGCACCATGTTGGCTAATTTCAACATGAGCATTTTCCAAGCCGAGATTTTTAGTATTTGGGGTGTAACCTGTGGCAACTAGGATGGTATCTGCTGCAACTATTTCTCGACTCTCACTATTAATACTCAACAACAAAGACTCTTCGGAATATTTGATTTTTTGAACGGTGGTGTTAGTGAATAACTTAATTGGGCGTTTGCTCAAAGCTTGTTGCACATGAGAGCGAATATCATCATCAAATCCCGATAGAATCATCTTCTCTTTTTCAATTAGCGTCACCTGACAGCCAAAAGCGTGCATCATGCTGGCAAATTCTACACCAATGTAGCCGCCGCCAATGATTGTCAAACGTTTCGGCAGATAAGGTAGCTGAAACATCTCGCGGGATGTGATGGCATATTCTATGCCTGGGATACTGGGTTTGAGGGGTCGGCCGCCCACAGCAATTAAAATTTTGTCTGCTGTAACTTTGCGTCCACCAATACTGATAGTATGGGCATCAACAAAGCTGGCACTTTCAGAAATGATTTCAATTCCAGCTTTGTGCAATTGCTGAAAATAGAATTCATTGATCCTGTCAACATGCTTGTGTACAGATTTAATAAATAATGTCCAGTCAAAGTATGTTGGACAATCACTCCACCCATAACTATGCGCCATCTTGTTTTGCAGGGCAAAGTCAGCAGCACAAACAATCAGTTTTTTGGGAACGCAGCCACGATTTACACAAGTTCCGCCAAGGGCTTCTTGTTCAGCAATGGCCACACGCACGCCATAACTAGCTGCCTTTTTAGCTGCTGCCAATCCCCCAGGCCCAGCACCAATGACAAACAAATCGTAATCAAATGTCATAAAAATCTGTTCCTTTTCAACTTGTTGGAAAGCAGAGCTATTTCATCCCTTATAGTTATTCAGACAAAACTTAATCTACTGTCTTTGGGTGGACAAATCGATACTAAACCAGGCTGATATGTAGCAAATTGCCCTTTGAACCGAAATTACTACAAAAATAACAGCGTAGGCGCAGCCCAACCTAGGCATCGCTCCATTATTGCTAAGTTACATGACATTTTGTTGTGGAACAGACAACATATTCATTCTACAAGAGGTCAATGTTAGCGATCGCTTTTAGCCTCGACTAGTCCAATTCCCTGGGCGATTAAATAACAGCCTCATTCACCATGATTTTGTTAAATGCTGTTGCTAATATTACTCAAATTACGCATAACTTATTTTGACTAAAACTTGCGAATTTTTAAGAAAAATTTTGGAATTTCCACTTGATAGTATTATACTTATGCATAAAACATATAAGTATAATAGAGGCGATCGCCCAATCCTGGAAAGAAAAATGCGATCGCCTTTATGTAACCAAAACATAGATCTTGCGATGGCGCGGAGTGCCCGCGCCCAGGCGATCGCTATTTTTGCTCTACTCAGACGTAGAGAGTATTTTGACTGATTGACAAAATGCGCTTTGTCTGAACCTCTGACGAGTGCTTAGAAAGAAGCAGGAATATTAAAAAATAGCCCTTGGCCGAATTGATTTTTCAAAAAATCTTCCAGTTCAATTTCGTCGTCATTTGGAACTTGAAACCAAGTCTCGAAATTGTGCTTCAAGAAGTATTTGAAAGATTTCCAGCTGAAAAGTTGCTGCCCAATGCTTGTGATTGCGACGTTCATTGTATTTTCCTCAGGTTGTTTCAAGTATGTGATTAAGAATTGGTTAAACAAATAGTCTTGGCTTGAGGACTAAAGTCCTCACTACGAACAAGGATCTAACTTCAACTGATTCAATAGACGCTGTAATTCCACTTCTGATATATATTTCTCCTGGAGCGAGTTGAAGTATAACAGCGCAGTTTCATAGCAGGCGACAGTTATATTAGTGCGCTCCTCTGATGTTAATGTTGCCACGATTTTAACTGTCTCTTCCACATGCTTTACGTCACCACCTAAACAACTGTGCATTCGTAGGCAGCGAGTAGCATAGGTATTAGGTGGTAATATCGCTTCCACCAGTTGGATATGCTCTGCTTTGATATTCATTGCTAAACGTTCCATCGTATAGCAATACCCAACGCAACTAATTGGATCTGCTGCTTGTACGCTTTGAGTGAAGAAGTTCAGCAAAGCCATAGCACTCGGAGGGACAAGTGCTTTGACTACAGCTTGGGCATTATATCCCATGGACTGGATATCGAGCAAGGCGAGGCGATCGTGACCTTGTTCTTCACGAGCTTTCTGTGCTGCCCACTGTGCTAAACTCCACCGTTTTAATTCAGCAAAGCGTCCAGCGGCTTCTTCCATTAATAGCCCGGTAGAGTGAGTTAAATGGTAGGAAGCAGCAAGTTGCCAAACCCAGTGGGAAGGAGTTAAGGCAGATGGCTTGCAGTTTGGTAATCTATCTTTCGCCGCAAATACTATAGCTCTATCTAAAAGCTTGCGAGTCTTAGATATAGTGTCCCTATTAAACATCAATTGGATAAAAGGATTACTACTCTTTAGACTTAATTGGTGACTTCTGTTAAGTTCATCGAACTTAGTTGAACGGAACAATAGATTCATGGCAGGTTGTTTTCATGGGTTGTTTCTACCCATTCACGAATAAGGTTGTAGAGGATAAAGCGTTGCATAACCTCTCTTTGGGCACAAAGAACTTTAAATTGTGTTTTCAGGGAGGAGGGAATATATGCCTTGATATATGTGATGTTGTCTCGGTTCTCATCTAAGTTATCAGTCATGAAAGAAGAAGTTGGTCCATCAGCCTTTACCCATTCGCTAATTAATACTTCCAAGACTTCACTCATCTTTAATCCATATTGTGCACAAAGCGCTTTAAACCGAAACTTCAGCGCTTTCGGCATACTACCTTTAATCACCGTATATGTCTTTGAGTCCTCCTTATACATCCAGGTTAGAAAAACGAAAGTTCAAAAGTACTTTGTGATCTAGGGTAAGTTTTCTAAAAAATTTCACCAGTAAAGACTAGTGAAGTTAAGAAAAAAGTTATTTAGTAGTGACAATACTACAAGCATTTTCGACAAATTCCAGAAAATAAAATATACATTTATCATCATGATAATCAGCACAAGAGACGAAACAGAGGCTACGAACGGCAATCTCTCCCTCCCTTTTTGTAGTAAATTCAATGATGATTGAATTTTTGGGTGCATAGAGGTGGCAATACAATTAACGGATTCACTAAAAAAGTTGTTGAAGGAAACCGCGCAACAATTAAAAGGTGCGGACAAACGCAAATTTATCGCACAAACAGTTGTGGCATTAGGACACGGAGGACAGTCTCTAGCGGAGCGAGAGTTAGGATGGAATCGTGTAACTATTAGTAAAGGAATTAAAGAATTAACTACTAATATCACTTGCGTGGATAATTACCGGAGTAGAGGGCGTTATAAAGCAGAAGTAAAACTGCCAAATCTTTTAGAAGATATCAAAAAATTGGTCAATTCACAAAGTCAAATAGACCCAAGTGTTAATAGCCAAAGACCCTATACAAGCCTTTCTGCGGCTGAAGTGAGACATCAATTAATTGAAAAATTTGGTTATAATGATGAAGAATTACCAACTGCGGAAACAATTCGTGTCAAGTTAAATGATTTAGGGTATAGCCTCAAGCGGGTTACCAAGATTCAACCTCAAAAAAATACTCAAAAGCGACGCAATTTTTGAGTAATTAGCTATAGCATATCAAGAAGCTTAAATCGAAGATTGACTAATTTTAACCAAGAAACTTTGCCAAATTTAGGTAATTGGTTTATTGATAGAGCAAATTTCAACAGGCGTGAGGTACAGATAATCGTAGGAAACATGGCTGTGCCCCTAAGTGTGTACTTCATTTATACTGTATTGAGGTGAGAAAGTGGTTGTCGTCGGTAGCCGATTTCTCACCTTTTAAAATGATTATTATTTTGATTAATTGTATATTTTATTTTCTGTAAATTCCTAACCTTGAAACATCTCAAAAAATTGGTATAAATACAAATAATCTACAAAAATAGTCCGTCGTCTATCTAAAGAGTGAGATATTGATTATGTTTAAGTTAAAAATTAGCTAAAAATAACTTATTTTTTAGTTAAGTCAAAATAATCTCAAACACAAATTTTAAGTGTGACTGGTTATAGCTATTGAAGTTATCCTATTTTTCGTCTCCAAGCCAGAAAATTACTTTTTAATATTTTCTTTATAATTTTCCTAAAATTCTCGATCTTCACTAGTAAAAATCTGAATAAAGTAAAAATATAGATAGCGAAAGGACTTAGGTAATACAAAAACCAAAAGTAATTAATGCGAAATGCTAGCTCTTTCGTTTCCTTTTGCTACAAAGCAAACATGTTTAATCAATAAAACCTCAAGATGAGTAACTTGAGAAGCAAGTTCCAGTTTTTATAGATTCCAAAATTCCTTTTTTGCACATAATTATTTAGTCACAAAGAGGTCAGTTCTCATGGTTCAAATTCTTGAAAACCCAGCAGTCAAGCAACCACCAGTTAGTAATAGAGTTGAAAGTTTTTTGTTAAATATGTTCGATAATGTTTGCCAAGCTATTGAGGAAATAGATGGAAATAAACTTCACGAACAACGCTGGACAAGAAATGAAATAGGGCAATGGGTACAAGGTGAAAATAGTAACGGTGCTATTTATATCGACAAATCGCTGCGGAACGGCAATGTATTTGAAAAAGTAGGTATTAACTACGTATCAATGCAGGGTGAGTTACCTCCTGGTGTCACCTTCCGAGGATCGGATGTTGTGATGGCTGACCCAACAACCATAACACCAGATACAAAAGGTACTTCTTTCTTCGCTACGAGTACCAGTGTTGTCATTAATGCATGTAATCCAATGGTGCCGACAGCACACGTTAACTATCGGTACTTCCAATTGGGTGATGGCACTGAACTTGGTTCTTGGTGGTTTGGCGGTGGAGGTGATTTAACACCAATTTACTTATTTGAAGAAGACGCAGTTCATTTTCATCAATTACATAAAGCAGCTTGCGACCAGCACGATGCAGAACTCTATCCACGCTTGAAAAAGTGGTGTGATGAATACTTTTATCTGCCTCATCGCAGTGAGTGTAGAGGTGTAGGTGGAATTTTCTTTGACAATTTACAACATTCTGATGTGGAAACTCTACTTTCCTTTGTAAAAACTTGTTCTGAAGCTTTCATCCCTGCTTATTTTCCCATTGTCAAACAACGTCAGGACATGGAATTTACAGAACAGGAGAAATATTGGCAACGTATCAGACGCGGACGTTATGCCGAATTTATTCTCCTGCATGACAGAGGTGTTCGATTCGGATTAGAAAGCGGCATTGTGAGTACACAAAGTGTCCTTAATTGTATGCCTGGAGAAGCTTTTTGGAACTATAACGACCAACCCGCTGCTGATAGCCAAGAAGCAAAGCTTCTAGAGGTACTAAGAAATCCCCAGGAGTGGGTGTAAAGACACTCAAGAACAGATTTTAAAACAGCAGCTAAGTGTTGGTTGGCTACCCAAATCCTAATACCGTTTCACCTGAAGATTGATACAGATTGTAGGAATATAAGAAAGTAATTTGTATCAATAATTGAGTGAAATGGTATAAGAAGCGGCTAATTTTTACTCTTTACATTTCTTTAGAGACAGCCTCTAAACAGGAAGTAACAAGGTGTTTATGGAAAAATTGCCGACAAGTTTTTTGCTAAAAATTAACAAATCATTTCGCCGATCTAACTCAGCAGAATTCACCAACTTGAAAACTGAAATTAGCAAGTTTTTGCAGTTTCAATGGTTGAGTTATCTGTCCATCGATAAGCTGCGGGAAGTTGACATTGTATTTCTGTGTATGTTTGCTAGCAGATATCTAACGTTAACGATCGCTCTACTATACTTGTGGAGTTCAATTCATGGTAGTCCTGATTCACTAAGGACATGTTATAGCAATCCTAAATGATTTGTGAAATATTATATTGAGGTTTTTTGATTGTCTCAAGAATCAAAATGAATACTTTTCACAACTGAAATAGAATTGCTTCACTCCTGAATTAATTAGTAATCTAAAAACAAAAGAGTTTATGGCGATCGCTATCTTCAAATCTAGCAATAATCAGCCATTGATTACCTCGTTTTTCCACGTCATTTAAATCAGTAAAAAACACGGATAACTGCCAATGGATAACGTTATAGGTATTGGCGACATTACCATGAACGACGTGATGCAAATGGATTCTTCTAAAGCAGTGAGTATGTTTAGGAATCGATTTGCAGCCTACAAAAAGCTGGCAGATGAAATTGGAGAAGATGCCGCTTTTGAACAAATGATGTTAGCCTACCCTGCTCATCAAAAGGCCTTCATGGGTGCTTTCATTGACAATACCACCATAGCCAAAGGCTTTACCGATGCAATTCCAATCTTTCGGATCATGGGCTTCAAAATGCAAGTCGTAGATATTTCCCAACCAGGGAAAGATGCTGCACTAGAAATTCAACGAGTTTGTCCAGTTCTTACAATCGCTAAAGAATATGGACTTGAAAGCCCTTGCCGAGTTATTTGCGAGATGGAACAAGAAGCAACCAAAAGAGCATTCCCTGGTATGAAAGCCGCAATTATTAGCAAGCAAGCAGATGGTGACTGCGTTTGTATGTTCAAGTATGAAAGACCTGCCAAAGGGTTAGAAGTAAAACCACAAGAATCACCCAACTTGTTCTCTCATGTTCTCGATTTGATTCGCTTGACTCCTAAAATCTTCCAGATTGGGATGAACCTTTTAAAAACATCTCTTTCTAAAGGATCGTAACTTTTATGAATGGCATCATTCAAGACCTCAAGCATTTGATTGCAGGTGAAGTCACCAACGCTTCAGAAATTTTGACAGAAGTTTCCCAAGATTTTGGTGGTATATTTCAAAAGTTTCCCCAAGTTGTTGTCACTCCTCAAAACACTAATGATATTGCCCAAACTGTGAAATATGCTGCTGAGAAAGGATTAGTAGTTTCTTCACGCGCTGCGGGACATTCGTTAGGCGGTCAGTCTTTAAACCAAGATGGAATCGTTTTAAATATGAGGAATTTCGATAAAATTCGAGATATCCAAAAAGACCAACTCTGGTTTAAAGCTGATGCGGGGACTTCTTGGAATCAAGTAGTTGATGCTTGTATTCCTGATGGTTTAGTTCCTCCCGTATTAACCAATTATTTTGGTGTTTCTTTAGGAGGAACTCATTCTGCGGGTGGTATAGGTGCAGCCTCTTTTCGTTACGGAAATCAAGCTGATAATTGTCTTGGTGTAGAAGTCGTAACAGCAGCAGGCGAGATTCTCTGGTGTTCGCCTGAAGAAAACAGCGAACTTTTTGCTCACGTACTTTGTGGTTACGGTGAGTTTGGAATTATTACCCAAATTCAGCACAAACTCAAAGTTTCTCCTTCCCAAACTCGCACATATTTGTTGTTCTATGACAGCCTAGATGCTCTTTTGGATGACAAACGAATTTTAGTCAGCGAACAAAGAGTCGATCATCTCGTATCTTTCCCAGTTCCCTGTTTGCAAGGAGTATCCAGAGCAACAGGAATAATGCAACCTTTGATTCAATGGTTTTACACCTTGCGGATTACCGTTGAAGCAAGTTCTCTTGATGCTATTGATGACAAAGAAATCCTTGGCGGCTTAAATTTTTACCGTCATATCCATACTGAAGATTTGGGATTTGAAAAATTCATCGAACCCATGATTCAAGTAGATAGTAAGGATATTGCTCACCCTTGGATGGATGTTTTTCTTCCTGCTTCATCTGCGAAAGATTACATCGAAACGGCTCTCAAACAGTTGCCTACTTTTCTCGATATTAGTAAAGCGCAAATGGGTTGCTTTTGCTTGGTAAATCGGAATAACAAGATGCCGATGTTTCGTTTACCACAAGAGGAAGAATTGATTATTGGGTTTGGAATTTATCCCAGCATTCCTAAATCACAACTTCAACCAATCTTGGCTGAATTGAAAAAGCTTAGTAACCTGAGTTTAGAAATGGGTGGAAAAAGATATTTAACTTGCTGGATAGATTTTACTATTCAACAGTGGCAAAACCAATTTGGTGATTACTGGCCAAAAGTTAATCAAATCAAAACCAAGTACGATCCCAAAGGAATATTTAACTCTGGCTTTTTTGAGTACGAACAAATTACCCATCCGGAAAATCAACTTGTTGAGAATGTTGCTACTAGGTCTGCGATCGCAGTATAAGTCATATCATATCCGTTCCAAGACTTATTATTTAGGCTGACGCGGGGATGCGGGGACGCGGAGAGATTTTAAAGAAGCGATCGCTAGGGATGATTCTTGTGGGGTGGGCATCCTGCCCGCCCGAAAATACAAGGGACGGGCAAGATGCCCATCCCACAAAACTAGTGTACTGGTCTGTTTCATTAGTTCTGAGAGGTAAATAAGTTTGTAGTAAGCACTGAAGTGCTTACTACAAACTCATCAAAATTAATGGGACAGACCACTAGTAAAATCATCTCGCAATTATGCAACGCCCAACGCCAAACTTTCTTCCCATACTCCCTACTCCCCACTCCCCACTCCCCATGTTTGACAAACTTCAGAGGAGGAAACATGAATATCGCACTTGTAGGTCTTAGTCACAAAACAGCCCCAGTTGAAATTCGGGAAAAATTGAGTATTCCAGAGGAGCGAATTGAAAATGCGATCGCCCAGCTGTGTAAATATTCTCACATTGAAGAAGCTGCTATTCTTAGCACTTGCAATCGTTTAGAAATTTACGTAGTTGTCAACAAGATAGACCGAGCAGCTGGTGAGGTGACGGCGTTTCTTTGCGAGTACAGTAAACTGTCTTTTGCAGACTTGCATCAATACTTGTTTACTCTGCTACAACAAGATGCTGTTAAACATTTAATGCAAGTTGCTTCCGGTCTGGATAGCTTGGTGTTGGGAGAAGGACAAATTCTGGCTCAAGTCAAACACGCCTACCAACTGGTTCAGCAATATAATGACGGTTCCGGACGCATCCTCAATCAGTTGTTCAAGCAAGCCGTTACCAGTGCCAAGCGGGTGAGAACGCAGACATCAATTGGTACGGGTGCGGTTTCGGTTAGCTCTGCGGCAGTAGAATTAGCTCAAATCAAAGTAGAGAAGTTATCGGCTTGCCGAGTCACAGTTGTCGGTGCCGGTAACATGGCTCGGCGACTGGTGCAACATCTCATCTCTAAAGGCGCGACTCAAATTTCCATTGTCAATCGTTCTCTGGAACGAGGTAAGGAATTGGCGAATCAATTTAGTGATGCTGGAGTGCAATATTATCCCCTCGCCCAATTGATGTCATTAGTGGCAGCTTCAGATTTGGTTTTTACCAGCACAGCTTCTGTTGAACCCTTACTCGATAGAGCCAAACTCCAAGCTGCATTGCAACCCGAACAACCTTTGATGCTGGTTGATATTTCAGTGCCTCGTAACGTTGATGCGGACGTTAATGAGTTACCTCACGTGCAGGTGTTTAATGTTGATGATTTAAAAACCGTCGTTGCCCAGAATCAAGAAAGTCGTCGGCAAATGGCAATCGAGGCGCAAGCATTAATCCAAGAGGATTTAGACGCCTTTCAAACTTGGTTGCGATCGCGAGAAACCGTTTCTATTATTAGCTGTTTACGGGAAAAAATGGAAAAAATTCGTGAGCAAGAATTAGAAAAAGCTTTGTCTCGTATGGGATCTGATTTTGCTAAAAAACATCAAGAAGCTGTTGAAGCCCTAACTCAAAGGATTATCAACAAAATTCTCCACGAACCGATGGTGCAACTGCGGACGCAACGGGACGTAGAAGCTCAACGCCTTGTCCTCCAAGTTCTACAAGAGTTGTTTAATCTAGATACGGGAGAGGTGCAACCTAATTTTGTTGCCCAAACATCCTCCCTGTCAATCAGCACCGTAGAGATGGTAGCAAAAAACATCAATGTTGCTCAAATGAGACTTGAAAGTATTGAAGTCCATACAAAAGTTGAAGAAGTTATTGCTCAAAGCGTAACTTAAGAAACTCGATGATTCTTAATAGCAATAGCAAAAAGCAAGCATGTTAAAAAACTTCTGGTACGCTTGTGAGTTCAGCGCCGCCGTTACCACAAAGCCCAAACAAGTTCGGATATTAAATCAGAAATTTGTCTTCTACCGTAACGCTAAAGGACAACTAATCGCTCTCCAAGATCGGTGTCCCCATCGTGGCGCTGCTTTATCTCTCGGTTGGGTAAAAGATGGCTGTATCCATTGCCCTTATCATGCCTGGAAGTTTCAAGCAGATGGAAGATGTATTAACATTCCTGCTAATCAACCCGGAATCCCCATTCCCAAAAATGCTCGCGTAGATAGCTATCCAATACAGGAAAAATACGGTTTTATCTGGCTATTTTATGGGGATTTACCACAAGAAGAACGTCCACCAATCCCACCCTTGCCAGAATTTGCAGACCCAAAGCTACAGAAAATTTTCTTTGAATACGAACTCAACGCTCACTACACCCGCACCCTAGAGAATGATATGGATATGTCTCACGTATCTATTATTCATTCCAAGTCTTTCGGCAATGGGTTTGCTCTAGAGCAAAAAATGGAAGATTACGAGCTGAATATCGGGGAATGGGAAGGTCACGCCAAAGTTAATGTCAGAGATTATACCAAAGCAAAAGATATTTTCGCCTTTGTCTTTCGCCCATTGAAAGCCAATGTGAAGGTAACTCTGGGCTTTTATATGCCCAATATCACTCGGTTAGTAGTTGACTTCGGTCGTGGCAAGCTCGTTAATTTTACCGTTCACGTTCCTGTTGACGATCGCACCACCATTACCAAGCGAATTCAGTTCCGCAGTTTTTTAACTTTTCCTTGGGCTGATGGCATCTTTCAACGGGCAGCTTACAAAGTTGTCATGGAAGACAAGGGAGTGGTTGAGTCCGAATATCCGATGGCAGTCCCCGATAAGTTGTCAGACGAAGTTCACGTTCCTTGCGATAACTTATCCATTGCTTATCGCAAACTTCGGCAAAAATGTTTGGCCATGGGATGGGGTATGAAACCCAATCAAAACCAATCAGACAACTCCAACGGAAATTTAATCCAACCTTCTTCTGTTTTATTGAAGAACTAAATTTAGAGTTTGTTGCATAACTAGGGCGGGCAAGATGCCCACCCTACAAGATTGGATTATTTGTTGCCAATGGCAAATTCTTGAAGGCAATTGTGCATACTCGGTCTTGAAATCACAATTATTAAATCTAGGGAGAAATGTATGGGGAATTATACGTTACTGCAAGCGGCGCGGGGTGAAGTACTTGATCGCCCTCCGGTATGGGTGATGCGCCAAGCAGGTCGTTATATGAAAGTTTATCGAGATTTGCGTCAGAAGTATCCTTCATTCCGCGATCGCTCCGAAAACCCTGACTTAGCTGTAGAAATCTCCCTGCAACCTTTCCGTGCCTTCCAACCCGATGGGGTGATCATGTTTTCAGATATCCTCACACCGTTGCCTGGTATGGGTATCTCCTTTGACATTATTGAAAGTAAAGGGCCAATATTTGAGCAGCCAATCCGCACCCCAGCCCAAATTGAGGCGCTGACTGCCCTCGATCCCGAAGCTTCTTTACCCTTCGTGCAGCAAATCCTGAGGACGCTACGCCAAGAAGTCAACGGTCAAGCTACGGTCTTGGGCTTTGTGGGTGCGCCTTGGACCCTAGCCGCCTATGCAATTGAAGGCAAAAGCTCGAAAGACTACGCCATTATCAAAAAGATGGCTTTCTGTCAACCGGCGATGCTGCATCAATTTTTAGGGAAACTGGCAGATGCGATCGCAGTTTACGCCCGGTACCAAATTGATGCCGGTGCCCAAATCGTACAACTGTTTGACTCTTGGGCGGGACAACTCAGCCCTGAAGATTTCCAGACGTTTTCTCTACCTTACCTGCAACGAGTCGTGCAACAGGTTAAGGCAACACACCCGGACACACCGTTGATTTTGTATATTAACAACAGTGCTGGAATCCTAGAGTTAATGGCGCAATCCGGTGTTGATATCGTCAGCGTAGACTGGACTGTAGATATGGCAGTAGCGCG
>VFQR01001351.1_pt1 | contig 19325 bp, 24 predicted proteins | sample 3512321 | NCBI WGS metagenome assembly VFQR01 (sample SAMN10412374, study PRJNA504923) | tailings metagenome | isolation source: Relicate 3 Philex TSF1 revegetated site | place: Philippines: Tuba, Benguet | collected 2017-08-29
CAGTGATGCTTCGAATTCGCCCGGTACGCTGCGCCTGACCGGCCGGGACTTCAAGTACCTCACGAGGATGTGGTGACGGATTCAGGCGGAAAAGCGACTGCCCGGAAAAACGGCGGACATCCTCAGCCCCGGATGAACCAGACTAGCGCCACCCCGGCGGCTGCCGCGACAATGCCGGTGATGCGCAGGTTCCCGTCCGTCGCTTCCAGCAGCGTTTCGAGCGCCCGCCGCGTCGCCGCGGGAAACGCGGCGAAGGTCAGCCCCTCGATGACGAGCACCAGCCCGATGGCCGCGAGAAAATCCGCCATCCGGACCTATCGGCGCGGTGCGCTCTCGAACCGCCCTGACGAATCGTTGAAGTACCGGAAGAAATCGGAATCCGGCGACAGCAACATCCGGGTTTCGCCCTGCTTCAGGCCAGCCTCATAGGCCTGCATCGAGCGATAGAACGAGAAGAAATCCGGATCGCGGTTGAAGGCCGCGGCGAAGATCGCGTTGCGCTTGCCGTCGCCTTCACCGCGGATCTGTTCCGAGGTCGAGGTCGCTTCGGCGAGCAGCACCGTCACGTCGCGGTCGGAGCGTGCGCGGATGGTCTGCGCAAGCTGCGCACCGTTGGCGCGGATTTCCGCCGCCTCGCGCTGGCGTTCGGTCTGCATGCGCTGGAACACGGCCTGGCTGTTCGCATCCGGCAGGTCGGCGCGGCGGATGCGGACATCGACGATGGCGATGCCGAAGCTCGCGGCTTCCTTGTTCACGAGATCGCGGATGCGGGCCATCAACCCGGCACGTTCGTCACGGACCACCTGAATGAAGGTCGATTCACCGAGCACCCGGCGCATGGCCGAGTTCAGGATGTTCGACATCTGCGAATTCGCCCGGTCGACATTGTTGACCGACTGGAAGAAGCGCAGCGGATCGGTGATGCGATAGCGCGCGAAGGCATCGACGACGATGCGCTTCTGGTCGGACGCGATCACTTCCTGTGCGGCGTTGTCGAGGTCGAGAATGCGTTTGTCGACGAACACCACGGAATCGATCAGTGGCGCCTTGAACTGCAGGCCCGGCTCGCTGACGACGCGGATCGGCTCGCCGAGGCGAAGCACCAGCGCCTGCTGCGTCTGCAGCACGAAGAAGACGGACGTGTAGGCGGCGATCGCGATCAGTGCGACGACGACGCCGATGGCTCCGACAACACCTTTGATCATCGGCGGCCTCCCTGCGGCTGCTGTTGCTGTGCCGGCCCGCGGCCGAATTCATTCAATGGCAGGACCGGAATGACCCCCGACGCGCCACCGCCCGTGCGGCCGGCGCTGGAGTCGACGATGATCTTGTCCATGCCGCCGAATACCCGCTCCATCGTTTCCAGATAGATGCGGCGGCGCGTGACGTCCGGCGCCTTGCGGTATTCCTCGTACACTTTGAGGAAGCGGTCGGCCTGACCGGTCGCTTCCACCACCGTGCGCTCACGATAGGCTTCGGCGGCCTGCAGGATGCGCGCCGCATCACCGCGTGCTTCCGGCACCACTCGATTGGCATACGTCTGCGCTTCGTTCTGCAGGCGCTCGGCGTCGGCGCGTGCGGCCTGCACGTCACGGAAGCTGTCGATCACCTGCGAGGGCGGATCGACTTTCTGCAACTGCACCTGCGTGATGTCGACGCCCGCCTTGTAGTCGTCGAGCGCCTTCTGCATCAGGTCCTGCACGCCCTGCTCGGTCACTTGCCGCGCACCGGTGAGGATCGGCTGAATCAGGGAGCGGCCGATCACTTCGCGCATGGCGCTTTCGGCGACCGCCTTGATGGTGCCTTCGACGTTCTGGACGTTGAAGAGATAATCGGAAGCGTTGCTGACCTTCCAGAACACCGAGAAGTCCACGTCGACGATGTTCTCGTCGCCGGTGAGCATCAGGCTTTCCTCCGGCACGTCGCGCATGACGCTGCCGCGGCGCGGATCCTCGATCACGCGCATGCCGACGTCGATGCGGTTGATGCGCGTCACGTTCGGGCGCTCCACCGTCTCGATCGGATAGGGAAGGTGATAGTTCCAGCCGGGCTGGGTGAGCTGGCTGATCTTGCCGAAGCGCAACTCGACGCCCTGCTCGTCCGGACGGATGATGTAGAAGCCGGACAGCATCCACACGGCGAACAGGCCGGCCGCGATCAGCACGCCGCCGAGACCGCCGAGCGATCCGCCGCCGCCGGGCAGGACATTCTTCAGTTTGTCCTGTCCGCGGCGAATGAGGTCTTCAAGGTCGGGAGGCGTTGGCCCGCCCGATTGGGGACCGGAGCCCCAGGGTCCACGGCCGCCACCACCACCGCTGCCGCCACCGCCGCCCCACGGTCCGCCACTCTGATTTTTCCAAGCCATTCTTGCACTCCGCCGCTGCCGCAAATCGGGCGCGGAACTCGCGTGCTTTATAGGGGACCGGTGCCTCGCATACAACGCGAGAAGCTACGCCCGTGCGGCAGGTGACCGCACAAGTGGCTAAAACCCGGTTCAAATCAACGGCAACGGCGTTAGCCGCTGGCGGCCTGACGAGCCGATCCCGAACCGGTGGATCGAAAGTAGTCCAGCACAAACAGCCGGATCGCCGACGACAGATTCCCCTGGCTGCGCGAAGCGTCGATGTTGGCCACGAGATCGGACAGCGTCACATTCCGGCGCGCGGCAATTTCCTTCAGCGCATCCCAGAAGTCGTCTTCCAGACTGACACTTGTCTTGTGGCCGGCAATCACAATGGACCGTTTGACAACGGGACTTTTCATTTCACGCCTCGAAAATCGTCAGGACGGTCCTCGAGGGTGAACGTGGCGGCCCGAACAGTCCTGCCGGAAAGGCGCGGACAACCGGAGTTCTTCCGCGCGAGCAAAACCGTTGCCCCAAGGCACATGCGGGCGAAGCCGCCTGGATAAAGAATCGCTGGCCCGGCCATCGGTCGACTCCACCCCCCGTTGGAGTTCGAAGATAGAGAGAGCGTCAACGTGGTGCCGTGACCGGAAAACCGGCCGCGATCCAGCAAAGACCTTCGCAACATAGAGTCCGCGCCGTAACAGGCAACCGTTCCATACTACCATTGCGAGAAATTTGGTTGTATCCCCAACGCTCTGCGCCACCGGGAGTGTTCCCGGATGGCAGTGGTGGCTCGTCATGCCCGGCGCGGGGTCCGGGCGATTGACACTTGCCTTGCGTGCGTTCCCCGGACGCGTGGTAGAACCGCCCGCGCTGCACAAAAAACAGAAAGCTGAGACCGCAAATGGCCGCGACCCGCACCGAAACCGACACGTTCGGCCCCATTGAAGTCCCCTCCGATCGTTACTGGGGCGCACAGACCGAGCGCTCCCTGGAAAACTTCAAGATTGGCACCGAGAAAATGCCGAAGCCGGTCGTGCGGGCGTTCGGAATCGTCAAGCGGGCGGCGGCGCTGACGAACAAGGATATGAATCTGCTGGATGCGAAGCTCGCCGAAACGATTTCCGCGGCCGCACAGGAAGTCATCGACGGAAAACTCGACGATCATTTCCCGCTGGTGGTCTGGCAGACCGGGTCGGGAACCCAGTCGAACATGAATGCGAACGAGGTGATCGGAAACCGGGCCATCGAAATGCTCGGCGGCACGATGGGATCGAAGAAGCCGGTGCACCCGAACGATCACGTAAATATGAGCCAGTCATCCAACGATTCTTTTCCGACGGCGATGCACATCGCCGCCGTGGAGGAAATCGTTCACCGCCTTTTGCCGGCACTCGAACATCTGCGGGCCGCCCTGGACCGGAAGTCGAAGGAGTTCGACAAGATCATCAAGATCGGCCGCACCCATACGCAGGACGCGACCCCGCTCACCCTCGGTCAGGAATTTTCCGGCTACACCGCGCAGGTCGCCTCCGGCATCGCGCGGATGAAATACTCGCTCGGCGAACTCTATCTGCTGGCGCAGGGCGGCACCGCGGTCGGCACCGGCCTCAACGCAAAAAAAGGTTTTGCCGAAACCTTCGCGAAAAAAGTCGCGGAGATCACCAAGCTTCCGTTTGTCACCGCCCCCAACAAGTTCGAGGTGATGGCGGGACACGACGCCTATGTCGCCGCCGCGGGTGCGCTGACTTCGGTTGCCACCGCACTGTTCAAGATCGCGAACGACATTCGTTTTCTCGGATCCGGTCCGCGTTCCGGTCTTGGTGAATTGTCCCTGCCGGAAAACGAGCCGGGCTCGTCGATCATGCCGGGCAAGGTGAACCCGACCCAGTGCGAGGCGCTGACGATGGTCTGCTGCCAGGTGATGGGCAACGGACAGGCCGTCGCCGTCGCCGGCTCGCAGGGACATTTCGAGTTGAACGTGTTCAAGCCGGTGATGGCTTACGCGCTCCTGCAATCGATCCGCCTCACCGCGGACGCTGCCCGCTCCTTCACCGACAACTGTGTTGTCGGCATCAAGGCGAACGAGAAGCGCATCGAGAACCTGATGGAAATGTCGCTGATGCTGGTCACCGCACTGGCGCCGAAGATCGGCTACGACAATGCGGCCAAGATCGCCAAGACCGCGCACAAGAACGGCACCTCGCTGCGCGAGGAAGCGGTCGGCGGCGGCTACGTCACGAACGAGGAATTCGATTCGCTCGTGCGTCCCGAAAAGATGATCGGACCGGGGTAATCGACCTCACCCTGAGGAGGGCCGAAGGCCCGTCTCGAAGGGTGTGGACATAAGTTCCCGCTGAACTTCCGTTCATCTGCATTACACAAGATTCATTTGAAAGCGGCCGGTCCAGTCCCCATCATTGCCGGATCGGATACGGGGGCTGCCGTTTATCTGGAAGGAAGACCCAATGAAGAAGGCTTTGATCATCGCAACCACCGTCGCGGTTCTGGGCGGCTCCGGCCTCGCCTACACCGCCTACGCGCAGGGCTACTACGGCCACGGCCGCTATCGCGCCGATGCCGCTGACCTGAACGCATACGCCGACGCGCGCATCGCCGCCCTGCGTGCCGGCCTCGCCCTCAACGCCGAGCAGCAGAAGCACTGGGGTCCGGTTGAAACCGCCCTCAAGGAAATGGCGAAGAAGCGCATCGACAACCGCGAAAAATTCCGCGCCGAGCGCATGGCCCAGCGTGAAAGCGGCGTGCGCCCCGATCCGGTGGAACGCATGCGCCGCGGTGCCGACCGCATGACCGAGCGCGGCAGCGATCTGAAGCGCCTCGCCGACGCTACGGCCCCGCTCTATGCCTCGCTCGACGAAGCGCAGAAGCGCCGCTTCGACATGCTCGCCCGCTCGGGCATGCGTTCGCAGATGAAAGAGGAGCGCGGCCACTGGCGCCGTCACGGCGAAAACGAACGCCGCGGCATGGGCCCGCGCTACCACAACGACGAGCGCGGCCGCTTCGGCAATCGCCACGAGCGCACGAACTGGGATCAGGACGAAGACGATCACGACAACGATCGCACCTGATTTTCGCTTGGACCTGAAAAGAAACGGGCCGCTCGCGCGGCCCGTTTTTCATGTTGTCATTCCGGAAGCCGCGAAGCGGCTGTCCGGAATCCATAACCCCAGAGTCAAAGATTTTGGCACCGGGAATATGGATTCCGGACTGCCTCGCTTTGCTCGGCATCCGGAATGACAGCGCAAAATATCACTTCCTGTAAATCCCGCGCAGGCTGCCCTGCGGCCACTTGATGTCGTCGATGCGCCATCCATACGCGGTACGGATCAGGTCGTAGCGCACCGTCTGCTCGCGCCCCGCATTGTTGAACGTCACGGTGCCGTTGGCCGCGGCCGACGTCTCGTTGCTGATCGAGACGCGGACGTTCTTGATTTCCCAGTCCTGCGCGCCGACGAACGGATCTCCGTTCAGTTCCGGCACTTCGTTCTTGCGCTTCGCCACCGCGAAATCGCGGTCGATCTGGGCGGCGACGGACGCCGTGAAATAGCGGTCGAGCTGCGGGCGCGTGCCGATCTGGATGCCTTTCGACTCCGGTCCGGTGTAGCGCTTGAAAATTCCCTCAAGAAACCCGCGCGGACTGTCGTCCTTCTTCGCGGACTTCTGCGCCTGTCCGGCAAAAACGGATGTTGCCGTGGCCAGAGCAAGGAACCCTGCCAGCAGCAGGCGAATGGCGTTCTGCATCGACTCCCTCTTCTTCTTTTTATACCGCCACCGCCGCCTTGATCGCGGGGTGCGGGTCGTATCCTTCGAAGGCAACGTCTTCGTAGCGGAAGCCGAAAATATCCTTCACCGCCGGATTGAGCACCAGCCGCGGCAGTTTGCGCGGCGCGCGAGAGAGCTGCAACTGCGCCTGCTCCATGTGATTGGAATAGAGATGCGCGTCGCCGAGCGTGTGGATGAACTCGCCGGGCTTATAGCCGGTGACCTGCGCGACCATGTGCGTGAGCAGCGCATAAGAAGCGATGTTGAACGGGACGCCGAGGAACACATCAGCGGATCGCTGATAGAGCTGGCAGGAAAGTTTGCCGTCGGCGACATAGAACTGGAACAGGCAATGGCAGGGCGGCAGCGCCATCTGCTTCACCGCCGCCGGGTTCCATGCGCTCACGATCAGCCTTCGCGAATCCGGATTGCGTTTGATCTCCGCGATCACTTCGCCGATCTGGTCCACCGCCTCGCCGTCGGCGGCCGGCCATGAACGCCACTGGGCTCCATAGACGGGGCCGAGATTGCCTTCGTCGTCGGCCCATTCGTCCCAGATGCTGACACCGTTTTCCTTCAGGTACTTGATGTTGGTGTCGCCGTTCAGGAACCAGAGCAGCTCATGCACGATCGATTTCAGGTGCAGCTTCTTGGTGGTGACGAGCGGAAATCCCTCGGCAAGGTCGAAGCGCATCTGGTGGCCAAATACGGAAAGCGTGCCGGTCCCGGTGCGGTCGCCCTTCTGGGCGCCCTCCGAGATGATCCGCTGCATCAGGTCGAGATATTGGCGCATGTCCCAGTCATCGCCCGCTTACGCGGAGCATGACAATATTTGATTCGGAAACCGCACAAAAAAAGGCGTCCCGAGTCGGGGTCGGCTCGGGACGCCACTTCGCCACTGCGGCAGCGGGGGGATGGGGAGTGCCGTCAGCAGCTTCTCCGGCTCGTGTCCTCACACCGTTGGCAGAAAGACACCGAGCGCAAATCCAGGGACCATCGTTACGGCTAGAAAGGCGGGGCTGAGCATTCTTGCCTTCTGGCGTGATTGCTCGACCGATTTGGCTATCCAACGCGGACCCCGCCCAGTCGTTCCAAATGTGGCGAAGCCTTTTTAGGGACGGGAACCTGATATAAGAATATATATTCTATAATATTCATGCCCTCTCTTGGATGCGATTTCGCCAATTAGAATCATCGATCTATAATCCGCTGATTCGGGGCGCTCGATGGGCAGACCGGCACATATCTCCGGCGAAGACCTGCTGAATGCGGCGATGCGCGTTGCCGCCCGTGCCGGACCGGCCCGGGCTTCCGTTGCCGCCATCGCGAAGGAAGCCGGTGTCCCCGTGGGCTCGGTCTATCACCGTGCTCCCTCCCGTTCGGCCCTGCTGGCGGATTGCTGGCTTGAAGCCGCGGAGCGTTTCAGCCGGCTGTTTTCGGAGCGACTCGGTTCGGCCCAGTCGCTGGCCGAGGCCGCAGAGGTTGCCCTCGTAACCCCCCGCTACGCCCGCGAAAACCATGCCGCCGCGGTGCTGCTGCTGGCGAGCCGCCGGGAAGATTTTCTCGAGGAAGCCCCGCCCGAGGCGCGGGAAAAGGCGGCCGCCCTCACCGCCTCGCTGCAAAAATCCATCGCGGAAGCGGCAAAACGCCTGCTACCCGCCGACCCGAAAGGCCGCGAGCGGATGACGGTGGCGCTGATCGGAGTGCCTTACGGCGCGGTCAGGGTATTTCTTCCGCAGGCGACACCGCCCGTGGAAATCGACGCGGTGATCGGGGCGGCGGCGAAGGCCGCCCTAACCTCTTAATCTCAGCTACGCTCGGTGCAGTAGCTGTCGTCGGTGATCAATTCGACCTCATCCATGATGCGGATTTGCTCGCAGGTGAGGCTCATGCCGATCGAGCCGGTTTCTTCCGGATCGGCGTCCGCCACAACCGCGACCTGCGCATTGCCGGACGAAGCCGGCACCGTGGCGGCCGGGCTAAGGTGCTGCTCAATGGCGATAATCTGCCGTTCGGCGAGCTTGCCGTGCATCTGTGCAGGAACCAGCCCGGCGATCACGCCTGCGATCAACGCGCAGGAAACGAGAGAGAATTTCATCCGGAAATTTCCTTGTTCTTGTTTCGCTACCAGCGGTTATGCGAATTCCATGCCACTGGAATACCACTGCAACAGGCGGGTTAACGCCTCGTTACCCGGCAAACTTTCCGGACGCGTTTGCAGTCAGGCCGCTGCCGGTACCGCGGCACAGCTCAGGCAGATTTCCTCGATGTGCCGATGATCGGTCCCGCAGCAGCCGCCGAGCACAGTGAGCCGTTTCAACCGCCTGCGAAGATCGCGATATTCGCTCGCAAGCTCTTCCGGATTGCCGCTGTCGAGATCGGCCGCCTCGTCGAGTTCGGCATGGCTGCGCTTCGACGAATTTGCCCGCAGGCCGCGGATGCGCTCGAGCCAGGTCTCGCCGCTCGCAAGCGCGCCCTCAAAGTGGGTGGGATGCGCGCAGTTGATCATGTAGTAGGCAGGCGCGTTGCGGGTTTCGCGGTCCACCTGTCCGATCGCATCCTTCAGCGTCTGGCCGCTCGGCAGATGCCCGTCCGTTTCCAGCGTGAACGAAATCACCACCGGCATGCCGCTGCGCCTCCCCGCGCGCACGATGCCCAGCGCCTCCTCGACATAATTCATCGTGCACGCGCTCACCATGTCGGCCTGCGTATCGCGATAAAACACGCCCGCCTGCCAGCCGTGATAGTCCTCGGCTTCTTTCACGGTCATCGCGTTTGCGATTTTATAGCCGTCGCCGCGCGGCCCGATATTGCCGGAGATCACCATGGGCAATGCGGGCGTCTCGTGCTTCGCGCGCAAATCCGCCATCAGCGCAATGCTGGCGCGGTTGGCTTTTGCAAGCGCATCCAGAGAATAGCCGAGTTTCGCGCCCCACTCCGGCGACGCCCTCCAGGTGGCGCTTTCCAGCACGAAACCAAGCCCGTGCCTTTTCGCCATTTCGATGTGCTGCTCGTAATAGGCGCGCGTGCGCGCGACCCCGGCTTCCGTCTTCATCAGGTCGAAGCTTGCGAAGCACGGAAGTTCGATTCCCTCGTGAAAGATCATCGAGGTCTCGAAGCCGCTGTCGGTCAGGAACATGCGTTCGCCGAGCTGCGGGAGGTTGTTGCGGTATTTGCTCATGGCCGTCGTCCTTGCCGTTGAATTCCGGACGCGGCATTTCGCAAAAATGGCGCGGCCCGACTAGCCGCCTTGCGGTGCGGCGGCAACGGCCGCCGATGCGGGCAAAACCGCCGCCTCGGGGCGGGATTGTGGCGGGACTCAAGGCGCAACTGTACCCGTGGTACAGTGGCCCATGCCCGAAGCAGCCGTGAAAAAACCGCGCGACACGCGCGAAAAAATTCTGGAAGTGGCCGAGGCCGCCGTCCTCGCCAAGGGTTTTGCCTCTACTTCGATCGAGGAACTGATCGCCGCCGTCGGCATCACCAAGAGCGGCTTCTTCTATCACTTCAAGGACAAGGGCGAACTCGCGAAGGCGATGATGCTCCGTTACGTCGAACAGGACTCGCTGGTGCTGAACGACATCTTCCGCCGCGGCGACGAACTGCACGGCGATCCGCTGCACGGATTTCTGGTCGGCCTGAAACTGTTCGCGGAGATGTTCGAGAATCTTACCGAGGCGCATCCGGGCTGTCTCGCCGCGTCCTTTTGCTATCAGGACCAGCTCTTCAACAGGGAAGTCCGCGAAATGAACGCCGCGAGCGTGCTGCGCTGGCGGCAGCGGTTCCGCGAGCGGCTGGAACTGATCGCCAGGGCCTATCCGCCGAAACGGCCGGTCGATTTCGAGGCGCTCGCCGACATGGCGGCTTCGAATGTGGAGGGCGGGCTGATCCTCGGGCGCCTGTTGCAGGATCCGAGCATCCTGCCGCGCCAGATCCTGCTTTACCGTGACCTCGTGAAGGCGACCTTCGCGCCGGATTGACTCGGCAGGCTGCAGGCATACATTCACACTTGTTCCGAGGGGAGTCCCTGAGCACGCAGGTGCTTTGGGTCTGAGATTCCGCCGACGCGGTAACCCTTTGAACCTGATCCGGGTCATGCCGGCGAAGGGACAGGACAATGCCTACTCACCATTCTTCTATTCGTGCCGCCGGTGCGTTCGTGCGCCGGCGCATTTGCGCGTGAGCGCGGAGGCCAGCCATGAACATCCACGACCGCGACGTGAAAACGCCGGAAGTCACCACCGGCGCGCTGCCGGCCTCGCGCAAGATCTATTCGGTGCCGGAAGCCGCGAAAGACCTTCGCGTGCCGCTGCGCGAGATCGCACTGTCGGAAGCCGCGAAGGAGCCGCCGCTGCCGGTCTATGACACGTCCGGTCCCTACACCGACCCGGAGATGAAGATCGACGTGGAGAAAGGGCTTCCCCGCCAACGCGTGCAATGGGCGATGGAGCGCGGCGGCGTGGAGGAATACGAAGGCCGCCCGTTGAAGCCGGTCGATAACGGCAACGCCACCGGCAAATATCTCGCGCGCGCGTTTCCGAATACGCCGAAGCCGATGCGGGCGCTCGAAGGAAAACCTGTCACGCAATATGAATTTGCCCGCGCCGGAATCATTACAAAAGAAATGATCTACGTCGCCGAGCGCGAGAATCTCGGCCGCAAGAAGATGCTGGAGCGCGCCGAGGCCGCGCTGAAAGACGGCGAACAGTTCGGCGCAGCACTCCCCGCGTTCATCACGCCGGAATTCGTGCGCGACGAAATCGCGCGCGGCCGCGCGATTATCCCTTGCAACATCAATCACGCCGAACTCGAGCCGATGATCATCGGCCGGAATTTTCTCGTCAAAATAAACGCCAATATCGGCAACAGCGCGGTGACTTCCTCGGTCGAGGAAGAAGTCGACAAGATGGTGTGGGCGATCCGCTGGGGTGCGGACACCGTGATGGATCTCTCGACGGGCCGCAACATCCACAACACGCGCGAATGGATTCTCCGCAATTCGCCGGTCCCGATCGGCACCGTGCCGATCTATCAGGCGCTGGAGAAGGTGAACGGCGATCCGGTCAAGCTCGACTGGGAAGTCTACAAGGACACGCTGATCGAACAGTGCGAGCAGGGCGTCGATTATTTCACCATTCACGCGGGCGTGCGTCTCGCCTATGTGCCGCTCACCGCCAACCGCGTCACCGGCATCGTTTCGCGCGGCGGCTCGATCATGGCGAAGTGGTGCCTGTCGCGGCACAAGGAATCGTTCCTGTACGAACGCTTCGACGAGATTTGCGACATCATGCGCAAGTATGACGTGAGCTTCTCGCTCGGCGACGGCCTGCGTCCCGGCTCGATCGCAGACGCCAACGACCGCGCGCAATTCGCCGAACTCGAAACGCTCGGCGAACTCACGAAGATCGCGTGGGACAAGGGCTGCCAGGTGATGATCGAAGGCCCCGGCCATGTGCCGATGCACAAGGTCAAGATCAACATGGATAAACAACTGAAAGAATGCGGCGAGGCGCCGTTCTATACGCTCGGGCCGCTCACGACCGACATCGCGCCGGGCTACGACCACATCACTTCTGGAATAGGCGCCGCGATGATCGGCTGGTTCGGCTGCGCGATGCTTTGCTACGTCACGCCGAAAGAGCATCTCGGCCTGCCGAACCGCGATGACGTAAAGGCCGGCGTCATCACCTACAAGATCGCGGCGCACGCCGCCGACCTCGCCAAGGGCCATCCGGCGGCGCAGTTGCGCGACGATGCGCTGTCACGCGCGCGTTTCGATTTCCGCTGGGAGGACCAGTTCAATCTCGGCCTCGACCCCGACACCGCCCGCGAATATCACGACGAAACCCTGCCGAAGGAGGCGCACAAGGTCGCGCATTTCTGCTCCATGTGCGGGCCGAAATTCTGCTCGATGAAGATCACGCAGGACGTGCGCGATTACGCGGCGACGTTGAATGAGCAGCAGCAAGGCATGGACGCGATGAGCGAAAAATTCAAAGCGCTCGGCGAACAGGTTTATGTTGACGCGGAGAAGGTGAAAGAGAGCAACAAGTCGCTCTGATTGTTCTTCTTCATTGTCGTCCCGGCCAAGCCGAGCGAAGCAAGGCGCGAGCCGGGACCTATAACCTCCGTAGAAAAAATTGGCACTGGGCGTATGGGTCCCCGCTTTCGCGGGGACGACTTTGTTTGATTGTCATGCGCGGGCGTGTCCCCGCCATCCACGTCTTCATTGTCGTCCCGGCCAAGCCGAGCGAAGCAAGGCGCGAGCCGGGATCCATAACCACCGAAGCAAAATTTAGTACCGCGCGTATGGGTCCCCGCTTTCGCGGGGACGACAAATTTATTGCTATCCCCCTTTTGCGACTTGCGGGTCAAAGATTTCAATCACTTACGAAAACTTATCCCCGCTCTCTGACTCTCCCTTAAACTGCACGCACTCCCGCTCACCGGGGACGCTTCTAGAGGCGTTCATGAAGTGGAGCGGGAGGCGGCGCCTCCGTGTGTGTTTCGCAAACACATGCCGGGGCGATCCGGGGCTCCGCCCGGCGGGACTACGCCCGCCTGCCAGGAGCTTGGCTGACGGAAGAGACGCAAACTTTTGCGTTTCACGAAAAGCGCGGCCCGGGTCGTAAGGAAGACGCCGTGACGGAGTGCTGGAAGGCGATGCGCGCGCTTCAAAGCGCGCGGACCAACGAGACCCTGCGCCTTCCGGCGCTCCGTCTCCCCGTTTCATTCACCTGCGCTTGACGCGCGGGAACGCACGGCGTTGTTGAACATTGGGATCACGCAGGAGAAATTACGTTGCACCCCCGCTCCCTCCTCCGCCTCCTCCTCGCCGCCTTCTTCGCCGGCGGCTGCTGGCTGCATTTTCGCACGACGGAAAAACTGGTCGCCATCACGCCGGACTGGGTGCCGTTTCCGCGCGAGGTGGTGCTGGTCACCGGCGTGCTCGAACTGATCGGCGGAATTGCGCTGCTCATCCCGCGCTTCAGAAAAGCGGCCGGTATCGCGTTGGCGCTCTACGTGCTCGCCGTCTGGCCCGCCAACATCAAGCACGCCTTCGAAGGGATCGTGCTTCCGCCCGTGCCCGATACATGGTGGTATCATGGCCCGCGTCTCGCCTTGCAGCCGGTGATCGTGTGGGCCGTGCTCTATGCGGCGGAACTGATCGACTGGCCGTTCCGGCATGAAAGGAATTCCGAACGATGACCGACTCCAGCGACATCCAGTTCTGGGAAAACCGCTTCTCGGTTCCGGAGTTCATCTTCGGACGCGAGCCGAATGAATTTCTCGCCCGTTGCCTGCCGCTCCTGCCGAAAAGCGGGAAACTGCTCGCTGTCGCCGATGGCGAAGGCCGCAACGGTGTGTGGCTCGCGCAGCAAGGGCTGAGTGTGGTGTCGCTGGATTTTTCGCTGGCCGCGCAGGCAAAGGCACGCGCGCTGGCGGAGGCGCAGAACGTGAACATGGAAATTGTCCACGCCGACGTCCATGAATGGACCTATCCCGAAAATGCTTTCGATATCGTCGTGGAGATTTTCACGCAGTTCAGCACGCCGGAAATGCGCGCGAAGAAATGGGCCGGGATGCGCCGCACCCTGAAGCGGGGCGGCCTGCTGATCCTGCAAGGCTACACACCGAAACAACTGGAATATGGAACCGGCGGCCCCAAGCAGGTCGATCGGCTGTACACGCGGGACATGCTGGAACAGGCATTCGGCGATTTCGACGAAGTCCGGATCGTGGAGGAAGAGCGGGAACTGCAAGAAGGTCCCGGCCATTCCGGCATGTCCGCCGTCATCAGCCTGACCGCGCGCAAGCCGAAACAGCCGGCCTGACCCGGAAGGACACCCGGTCGCACGCAGGATTGAGCCGCCATGCCGAGGTTTGTCTTGTGTTTGGCGCGCGGCTCTGACACTTGGCTTGGCATGGATATTCCGCACAGCCGCCGCCGCTTCCTGCATGGCACGCTCCTGCTGGCTGCGTTCACCGCGGCCGGGCCGCGTTTCGCGGCGGCACAGGATGAACCGGCCGAGGCCGCCGTGCTGCGCGATCCCGAGATTCCCGCCGCCGGCAACGCCAAGGGCGACATCACCATCGTCGAGTTCTCCGATTACCAATGCCCGCACTGCAAGACCTCGCATGTGCATCTCGAGCGCGCGGCGAAGGAAGACGGCCGCATCCGGCTCGTGTTCAAGAGCTGGCCGATCTTCGGCGAACAGTCGGTCTATGCCGCCCAGATGGCGCTCGCCGCCCGCGAGCAGAACAAATACAACGAGGCCCATCGCGCGCTGATGCTGGTGAAGGGACAAATCACGCCGGAGCGCACGCAGAAGGCGCTCGCCGATGCCGGTATCGACGTCGCCCGCGCGCAGGATTATCTCAATAAAAATGTAAAGACGATCGGCGCGATTTTGAAACGCAATCACGATCAGGCAGAAGCCTTCGGCTTTCAGGGTACGCCCGCCTTCATCATCGGAAAATTCCGCGTGCCCTACCCGCTCGATCTGGCGACCTTCAAGCTCGCGATCGCCGACGCGCGCAAATCATTCTCGGGAAAATAACTGCGGCCGGGCTTCTTCAGCGTCCCGTCACGAGATACTTGAAGAACTTGAAGATCGAATAGAGCGTCAGTTCCACCGCGGCAGCGAGCAGCAGCAGGAACAGCGAACGCTGCCCGAGATCGTCCGTGATGGCGCCGCGGATCTTGTATTTGATGCCGTCCGGGAAATACGTCTCCACCAGCATGTAAAGCTGGTTCGTCACCGGCTGCAGCTTGGAATAGATCCAGCCGAGCCATTCCAGCCGGAACGCATGCAGATAGGCGTAGATCAGCCAGACGATCACGATCGTCAGCGCAAGCAGGATGACCTTGGCCAGAAACAGCCAGAGGAAACGCGGTCCTCGCCGCTCGCCAAATCCATTCATGCTGTTGTTCCGCCTCTCGCCGTGGCAAGGCTATGCTGGCGGTTAGAAATTGCCAACGGGGAGCCCGATGAACCAGCCGGCGAAATCCACCGGTAGCGTATTGCTCACAGCCCTTGGCTGGATGGCATTGGGCGCGCTGATCGCGCCGCTCTGCACCTTGCTGTTCAGCATTCTTTTCTACGTATTCGATTCGCGCTGCGGCTCGCCCGGCGATTCGGGCGGCTGCGAAATGGGCATCTTCGTTCTGGTGATCGGTTCCATCGTGCCGGGCGCGGTGTTCGGATTCGTGCTCGGCCTCGCGCGCGCGATCCGCAGACGGCGCGCGCCCGGCTAGTTCAGCAGCTTACCAGCGTCGCTTTCCGCACGCGCTTGATGCGGTCCGGGTGCCGGTCGAAGCCAAAATCCGTATCGTAGTTGAAATCGTACACGCAGCCCTGCTTGAGCGCATGAAGATTTTCAGAGCCGCGCATCAGCAGATTCATGCGCGGTTCCGTTTGCAGCAGCACGCCATCATTCATGGCAGCAACCGGCTGCATGCCGAGATAGCGGGCGCGTTCGGTCTGGCCCCAGATCAATCCCCACGCCATCAGGCCGCCGACAATTGCGAAGAAAAACAGAAGCGTTCGCCTGCTCTGGCGCCGTTCGCTTGCAAATCCCCAGGCGTCGAACCGAGGCTGCGTGATGCCTGCGCGTTTCACGGCTGTATGTTTCATGGTGACCTCGCTCGCGTTGCCTGCCTGAAGATGTCACAGGCCGCCTGCCGTTGAAAATAGAATTTCGGTAATTTCGCAGGGGGAAGCCTTCGCGGAATGCTGGCATCCCAGCGCCGGATGGCGCAATGCGGAACTCTGTGATCCATTATGCCCGGGGGATACGATGCAAAAGTTCTTGTTGCTCGCGGCGGTATATTTACTTTCGATGCCGGACGCGTTCGGCTGCGCCTGCTGCACGGCCGCTGCGCAGCGTAATGTGGAAGTCGAAACCATCGCTGCCCGGCATACGGATGAACTCGCCCGGCTAAAGTTCAAGCACTCCGCGAAACTGAAGCTCGGAGAAGGCTACGACGAAGCGATCAAGGGTCTCGACGATCCTTCCGAGGATTTCTCGCTTGGCGTCGTCCGCCAGAAGGACCGCTACGTATTCACGCTCAAGGACGAAAAAGGCCGCAGTGGAAACCTGACGCTGATCCTGCCGAAGCAGATTTCCATCTTCGAAGTGGATACGCGCGACGACACCGAACAGACCGGTTACGGCCCGCGCCTGTACAAGGAATGGAAGCTCACCGGCAGCGTTGCGGGAGATGGCATCTTCCGGCAAAGCGCCGGGCCGAACCGCCGCGTGACACTCGTGCTGCATGGGCGCGGAAGTTCCTGCACCGAAGCCGCCGATTTCAGATACTGGACGCTACTGGTGCATGCACCGAAGACGGAAACCTACACATTCTTCGGCGAGTTCGAGGCGCTGAATTAACGAATGTGACGCGCTGGCAGCACATCCGGGTTCCCTCTGCTCGGGATCGTTGCATTTCCCTGTCTGCGCAGAAACTCTCCGTAAACGGCGCCGCCACATGAGCCGGACAATGCCGCATCCACGCCATCAGGCTGCCCGGAAATTCGAAGACCTTTCGCTCGCGCGTCACACGCGCTTCATCGCCGGACATTACTGAGCAGCACGACAACGCCGTTTGCGCGGACAGGGAAGGAAAAACGCGATGTGCCAGATCAAGGCGGAACAATTCCGCAGGCTCGCGGCCGAATGTGAACGCCAGGCTGAAATTGCCTCCACCGAACCCCACTTCCGGATGGTGCAATCGCGTCTTGCAAAGTCGTATCACGCGCTTGCGGAGACGGAGGACTGGCTCGACGGATTGATGCCGGACTCCGGCACACTGCTGAATCGCGATCCGCAGTCCCGCGCGGCCTGACGGTCATCGCGGCAGGCGGTCACCGTAATAGAGCGCGAAAATCAGGGACGCGAGACCGAACAAAAAACCGGCAACCGAAAAGCCGAAGCTCCACCAGAAAGTATCGAGACGAAGCCGCATGTAATTTATGCGCAGCGCCTCCATCTCGGGATTGCGTCCTCGTCCACCGCGTCCGGCAGGTTCTTCTTTGAGAAATGCCAGAAAACCGCCGTTCAGCGCCCAGTAGCGGCCTGCATTGGTGAGTTCAAGCTGCGTGCGGCCCTCGTCCGCGAATTTTGCGAAACGGGACATCACGAGCAGATCCGCAGCCTCCTTCAGACGGGCAAGTTCGTCCGCCTCCGGGACTTTTCCTTCGCGCTCAAACACATCGAGCGGGGAATGTTGAAACGCCAACAACAGCAGTTCCTGCGCAATATTTTCCTTGTTGGGCAGTTCGCTCATCTCACTCTCCTGCCACTGCCCCGCCGGTGCGGGAATCGATCGCGCCTGCCGTACGCTTCCCGTCGGCGAGAATGGAGTTCGCGGAACCACCCACACGCCGTTCCGAAATCAGGTGCCGCTTGCCATCGAGCGCGGAGCGGAATGCGAGCGATGAATCCCGTTCGACATTCACTTCGTCCGGCAGCCACTGATGATGCACGCGCGGACTGTTGACCGCAGGCTCGATGGACAGCGCATGATCGATCACGTTCACGATGACCTGCAGCACCGTTGTAATGATGCGGCTGCCGCCGGCTGCACCTGTCACCAGAAACACCCGTCCATCCTTCAGCACGATGGTCGGACTCATCGAGGAGAGCGGCCGCTTGCCCGGCCCCGGCGCATTTGCATCGCCGCCGATCAGGCCGAACGCATTGGGCACGCCGGGCTTCGCGGCGAAGTCGTCGAGCTCGTTGTTCAGCAAGACACCGGTTTCTTCGGCAACCAGCCCAAGCCCCCAGTTGAAGTTCAGCGTATAGGTGTTCGCCACTGCGTTGCCGTCGCGGTCGAGCACGGAAAAATGCGTGGTCTGGTCGCTCTCGTAGCGCTGCACCGGGCCCGGTTTCAGTTCGGCGGCGGAACGCGCGCGGGCGGGTGAAATTTCCGAGCGCAGCGAAGCCGCGTATTTCTTCGACGTCAGCCCGCGCACCGGCACGCGCACGCTGTCGGGATCGCCGAGATATTCGGAGCGGTCCGCGTAGGCGGGCTTCATCGCCTCGATCATCAGGTGTGCCGCTTCGGCGGAACCCGCACCGAGTTTTGCCAGATCGAAGCCTTCGAGAATGTTCAAAATCTGGATCAGATGCAGCCCGCCGGACGAAGGCGGCGGCATCGAGACAATATCGTAGCCGCGATAATTCCCGCGCACCGGCTCACGCTCGCGCGGCTGATAGCGTGCGAGGTCCGGACCGGTCATCCGTCCGCCCGCCGCTCGCGCCCCGGCGGCGATGCGGTCCGCGATGGGACCTTCATAAAACGCAAACGGACCCGTCAACGCGATTTCCTGCAACGTGTTCGCGAGGTCGCGCTGGATCAGCATGTCCCCTTTCACAAGCGGAGCGCCATTCGGCTTCAGAAAGATGCGCGCGGAGGATGGATATTTCGCAAGCCGCGGCTGGCCCTGCGCGATCGAGCGCGCAAGCTGATCGTCCACCTCGAAGCCCTCGCGCGAGAGACGGATGGCAGGCTGCATCAACTGGCTAAGCGTGAATTTTCCCGAACCGTATTTGCGGTGCGCGAGCGCAAGTCCCGCCACCGTTCCCGGCACGCCGACACCGAGGCCGCTCGCACGGGATTTGTCGGGATCGGCGTCGCCTTTTTCATTCAGGAACACGTCGCGCGTTGTGGCCGCCGGTGCCGTCTCGCGATAGTCGATCGCGATCGTGCGCTTTTCGCGCGCGAGATATACGAGCATGAAGCCGCCGCCGCCGATATTGCCCGCCTCCGGCAGCGTGACGGCAAGCGCAAAGCCGACAGCCACTGCCGCATCGACCGCATTCCCGCCCTGCTTCAGAATTTCGAGACCCGCGCGTGCCGCTTTCGCTTCCTCGGCGGCAACCATGCCGTGCCTTAACTTCGGGAGCGCGAGCGTCTCATGGGCCGGCGCAGAACCCGCGCAAGCTGAAAACGCCAGCACCGCCAGAAACAGCCGGAAAATTCGTGAAAAACGCATCAAGGACCGTTGAATATGGCTCGGACAGGCAATCCAGCAGCAGAATGCGTCAGCATTCGGATTCGTTCAAATTTTCTGCAGTTTTGATTCAGTCATGCGCATGACCTTGCAGCAAGTTTTCATATCTCCCCGATAGTCTGCCTGAATTAGCGGAATTTTGCTTCCGGCAAGGATTGCCCAGGGACGTGCCGATG
>VFQR01001352.1_pt1 | contig 19317 bp, 21 predicted proteins | sample 3512321 | NCBI WGS metagenome assembly VFQR01 (sample SAMN10412374, study PRJNA504923) | tailings metagenome | isolation source: Relicate 3 Philex TSF1 revegetated site | place: Philippines: Tuba, Benguet | collected 2017-08-29
CCCGGCACGCGCTCGCAGGCGGAGCTGATCGCCGGCATCGACGACGGCGTGCTCGTGCAGTCCGTGTCGGGCATGCACAGCGGCGTCAACCCGATCAGCGGCGACTTCTCGACGGGTGCCTCGGGCGTGCTCATCCGCGGCGGTCAGCTCGCCGAGCCGGTGCGCGAGTTCACCATCGCCTCCACGCTGCAGCGGATGCTCCTCGACGTGCGCGAGGTGGGCAACGACGTCGACTGGTTGCCCATGCGCGCCGCCGGCGTCAGCCTGGTGATCGCCGACATGACGATGAGCGGCGCCTGACGCGCCACCGTGTGCCGACGCCCGCGTGACATCCGGGAGGGAGTCACCACACGCGAGCGGGTGGGGCCGGCTAGGCGCGCTCGATGCGGCGGTAGCCGGCCGCCGGTGACCACATCTCGATGACCAGTGCCGTCCCTTCGGCGTTCAGCCCGGTGAAGGTCACCTCGGTGAGGTCGGCGACGAACATCTCGCCCTCGGGTGCAGCGCCGTCGCCGGCGCCCACGGGCCCGGCCGGCACCGCTCGCCCGGCCACCTTCGCCTCGCCCGGCCACTCGGTCTCCCTGCCCTCCTCCGGGTGGAAGGTCGGTCCGTGCAGGGCGAACCGCGGGTCTCGGTGGAGGTCGGCGCCCTTGCGCGCCTGCGGCATCGACCCGAACCGCAGCTCGCCGTCGACGAACTCGCACTCGATGCCGGAGATGCGCGGCGACCCGTCCGCACGGAGCGTGGCGATGGTCTTGTGCCGCCCCGCGTCGAACGAGCGGCGGACCCGCTCGGCGAAGTCGGGCTGTGCCCGTTCGACCTCGTGCCACGGCGTCCGCGAGTCGCTCATGGATCGCGAAGGTAGTGTCGCGGCCGCCACGCCCCGGAGACCTGTGGGCGCACGGCGGGTGCCCGCCCGGCTCCGCGCGTAGCCTGCGGCGCGTGCCGGGCCGGGGACTGCGCAGGGGTGGACGCAGCCGGTTGTTCGTGACCGGCGGGTCGGGGTTCGTGGGGCGGCACCTGATCCGCGCTGCGGGGCGCCGCTGGGAGATCGTGGCCCCGCCGTCGGCGGCCCTCGACGTGAACGATGCCGACCGGCTGCTCACCGACCTGCGCGAATGGCGGCCCGGGGTGGTCGTGCACCTCGCCTACCGCAAGGCCGACCCGCGCACGATCGTCGGCGGCAGCACCAACGTGGCTCGCGCCGCCGCCGCGATCGGTGCCCGCCTGGTGCACCTGTCCACCGACGCGGTGTTCGCCGGCCGCGCGGCCCCGTACGCCGAAGACGACCCGCCGGCGCGCAGCCGGGGCGCGGGCGGCACCGACTACGGCCTCGCGAAGCTCGCCGCCGAGGAGGCGGTGGCCGAGGCCTGCCCGGATGCCCTGATCGTGCGCACGTCGCTCGTCTACGGCACCTGGCTGCAGGCCCGCATCCAGCAGGACTTGGCCGACGCGATCGCCGGGCGGAGCGCGATGACCTTCTTCACCGACGAGGTGCGGTGCCCGATCGCGGGAGACGACCTCGCCGGAGCGCTCCTCGCGCTCGGTCGTCGCCGGGCCGTGCGTGGCGTGCTGAACGTGGCCGGGCCGGAGCCCGTGACCCGTGCCGAGCTGGCTCGGCTGTTCGCCCGGTGGATGGGGCTGGATCCGACGCGCGTGCCGATCGGCACGATCGCCGCCGCCGGCCTGGAGCGGCCGGGCCGGGTGGTGCTCGACTGCACCCGCGCCGAGGCGTTGGGGCTGCGCGCCCGGTCGCCCGAGGACGTGCTCGGCCCCTCGACGTGACGCCGCCACGGGCGGCACCGACGCCGGTGGGTACGCTCGGCCGGGTGCCCACCCCGTCCCCGGCGGCCGTCGAGCGCCACCCGCACCTCGCCGCGCCGCTGCCCCCCGGATGGATCCGCGTCGACCTGCACAGCCACACGATGTGGAGCGGCGACAGCACCACCACGCCGGACGAGATCGCCGAGGCGGTTGAGGCCAGCGGCATCGACGTGCTGTGCATCACCGACCACCACGCCATCCGTGGCGCCGTCGAGCTGGGGGAACGGCTCGGATGCCGCGTGGTGGTGGGCGAGGAGATGCGCACCCACGCCGGCGAGGTGATCGGGCTGTTCCTCGAGGAGCGGATCCCGTTCGGTCTGCCTCCCGCCGAGACCGCCGAGCGGATCCGCGCGCAGGGCGGGGTGGTGTACGTGCCCCACCCGTTCGACCCGATGCGTCGCAACATCAGCGAGCGTGCGCTCGACGATCTGGTGGCCGCCGGCCTCGTGGACGCGATCGAGGTGCTGAACGCCAAGACCTCCCTCCCGAGCCTGAACGCCCGCGCGGCCCGCTACGCCGCGGACCACGGGCTCGCTGCCGGCGCCGGGAGCGATGCACACGTGCCTTTGGCGATCGGCGCGGCGCTGGTGGAGATGCCCGACTTCGACGGTCCGCAGGACTTCCTGCGCAAGCTCGTGGATGCTCGCGTGGTCGGCCACCACTGGGACGAGCCGCGCCCGTGGAGCCCGCGGGTGGTGCCGAGCACCAGCAACTCCTGAGAGGGCTCCCCGTCACGGGTGCGCCACGAGCACGGCGCGCCCGTCGTGCGCAGCGGTCGCCACGCGGGCGGCGTCGGCGGGCGGGACGGCGACGGAGACCCCGGCGGGGCCGGCGGCCACCACCAGCGCGCCGCTGGCCAGCGTCGTCCCCTCGGCCACCACGTCGACCGTGGAGCCCGGGAGCAGGACGAGCGCGGTCGGGTCGTCCGTGGCCACGGCCACCAGGCGCCACGTGGCCGGCACCTCCGGGGCGCCGGCGACGTCGTCGGCGGTGACGATCTCCCCCTCGCCCACCCGCTGGCGGGCGCGAGCGCCGGGCGGCGGGGGAGCGGCGAGCGCGCCGGGCGGGACCATGCGTGAGGGGACCTCGAGGGCGCGGGTGCGCAGCGGCTCACCCGGCTCGGCGCGCTGCGTCGCCACCTCCACGAGGCCGAGCTCGGCCCATCCGGCCCGCTGCCGGCGCACCTGGTCCACCTCGCGGTGGACGACCAGGGCCGGCACCGCGGCGACGACCAGCACCAGCGTGCGGTGCAGGGCCCGGTGCCGGGCGAGGTAGGTGCGCAGGCGCGCTCGGAGCACGACGGACCCCCGAGGGAACGAGCGGCGGAGCCGCGGTCGGCGGGGGAAGCTGGGGGCCGGGGCGGGCGATGCGAGCCGGGGCCGCCGGCACCCGGTCAGTCTGCCGCGGCGGCCGCCGGCGTGCTCGAGGACGTGGTCGTGGCGCTGGAGCTGCCGGCGCCCTCGGAGCTGCCACCACCCCCACCGTCGCCGCTCGAGGAGGCCGACCCGGTCGAGCCGTTGGACGAGCCGGACCCGGAGCTCTTCGACCCACCCCGGCTGTCGGTCTTGTAGAAGCCGCCGCCCTTGAAGGTCACCCCGACGGGGGTGAACACCTTCTTCACCCGCATCGTCTCGCCGGTGCTCGGGTGCACCGCCTCCACCAGCGCCGGATCGGTGAAGGCCTGCTGGACCTCGATCGTCTCGCCGGTGTCGATGAACTTGTAGACGTAGGTGGGCATCGTCGCTCCTGGCCTGGGTGGGCGGACCGTTAGCAGTCGTGCTGGACGAGTGCTAACTCTATCGCGGAGCTGCCGCAGGTGACCCCCTGCGGCGCGTGGAGGGGCCGCCCGTAGGATCGACCCGGTGCGAGTCCACACCGCCGTCGTCCCCGCAGCCGGGATGGGCACCCGGTTCCTGCCGGCCACCAAGGCCGTGCCGAAGGAGCTGCTGCCCATCCTCGACCAGCCCGCCCTCCAGCTGATCATCGACGAGGCCGTCGGTGCCGGTGTCGACCACATGGTCATCGTCACCAGCCACGCGAAGCCGGCCATCGAGGCGTACTTCCAGCCCCAACCGGAGGTGGTCGCCAAGCTGCGCTCGTCCGGGCGGGACGCCACGGCCGACCGCCTCGAGGCGATCGGGCGCGACGTCCGGGTCAGCTTCGCCTACCAGGACGAGGCGCTGGGGCTCGGCCACGCCGTCGGCTGCGCCAGGGAGGCGGTGGGCGACGAACCGTTCGCCGTGCTCCTGCCGGACGAGCTGATGGGATCGTCGAGCCTCCTCGACCAGATGGCCCGCCTGTGCGAGGCCACCGGCGGCAGCGTCGTCGGCCTGAGGGAGGTGCCCCACGACGAGGTCGGCGCGTACGGCGTGATCGATCCCACCGGCCCTGTCGATGCGCACGGCGTGGTGGGCGTGCGCAGCATGGTGGAGAAGCCGCGCCCCGACGACGCACCGAGCGACCTGATCATCATCGGCCGCTACGTGCTCACCCCGGACGTGTTCGACGAGATCGACCGGGTGCAGCCCGGCGCCGGCGGCGAGATCCAGCTCACCGACGCCATGCGCGCCCAGGCAGCCCGCGCGCCGTTCCACGGCGTGGTCGGCGACGTCGCCCGCTTCGACACCGGCAACCCCCTCGGCTGGCTCCTGGCCGTGATCGAGCTGGGCCTCGCCGATCCCCACCTCGGCCCGGCGCTGCGCGTGCGCCTGAACGAGCTGCTGGGCCCGTTCGGCTGAGCTCGGCCGGCGCCGGCGCCTCGGGCCCTCAGCGAGAGCGGCGGAACCGCTCGGGCAGGTCGAGCACGAGCCCGTGCTCGTCCACGTCGAACGAGGTGGACGCGGCGCGGTCGATGTCGGTGCACACCCACGTGTGCGAGCGAGCCCTCGTGTAGCGGCGGTGCTCCGCCCGCACGGCCAACGTCTCCACGTCCACCGCCACCACCGACACCTCGGCCGAGTGGCCCACCTCCAGCGGCAGCCGCTTGATCGGGAGCGTGGCGGTGAACGGCGTCACCGCCAGCTCGAGGTCGTAGCAGCCATCGAGCTCGACGCGGTGCGCGCCGTTCATCTCGCCCCACCGCCCCCCGCCGTCGGTGGCCAGCCAGAGGTCGGGGTCGTCGAGGTCGCGGAACAGCAGGAACTGGCGCACCTGCCACGACGGCGACAAGCGGAGCACGTACTGCACGCGCTCCCTCGTGACGATGCCCGAGGCCGTCCAGCCCTCGTTCTCCCAGCGCAGCGTCAGCTCCTCGTCGCCGTCCCCCGCCCACGTGACCCAGCGAGCGGCGTGCCCGTCGGCCGAGAAGGGCGGGTACGCGCTCATCGCCCCAGTGTGCCGGGCTCGCTCGGCGCGCTGCACCGGAGGATCGCTACCGTGCGGCACGTGATCCACGAATCCGAGGCCCGCCGCCACGTGCTCGAGCGCTGCCCGCCGCTCGGGGTCGTCACGGTCGACCTGGTCGCGGCCACCGGCCTCGTGCTGGCCGGCGCGGTGGTGGCCGAGGAGGACGTACCGCCGTTCGCCAACTCGGCCGTCGACGGCTACGCCGTGCGTGCCGCCGACGTCGCCGCCGCGCCGGTGGAGCTCGAGGTGGTCGCCGAGGTGGCCGCCGGGAGCGCCACCACGCGCCACGTCGGCCCCGGCGAGGCGATCCGCATCATGACGGGCGCGCCGATGCCGCCGGGCGCCGACGCGGCGGTGATGGTGGAGGACACCGAGCGCCTGGCCGGCGGCAGCCGCGTGCGCGTGGCCCGTGGGGTGGAGCCCGGCGCCGCGGTCCGCGGCGTGGGTGAGGACGTCTCGGCGGGCACGGAGCTGTTCGGTGCGGGCACCGTCGTCACGCCGGCGGTGGCCGGCGTGCTCGCGAGCGTCAATGCCCGCACCGTGCGCGTCCATCCCCGCCCGCGGGTGGCCGTGCTCTCCACGGGTGACGAGCTCGTCGACGACGGGTCGCCCCTCGGCGACGGCCAGATCCGCGAGAGCAACAAGACGATGCTCGTCGGCGCGCTCGCGCAGGCGGGGTGCGCCGTGGTCGACGGCGGCGTCGTCCGCGACGACGAGGACCTGCTCGAGCGGGAGCTGCGCGGCCACGCGGCCTCGTGCGACGCCATCGTCACGAGCGGCGGCGTCAGCATGGGCGACTATGACGTGGTGAAGGCGGTGCTGTCGCGCATCGCCGACATGCGGTGGATGCAGATCGCCATCAAGCCGGCCAAGCCGTTCGCCTTCGGGCTCCTCGGCGCGCCCGGCGGGCGCCAGGTGCCCGTGTTCGGCCTGCCTGGAAATCCGGTCAGCTCGCTGGTCAGCTTCGAGCTCTTCGCCAGGCCCGCACTGCGGCGGATGGCCGGCCACACCGCCTTCGACCGCCCGATCGTGCTCGCCCTGGCCGACGAGCCGCTCGCCCGGCGCACGGACGGCAAGACGCACTACCAGCGCGTCCACGCCGTGTTCGGCGACGACGGCAGGGTCCACGTGCGCTCCGTCGGCGGGCAGGGCAGCCATCAGCTGGCCGCCACGGCGCTGGCCGACGCCCTGGCCGTGGTGCCCGACGGCGAGGGCGTGGCAGCCGGCGACCCGGTGCCGGTGATCCTGCTCTCGGTAGGCTGAGCCGATGCACGAGGCGCTGGTCGACCCGTTCGGACGCACGGTCCGCGACCTGCGCATCTCGGTCACCGACCGCTGCAACTTCCGGTGCACGTACTGCATGCCGGAGGAGGGGATGCGCTGGCTCCCGCGCAGCGAGATCCTCACCTTCGAAGAGCTCGAGCACCTCGCCCGCGTGTTCGTGGAGCGCTTCGGTGTCGACGGGATCCGGCTCACGGGCGGCGAGCCGACGGTGCGGGCGCACCTGCCGGTGCTCGTGGCCAAGCTCGCCGCGCTCCGCGTGCCCGCCGACGCAGCCTCGCCGTTCGCCGGCAGGGCCCCCGACCTCGCCCTCACCACCAACGGCGCCACGTTCCGCCTCGTCGCCCACGAGCTGCGGGCTGCCGGGCTCCAGCGCGTGAACGTCAGCCTCGACACGCTGCGCCCCGACCGGTTCGTGCAGATGACGCGGCGCGACGAGCTGCCGCGCGTGCTCGACGGCATCGCCGCGGCGAAGGAGGCGGGCTTCCACCCCGTGAAGATCAACGCCGTCGTCGAGCGGGGTGTGAACGACGACGAGATCCTCGACCTCGCCCGGTTCGGTCGCGACGAGGGGGTCGAGGTCAGGTTCATCGAGTTCATGCCGCTCGACGCGAGCGGGCACTGGGTGCACGAGAAGGTGGTCGGCCAGGACGAGATCGTCGCCCGGATCCACGCCGAGCTCCCGCTCGAGCAGCTGCCGGCCAGGGGTGCGGCGCCGGCCGACCGCTGGCGCTACCTCGACGGCGGCGGCACGGTGGGTGTCATCCCCACCGTCACCAAGCCGTTCTGCGGCGACTGCGACCGTGTCCGGCTCACCGCCGACGGCCAGTTCCGCACGTGCCTGTTCGCCACCGACGAGCTCGACCTCCGCGCCCTCGTGCGCTCGGGCGCCGGCGACGACGAGCTGGCCGACGCGATCCGCGGCGCGGTCGGCACGAAGTGGGCGGGCCACCAGATCAACCAGGTCACGTTCGTGCGACCGCGACGCACCATGAGCCAGATCGGCGGCTGACGTGCGGGTAGCCTGGCCCACCACATGAGCGACCTGTCGTTCACCCACCTCGACCCGCTCGGTCGCGCCCGCATGGTCGACGTGACGCCGAAGGAGCCCACGCACCGCCGGGCCGTGGCCCGCTGCAAGGTGTTCATGCGCCCGGACACCACGGCCGCCATCGCCAACCGAGAGGTGAAGAAGGGCGACGTCCTCGCCGTGGCCCGGGTGGCGGGCATCCAGGCCGCCAAGCGGACGAGCGACCTGATCCCGCTGTGCCACCCCCTGCTCGTGGGCGCGGTCCACATCAACTTCGAGATCGGCGACGACTTCATCGCCGTGGAGGCCAACGTCGACACGGTGGACCGCACGGGCGTGGAGATGGAGGCGCTGCACGCCTGCGCCACGGCGGCGTTGACCATCTACGACATGTGCAAGTCGGCCGATCGCGCGATGGTGATCGGCGAGCTGGCGCTCTGGGAGAAGACGGGCGGCCGCTCCGGCGCCTACCGCCGCGACCATCTCGACGGGGAGGCAGAGCCGCCGTCGATCGATGTGTCGGATCGCGTCACGAATGTAGTAGATTCGTAACGATGCCGAGCCATCCCGGCATCACCCGTTTCCCGAACCACCGCAGGATCCGCTAACCGCATGGGCAAGATCGTCCTCCTCGCCGTCGCCGCCGCGTGGGCAGCCGTGCTGCTCCCACCGATGCTCCGCTCCCGCATGGAGAACCGGCCCGGCTCCTCGGTCACCGACTTCCGCCGCCAGCTCTCCACGTTGGAGCGCACGGTCCCCACCCGGGGCGTCACCCCGATGCGCACCATGGCCCGACCGCTCGCGCCGTCGCCGCTGCTGCGCCCCGCAGCCGGCGGACGCCCGGCCACCGGCGCCGCCCGGCTCGCGCACCACGACCGCGAGCACCACACGGGCGAGCTGGCGCGACGCAGCGAGCAGCAGCTGCGGCGGACCGGCGGCCACGTCCGGGCCCGCAAGATCAGCCGCCGCGAGGTGGTCCGCCGGCGACGGGCCAACGTGCTGTTCGTGCTCGCCCTCACCACCGGCGTCACGCTGTTCCTCGCCGCCACCACCCAGTCGTCGGCGATGCTGTACGCGTTCGCGTTCGCCTTCGTGTCGCTGTGCGGGTACTGCTACAAGCTCGCCCAGATCCGCCAGTACGAGTCGGACCGCACGGTCGAGACGCACTGGTACGCCGCCTGACGGGGCTGCCGATGGCCCGTGGTGGCACGGCCGCCAGCGGCTAGAGTGCAGTCCGCTCCCCGAGGGAGCGCTGGCAGCGGGGGTGTAGCTCAGTTGGCAGAGCGCAACAATCGCACTGTTGAGGCCAGGGGTTCAATTCCCCTCACCTCCACCACATAGGACCAGGCACCAGAGGCCCTTCCCGAGCCATCGGGAGGGGCCTCGTCCATTGTCAGCCGTGTTGACAGGGCCGCTGACATCGTGGTTGGCTGCCGCAGGAGGGGGTGGACCGGCGGCGATGGTGAGCGGGACACGACGACGCAGCGAGCACCCACGGCCTGCGCTGTCGCGCGAGGTGATCGCTCGCGCCGCGCTGGGCCTCGCCGCCCGGCAACCGGCCACCCCCCTCACGTTGAGCAGGCTCGGCGCCGAGCTGGGCGCCGACCCCACGGCGCTGTACCGGCACTTCCGCAACCGCGAGGAGCTGCTGCTCTACCTCGCGGACATGGTCTACGGGCAGCTCCTCGCGGAGTGGCAGCCCCAGGGCGACTGGCGGGCCACCCTCAGTGACGCCGCCTACGGGATGCGCCGGGCGCTGCTGCGCACCCCGGCCCTCGCCGCCGAGCTGGGGCCCCGGTTCACCGGCGGGCCGAACGAGGCCGAGGTGGTGCGCCGCCTGCACGCTGCGCTGCGTGCCGCGGGCTTCGAGGACGACGAGCTGGTCGCGCACACCCGCTCGTTCGGCGGCATGGTGCTCAGCCACGCCGTGATGACCGCCGCCGTGAGCCTCTTGCCGCCGGAGGCCAGCACCGTCGATCTCGACGTGATCGCCCGCCTGGAGGGCCCGGGTGCCCCCGTCGACGTGGTCGACTACGAGCACACCTCGTTCGCGCTGATCCTCGAGGTCTACCTCGACGGCTTGGCTGCGCGCAGCGCCGGGGGGCAGCCGTGACCACGGCGCGCGAGCAGCGCCTCGTCGGCCTCGCGCACCACGACGCGCTGGTCGACGTGGTGGCGCAGCTCGACCTCGCCCCACCGACGACCGGAGGGTGCACGCGACGGCCGGCGTGGTTCGTCTCCGTGCACACCGACGTGCCGCTCCTGCCCGGCCAGGCGGCGGCGGTGTCGCAGCGGGCGGCCGAGGCCGTGGTGCGCGGTGCAGAGGCGCACCGCGAGGTGGCCACCAGCGCGCCTGTGGTCGTGGTCCGCGGCGCGGACGACGCCGACGCACCCGGACGGTTCGAGGCGGGGGCCGTCGTGCACTGGTGCGCGCTGGCTCCGCTGTTCGACGTGGTGGAAGACGCTGCGGGGGCGGCGACGGTCGAGGTGCTGCGCCGCGTGGGGCCGCAGCGCCTGGCCGAGCTGCGTCGGCTCCAGAGCTAGCGGGAGCACCACCGATGCCGCCGGCCGGCGACCCGTGGGAGACGATGGCCGCGTGAGCGTCGACGTCGACGTGCGGGCCCTGCTCCGCACCCCGCCGGAGGAGTTCGTGGCCACCCGCGACGCCATGGTGAAGGCACTCAAGGCCGAGGGCCGTGCGGAGGACGCCGCCGCGCTGAAGCGCCTCCGCCGGCCGCGGGTGGCCGAGCACGCCCTGAACCTCCTGGCGGCCTCCCGGCCCGACGTCGCGAGGCGGTGGGCCGATCACGTCGACGAGGTGGAGGCCGCTCAGTCGGCGGCCATCGGCGGCGCCGGCGCCGAGCGCCTGCGGTCGGTCACCGCCGCGTTCCGCACCGCCACCGCCGAGCTGATCGACGCAGCGGTGGACGAGCTCGGCGCCGGCGGCGACACCCACCGCAACGAGCTGCTCGAGCTCGCGCGGAGGCTGGCGACCGCCGGGGGCGGCCACCTCGTGCGCAGCGGCCTGGTGGGCAGCGAGCAGCTGGCCGAGACCGAGCTCTTCGCCGGCGCTCCCGAGCCGGCACCGGCCACCGAGCGCCCGGCTCGCGCCCCGAAGCCCGCACGCACCCCGCGGCGGCGACCCGCCGCCGACGCGGACGAGGAGGCACCGAGCGAACCCCCGCCGCGACGGCCGCCGCCCGACCCGGCCGCGCTCCGCCGCGCCCGGCGTGCCGCGGAGCGGGCCGACCGGGCCGCCGCCGATGCTCGCCGGGAGGTGGAGCAGCTGCGCCGCGAGCTGGAGGCGGCCGAGGGCCGCGCCGCCATCGCCGAGGCGGCGGCGGCCGAGGCCGCGGCTGCGCTGACCGCCCTCGACGGCCCCTAGACCGGTAGGTCGCCCGTAGCCGTACGCGTGGTGCCGTGGTCGGTGAAGGCCTTGATCGTGTTCTCGGCGATGCGCATCTGGTGGATCTCGTCGGCACCGTCGGCGAAGCGCGCCCACCGGGCGTGCTGGAACATGTTCGCGAGCGGCGTGTCGGTGCTGTAGCCGAGCGCCCCGTGCACCTGGATGGCCCGGTCGATGATCCGGTTGAGGCTGTTCGCCACGAAGTGCTTGGCCATCGACACCTCGGTGCGGAAGTCGTCGCCCCGGTCGATCTTGTAGGCCGCGTGGAGCACCATCAGCTTGCACTGGTACAGCTCCATCGCCGAGTCGGCGATCATCCACTGGATGCCCTGCTTCTCCGCGAGCAGGCTGCCGTGGCTGTAGCGCTCGAGGGAGCGGGCGACCATCATGTCGAGCGCCGTCTCCGCCTGCGCGATCCACCGCATGCAATGGGCCAACCTCGCCGGGCCGAGCCGGTACTGGCCGAGGCGATGGCCGTTGCCGCGACCGCCGAGGATCTGCGAGTCGTGCACGCGGAGGTCCTCGATGACGATCTCGCTGTGGCCGCCGGGGCCGTGCATCGTCTCCACCTCGCGCACGTTGTTCCAGCCCTCCGCCGGGAGGTCGACGAGGAAGGCGGTGTTGGCGCCGCGCGAGCCCTCGGGGACGTCCAGCTCCGTGCGGGCGATGAGGATCGCGAACCTGGCCCGCTGGGCGCCGGAGATGAACCACTTGTGGCCGTTGATCACCCACTCGTCACCGTCGGGCACGGCGTGCGTGCGGATCAGCGTGGGGTCCGAGCCGGCCACCTCGGGCTCGGTCATCGCGAAGCACGACGACACCACGCCGTCGCACAGCGGCTTCAGGTACTTCTCCTTCTGCTCCGGCGTGGCCCAGTGCAGGAGGGTGTGCATGTTGCCCTCGTCAGGTGCCTGGCAGTTGAGCACCCATGGCCCCACGCGCACCTTGGCCGCCTCCGCCTGCACCATCGCCAGCGCCACGTGGCCGAGGCCCATGCCACCCCACTCCGGCGGCATGTGGGGCAGCCACAGGCCCTCGGCGACCGCACGCTTGCGGAGCCTGATCAGCTCGCCCACGTACGCGCGGCGTCGATCGCCGTCCATCTCCTCGCGATGCCCGAACGGCTCCATCGCCGGGCGGATGGCCTCGTCGACGAAGCTCCGCACCCGGTCGCGGATCTCCTCGTGCTCGGGTGCCAGGGTGAAGTCGATGGCCATGAGAGCCTCCTCGGTGCGTCCGCCGCCGCAGCGCGGGAGGACATTCAATACGGGTGCATGAAATGGTAGCGTGCGGAGCGCATGGCGCCGAACCCGGAGTCGACCCGGCAGCGGTTGATCGCCGCCGCCGAGGAGCTCTTCGCAGAGCGCGGCATCGAAGGGGTGTCGCTGCGGGAGATCAACGCGGCGGCGGGTCAGCGCAACGCGACGGCGCTCCAGTACCACTTCGGCGACCGGCACGGCCTGGTGACGGCCGTGCTGCGCAAGCACGAACCGGGCATCGATGCGCACCGCCACCGCCTGCTCGACGGCTGCGCCGCCGACGGTGCCGACGACCTGCGCAGCCTGGCGGACGCACTCGTGCGGCCGGCGGCGGCGAAGCTGGCCGACCCCGGCGGTGGCCGCGCCTACCTGCGCGTCCACGCCCAGGTGGTCAACCGCCCGGAGATGCGCTTCGTGGAGCCGCCGGCCTCCACGCGGGCGAGCATCCACCGCTGGCGGGCGATGGTCGGCCCGCTGCTGCCCGAGGTGGCGGTGCGGCGCCTGCACCACCGCTTCACGGCCATCCGCATGACCGCCACGGAGCTCGCCCGCCGCGCGGCCGCCGCGCCGCGCCGCGACGACGAGCTGTTCACCAGCCACCTCGTCGACCTCATCGCGGCGCTGCTCGCCGCGCCGGTGTCACCGGAGACCACGTCCCTGCTCGCGGCGCGCCCCCCACGGGCGCGCGCCGGCTGATCCACCACGGAGGAGGCCACCGTGCCGTACCAGTTCACACCCCAGGGCGAGGCGCTGCTCGACGATGTGCGCCGCTTCATGGACGACCACATCTACCCGAACGAGCGCGAGTACGAGGAGCAGGCGGCCGAGCTCGGGCACAGCGCCGACCCTCCGCTGCTTGAGGAGCTGAAGGCCGAGGCGCGCCGGCGCGGGCTGTGGAACATGTTCCTGCCGCACCTCGCCCCGGATGCACCGGGCACCAAGCTGTCGAACGTCGACTACGCGCCGATCTCGGAGCAGCTGGGCAAGGTCACCTTCGCGAGCGAGGTGTTCAACTGCTCCGCGCCCGACACCGGCAACATGGAGATCCTCAACGCGTACGCGTCCGAGCGCGTGAAGCGGGAGTGGCTGGCGCCGCTGCTCGAGGGCGAGATCCGCTCCGCGTTCTCGATGACGGAGCCCGACGTCGCCTCGTCCGATGCCACCAACATCGACCTGCGGATCCGGCGCGACGGCGACGACTACGTGCTCGACGGGCGGAAGTGGTTCTCGTCGGGTGCCATGCGCGAACGCTGCAAGGTGCTCATCGTGATGGGCAAGACCGACCCGAGCGCTCCGCGACACCTCCAGCAGTCGATGATCGTGGTGCCGAAGGACACCGCGGGCGTGAGCATCGGGCGGCAGCCGCACGTGTTCGGCTACGACCACGGCGGCGGCCACCCGGAGATCGTCTACGAGGACGTGCGCGTCCCGGCCGACAATCTCCTCGGCGAGGAGGGCGGCGGGTTCGCCATCTCCCAGGCGAGGCTCGGCCCGGGCCGGATCCACCACTGCATGCGCGCCATCGGTGTGGCGGAGCGGGCCCTCGGGATCATGATCGACCGAGCCCTCGAGCGGACCACCTTCGGCACGCTCGTGGCGCAGAAGGGCCTCGTGCAGGACTGGATCGCGGAGTCTCGCATCCGCATCGACATGTGCCGCGAGTACGTCCTGCGCGCCGCACACCTGATGGACACGGTCGGCAACAAGGCCGCGGCGCAGGAGATCGCCGGCATCAAGGTGGCCGTCCCGAACATGGCTCTCGAGGTCCTCGACCGGGCGATCCAGGTGCACGGCGCAGCGGGCGTGTCGCAGTACACGCCGCTCGCCTCGATGTGGGCGCACATGCGCACGCTGCGCATCGCCGACGGGCCCGACGAGGTGCACAAGATGACCATCGCCCGCCGCGAGATCCTGCGCCGTGACCCGTCGTTCCGCATGAACGGCGCCCGCACCGGCCCCGGCCCCGCCGCCGAAGCCGAGCCCGTCCCGTTCGCCCGCCCGTGAGCGCCGTTCGGGCGCGCCGGTTCACTGCACCTCGGGTGGGGTACGGCTCCCGGGCATGCAACAGGTGCGCGACATCATGACCGGGAACCCCGTCGTGTGCCCGGCCACCACCACCCTCGCCGAGGCGGCGAGGGTGATGCGGGAGCGGGACATCGGCGACGTCCTCGTCGCGGACGAGGGCCGGCTGTGCGGCATCGTCACCGACCGCGACATCGTCGTGCGCGGCGTGGCGAGAGGAGCCGACGTCGCGTCGGCCTCCGTGGCCTCGGTGATGTCGCCGGCGCTGGTCGCCGTGTCCGCCTCCAGCTCCATCGACGACACGGCCGCGCTCATGCGCGACCACGCCCTCCGGCGGATGCCGGTGGTGGAGGAGGACCGCGTCGTCGGGATCGTGTCGCTCGGCGACCTCGCCCGCGAAGCGAGCCCGGGCTCGGTGCTCGCCGACATCGCCAGCGCGGGGCCGAACCTCTGATGGCCCCCGATCCCGACCGCCAGCCCGACGAGGCCGTGGCGCCGCTCGCCGACCAGGCGTCCAACGCCGAGCGCGTGCCGGCGGAGGGCGTCACCGCCGAGCAGCTCGACGAGCACGCCGCGCAGCACCCCGCCGTGGATCCGGGGGCGGAGGCTGGTCGCGCCGATCTGCGCCGAGCTGCCGAGCCGAGCGGCCTGCACACCCGGCCGCAGGCCTCCGAGCGGGCGCAGGACGTCTTCGCCGATCCCGCCGAGGGCGAGGTCGCCCACCTCGACGACACCGGCGGCGGGTGACGCCCTGTCGGGCGCGTGTCACCCGCCGAGGCGGGCGAGCTCCTTCACCACCCGCGTGGCGCTGACGGGCCTCGCCGTGCCGAGCACCTGCGCGAACACGCTGATCCGCAGCTCCTCGAGGAGCCAGCCGAGCGCGATGACGTCCTCGGTGACCGCATCGGGCGGCAGCGAGCTGACGAAGCTCGCGTAGCGCCGTTCCAGGGCCACCAGGGCCCGCATCCGCTGCTGGTCTCGCGCTGGGTCGATGGGCAGCTTGTCGAGCCTCCGATCGATGCCGCGCACGTAGCGGTGCAGGTCGTCGAGCCGGGCGAGCCCGGTGCGGGCGACGAAACCGGGCCGCACCAGCCGCTCGAGCTGGGCGCGGGCGTCGGCGGCCGACGCTTCCACGGCGGGAGCCACCAGCCGGTCGAGGCGGTCCTCCACCTCGTTGGCGGCGGCCAGCACGTCGGCCGCCGCCCTCAGCGCGGCCAGCGCCCGAGCTGCCAGCTCCGCCCGGCCGCGGGCAGCCAGCGCCTCGAAGGAGGTGCGGCTGCGGACGGGCCCGTGCTCGGACTCGTGGGCTGCGACGAGCGCATCCGCAGCCGCGGCCGTGCCGTCGCCGAGCACCTCCTCGACCGACATGCCGCGGCGGGCCAGCGCCAGGCGCTGCCGCTGGGACAGCGCCTGCTCCCCCGTGCGGCGGGTGACGGGCGCGTGCAGCACCAACAGGCGGCGCACGGCCGCCCGCGTCGCCCTCGCCGGCAGCTGCGGGTTGGTGAGCAGGCGCAGCGACACGCTGTCACCGTCGTCCACCAGCGCCGGGTAGCCGCGCACGACGTGACCGCCCGCCGTGCCCTCCACCACCTCGGGGAGGACGTCGGGCACACGTTCGGGCTCCCACGTCGTGAGGCCGGTCTGGTGCGGGAAGGGCACGGCAGCGCGGACGGCACGGCGCACGTCCGCGGCGAGGCGGCGGCGGAGGTCGTCGAGGGATCCGCCGGCGGCGAGCTCCGCCCCGTGGGCGTCCACCACCCGGTACGTGAGGGCGAGGTGCTGCGGGATCCGAGTCGGGTCGAACACCTCGGCCGGCACGATCACGCCGGTCAGCTCGGTGAGGATCCGCCCGAGGATGTCGACGAGCCGCGTGCCGTCGGCGGGTGCGGGGCCTGGATGCTCGCGCCGGAGCGCGGCCCACGCCGCGGCGGAGGTGGCGGCGAGCGGGCTGAGCTCGCGGCGGTAGTCCTTCGGCAGCGAGCGGACCAGCGCGTCCACCAGCTCCTCGCGCAGCCCCGGCACCTGCCAGTCGAAGCCGACGGCGCGCACCCTGTTCAGCACCTGCACGGGCACCAGCACCGTCACGCCGTCGTCGGGCGCTCCCGGCTCGAAGCGGTAGACCACGTCGAGGTCGAGGTCGTCCTGGCGCCAGTGGCCGGGGAACCCGTCGTCGGGGTCGCCCTCGACACCGCGCAGCTCCTCCTCGGTGAGCCCGAGCGCTGCCGGCAGGTCGGCCCCCGCGCGCCGGCACCACCGCTCGAAGTGGCGGGCCGAGACCACCTCGCGGGGCACACGCCGCTCGTAGGCCGCGTGCACGGCCTCGTCGTCAGCGGCGTCCGGCCGGCGCGTGCGCACGCCGAGCTCGCGCAGCCGGCGCACGAGGTCCCGATTGGCGGCCACCACCGGCGCCCACGCCGAGGCCCGCTGCTCGTGCTCCCAGTCGCCCTCGACGAGGGCGTGGCGGATGAACATCCGGCGCGCCTCGGCGCGGTCCAGCCGGTCGAGCCCGATCGTCCTGCCGGCCACGATCGGCAGGCCGTAGAGGGTCACCCGCTCGGTCACGACGGCTGCGCCGCGGGCCGGGTCCCAACGCGGCTCGCCGTACGACCTGACGGCCAGGTCGCCGGCCAGCTCCTCGGCCCATTCCGGGCGCACCGCGGCGACCGTGCGGGCCCACAGGCGCTCGGTCTCCACCAGCTCGCCGGCCATCACCCACCGCGGGAGCTGCCCCGCCACGGCCGAGGCACGGGTGATCGCGAACCGTGCACCGTGGGCGCCGCGGTACTCCCGGGAGGTCCCCTCGCGCATCCCGAGGTGGGAGAGCAGGCCGGACAGCAGCGCCTGGTGGATGCGGTCCGGGTGGCTCGTCCCCGTGCCCGGTCGCACCCCGACGGAGCCGGCGACCTGGCGCAGCTGGCTGAACAGGTCCTGCCACTCGCGCACGCGCAGGTAGTTCAGGTGCTCGGCGCGGCACAGCGCGCGGAACCTGCTCGAGGACAGCTCGTGCTGGCGCTCGCGGAGGTGGTCCCAGAGCTTCACGAGCCCGAGGAAGTCGGAGCCGTCGACCCGGAACCGCCGGTGCAGCTCGTCGGCGGCCTCACGATGCGCCGCCGGCCGCTCGCGCGGGTCCTGGATCGACAGCGCCGCGGCGATCACGAGCACCTCGCGCACGCAGCCGTGGCGGTCGGCCTCCAGCACCATCCGGCCGAGGCGCGGGTCGACGGGAAGCCGAGCCAGGCGGCGCCCGAGCGGGGTCAACCGGCGGGTGCCGGCCTCCATCGCCCCCAGCTCGGCGAGCAGCGCGTAGCCATCGCGCACGGCGCGCCGGTCCGGCGGGTCCAGGAAGGGGAAGTCCTCCACGTCGCCCAGTCCGAGCGCCGCCATCTGGAGCACCACGCTGGCCAGGTTCGTCCGCAGGATCTCGGGCTCGGTGTACTCGGGGCGGGCGAGGTGGTCCTGCTCCGCGTAGAGGCGGATGCACACCCCGGGCGCCACGCGGCCGCAGCGCCCGGCGCGTTGATCGGCCGACGCGCGCGACACCGGCTCGATCGGCAGCCGCTGGACCTTCAGGCGGTGGCTGTAGCGCGACACCCTCGCCGTGCCGGCGTCGACCACGTAGCGCACGCCCGGCACCGTCAGCGAGGTCTCCGCCACGTTCGTCGCGAGGACGATCCGCCGCCCGCCGTGGGGCTGGAAGATGCGGTGCTGCTCGGCCGCGGAGAGGCGGGCGTACAGCGGCAGCACCTCCGTGCCGTCCAGCGCACGCCGGCGGAGGTGGTCGGCGACGTCGTGGATCTCCCGTTCGCCGCTGAGGAACACGAGCACGTCGCCCCGTCCCAGCTCCGCCAGCTCGTCGACGGCGTCGGACACGGCCTGCACCTGATCGCGCTCGTCGGGATCCGGCGCGTCGCCGCCGAAGGGGCGGTAGCGGACCTCGACGGGGTACCCGCGCCCGCCGACGGTGACGATCGGGACGCGCCCGGCGTCGCCCAGCGCCGCCTCGAAGTGCGCGGCGAAGCGCTCGGTGTCGATCGTCGCCGAGGTGATGATCAGCTTCAGGTCCGGCCGGCGCGGCAGCAGGCGGGCGAGGTAGCCGAGCAGGAAGTCGACGTTCAGGCTCCGCTCGTGCGCCTCGTCCACGATGATCGTGTCGTAGCGGCGCAGCCACCGGTCCCGCTGGATCTCCGCGAGCAGGATCCCGTCGGTCATCACCTTGACGAGCGTCTGCTCTGCCACCCGGTCGGTGAACCGGACGGTGTAGCCGACGGCACCGCCCACCTCGCCGCCGAGCTCTTCGGCGACGCGCTCGGCGATGCTGCGCGCGGCCACCCGCCTCGGTTGGGTGTGGCCGATCAGCCCGCGCACGCCCCGGCCGAGGGCCAGGCACGCCTTCGGGATCTGGGTGCTCTTGCCCGAGCCCGTCTCGCCGGCGACGACCACCACCTGGTGGTCGCGGATGGCTTCGAGCAGCTCGTCCCAGCGCTCGCTGATCGGGAGCCCCGAAGCGGGCCCCAACCGGTCGGCGGCGCCCAGGGCCGCGAGCGCCCCTGCGCGCGGAGCGGCGTCGGCGGGCAGCACCTCGGTGGGTGGGGACGCGCTGGTGCCGGGCTCCATCGGCGCCCAGCATGCCGCTTCGGGAGCCGGGTGCGGCGGGTGCCCGCCGCGCCCGGCAGCTCGGGCCGCTGCGGGGACCGGCCCAGGTCAGGTGAAGACGCTCACGCCCCCGGGCCCCACGAGGAGGCCGACGACGATGAGGACGATCCCCCAGAGGATCTCTCCCCTGATGAGGGCGACGATGCCGGCCACGACCAGCACGACCGCGATGATCCAGAGCAGGAACTCCATCGGGCTCCCCCTTCTCGGTGAGGTGACGGCGACGGCGTTACCCGGGTGCGGGGTCGCGAAACCTCAGCGGCTGCCGGCGGCTGCGTGCTGACCGTCGCCGCTGCGCGGGTCGTCGGCGCTGCGCTTCGCGTCGCGGAACACCACGTCGCCCGCGGCGTCCTTCAGGTGGGCCCGGATGAACCACTGGAACAGCTCCAGCTCGCGCAGCTGCTGGATGAAGATGTCCTCGGTGACGGGGTCGATCTCGCCCACCGCGCGCGTGGCCTTGCGGTGATCGCCGACGACGCCGCTGTAGACGTCGTCGA
>VFQR01001353.1_pt1 | contig 19315 bp, 16 predicted proteins | sample 3512321 | NCBI WGS metagenome assembly VFQR01 (sample SAMN10412374, study PRJNA504923) | tailings metagenome | isolation source: Relicate 3 Philex TSF1 revegetated site | place: Philippines: Tuba, Benguet | collected 2017-08-29
CCCAAGCTAGGTTTTTTTTAATCCCTATTTTAGCGAATTTAACAGTTAACTTCAAACTCTCAGCAGAAATTGAGCAAAAAATTAAAATTCTTCTTGAGAAGTTAGGCAATGATTTGTCTGCAACACCTGGCTACTGTGGTGAAAATTTAATTAACTTGTTAGAGCAATTGCAAGTTGATTTAAGTGGGTATAATTTTATTCATAATGAAAAAGCGATCGCAAAAAATAATAATTTTGCCTTCAACTGTTGATTGCACAAAGGAGAATCAAAAGCCCCAAAAGGGGGCTTATCCTCCAAATTTACTAGCGAACCCCAACAAAACCAGCTTGCTCAATTGCGTTTTGTCCTTGTTCAGTTAATAAAAGTTTGGCGTAGGCATCCCCTATTTGCTGTTCTCGCCCTTTATTCTGCTTAATAATCACAAACATATCAGCAGTAATTGGATAACTACCATTTTTAATAGCCTCAGTATTTACTTGATTGCGCTGACGTAGGCAATTTTCAGCTGATACTAGAGGTTCGCGGTAGGGGGGAATTAACTGACCAGAAGTGCGACCCAATGGTAAAGCCTTCACACTACACTGAGGTATCACTGAACGGGCGGAAGCATAATACACGCCACCAGGAGTTTTGCTGAGTTGCCGTACTGCCTCTGTAGTCGAGTAGACATACTGTACATTGGAGCCAGGTGCTTGGTTGTTATTACTAGAGAATATGACTGCATCTGCGTTTTCTGGTTGTTGAGACAAAGGTACGATGGGTAAATTTGGCCCGCCTACTTGCTCCCAGTTATTTATTTGCCCGGAATAAATCTGCTGCAATTGTTCAACAGTTAAACCCGGTAGTTTCAGTGATGGGTTAACTACCACTGCTATTCCATCAATACCTACCCGACGTTGCTCAAGGGTGAAGCCTTGTTGTGTCGCAATTGCTTGTTCTTTGTCTGTGAGAGGACGTGAAGACTGAGCAAAGTCTAATTGTCCATCAAGTAACATGCGAATACCTGAGGTAGAGCCAGGACTGTTCTTTATAGGGTCTACGTAGCGTAATTGTAGTTCAGGGCGATCGCTTTGGATCTGAGAATCTACTAATTGCCGGATAGATGCCCAAGCTGTACTACCACCGTAGTTAAATAAGCCGGTAGGAACATCGGCAATTGTCTGAAAATTCGATCTTCCAGTAGAAGCACTGTTTAAATTTCGATTAGAGGAGTAAGAGTTAGTACTGCCACGAGATAAGAAGTTTGGCTTGAGTAACCACCAAAGCAATCCGCCAATGACCATCAGTGTTAATACTTTACCAATAATCAAACCTCTAAGAAAGAGGGCAATTTCACCGTTAATTAAAGTTTTTCTTTGGTTTGTATTGTCCATATCTTTAAATTTTGTTTATTGATTGTATTTATACTACAGTAATTTCTCAGTATTTATCCCATAAAAATCTGTCGATATTTAAGTTTTAAGTAAAGCTTTCATTGGTCAGTCAATACCCAGTTTTTTGATTGCTGTAAAGTTTACTATTTACATACTGAATATTTCCCCTACCAAGCTTTTTTCAGAGGAGAATAATCACCTAATACACTTTTAATTTCAGTAGACCGAAAAGTTTTCCAGAAGCCTGAAGAGTCCTTGATTTCCCCTTTGGAATACCAGAAGCCGAAATCAGCTTAGAATCTGCGTTTCAAGAACTTTTGTTCTGGGTTGACTTCACAGCGATCGCAACTGGCTATGATTGCTAGTCCCAAAACCGAGGGCTAAAACCCTCATTCTTTCGTCAACTTCCAAAAGTTTTCGATATATTGAGTGTTTTTTACTACAAAAGCAATGCTGATGATCCGATTAAATACTTTGCTGCCAAAGAAAATCAAGATTTAGGAGTTGTTAAAGCCCTACGAAAACCAGTCTCCAGGCTGGATTTATCTCCTTTTCCTGCACCCTCTTGACAAATGTGCAATTACCTTAACCTCTCACGGAGGGGGGATGAGGCGAGCGACGCTCGCCTCATCCCCCCTCTCCACCGCACGATTATCATTCTTATTTAAATTATTTTGAGTATTTTAACTGATTGACAAAATACGCTTTATTTTAACCTCTCACGAATGGCACGGTCGCACCTCTATTACGGCTCAATTAAGTCACAGAGACTCACGTTGAATTATGGCACACGAACAGATGCCTGTAGGGATTTATCCCACATTTGAGCAAATTCATTAGCAGACATAAAAAATGATGTTCTGTCATCTGATGTTAGCCCCACATTCTTTAACTCTTGAAGAAAATCAGGTAAAAGTCCATAGTGAGCTACTCCATCTGTATTGATATTCCATTTTTTGTTGCCTGTTTGTAACACTGTCAAAGGCTCCCCAGTTCCAGGGCTACTAACTCCAACATACCTGACTCTAGTCCGGTCATCCGCAGAACCACCACCACTGTAGAAGTTTGCATATTTTCCAAAACGGGGAGCAGGAGCAGGTTCTAGCCCATTTATATCAGTTCCAATTGCTGCTGGAATACCAGCCATCTTTGATACGGCTAACGAGTAGTTTCGTTGGAACTGAGTGGATGAAGATTTGCTAAAGCCGACTCCTAACATGCCTCCTAATCCAAAAATCTTCTCTAGCTGTGCATCTGATCGAGTATTTTCGCTTTGACTACCTGAACTATCAAGACCACGAATGCCATTATGTCCAGAATTAATTGGATACTTAATGGGTGCATCAGCTATTTCTAGGGTTCGGTTAGCAGACTTTTCCGACATATGGTCAATATCTATCATCATTCCTCGTCTCATTATTTCCTGAATAGCAAATTCACCAATTGGAGTTAATCCCTTTTGATTTCTATGCCCACGAGGAGTCAATCGATAAGTTTCAGCCAGTGGATCGGGGGTTAAAAAATAGTTTTTCACAACTTGGTAATCTCTCTCTCCCCTCAAGACATCTTTAAGAGGCACTACTGGTCGAAAAATGTTAGGGTTAGGAACTGGTATACCTTCTACAGCTTCAACTGCTCCGCGAATTCCAGCCATTAAAGCCGTCTCTAAATGAGGTTTCAATTGATATCTAATTGAGGAATCAGGTGCCGTTTCAATTTTGAATCCGGTACCAGGAATAGTAGACCCAATTTCAGATGGTAGGGGTTGTACCGCAGAAAATCGGTTGGCAATGTTGAATAGATCTTCGTAGACAGCAGCACCTCCAAATTTATTGTCAACAGCATGAATTGGAAAGATATATCTTACGCCTGCTCGGTATAACCGCTCAATTTCATCTCTTACTTTCCGCTCATTGTCTGGTGTTCTTGCCTCACTTGGGAGAATTGTAGAATAATTAAAATCCCCAATGTTATCAATCTCAATTCCCAAAACTACTGCCAACTTATTACTACGTACAATTCGTCTTAAATCTGTAGGAGAATAGGCAATCTCCATAAAGTTATCTAAACTACCAACAGGTTTTGTCCTATCACTATGCCTATTTACAAACTTTGTAATTTCTGTAATTTGTAAATCTGCTGAAGCTTTATCACTCTTGGGATTATCTCCATCAACAGCTTCCGTCAACAAGTGGTTGTTGACTGCCAAAGCTACCATTACTCTTTCTCCACCGTCGTAAGTCCTTTTAATCCAATCAACCCACATTTGCTGGTGAGTTACTCCAGTAAAGTGTGGCCAGTGTGTAAAATTTGGATATCCATCATGTGGATGATCTCCATGAGCATTAAATGGTTCTTTTCCAAAAGGTAAACCAAACCTATGGTCATAAACTTGGTCTACTTGATTAACCAAAGCTGCTCGCAAATAATTTCCGCAACCATTGTCTAACCCTTTTCCGCCATGTGTCGCATTGCAGTTGCCTAGTGCTTGCTCGATAGATGTAGCAATTTCGTCGCGTTTATTACAGTTACGAGTTCCGGCGGGTATAATCGAGCCAATATCGGGTACACCATGCATAAGTTTTTTCCCAAAACCCAGATGACTCATTGGGTGGGTATGCATATCGGCAAAACCCCAAAGCGGAAAGTCCAAATCACGCCAGACATCACCATCTTTAAAAGCATTAAGGCTGGGCAAATCTGCACCTGCTGGTGGTGGCGCGTAAGGAGGTTCTATATCTTGAAATTGGATATCATCCACATTAATGTGACCCCATCTACCGCTAGCATTGTCTACTATCCGGATACGCGCTTTCTTTCCCCTTAGTGTACGTACATCCCACCAATCCCGCCTAAATAACTCATTATTTCTGCCAGTTTTGGCAGTACCAGCTACAGGTTGATAACTATTCGGTGAGGTTTCTTCCAGAAGTTCGATTTTCAATCTATTGATATCATTACCTCCGCCAATCAAAAAGGTAATGTAATTGGTGTTGATTGTGAATGGTTGTGAAGTTAACGTTCCTTGAGGATTATCTCCTTGAATTCTTCCTCGTGTGATATTTGCATTAGGTCGGTTTTCATAAGTGCCAATCCAGTAGTTTTTTTTGTACCCTATTGGAAATGCTGTATCTTTCCAGTAGTCTCCGCCAAGAGGCATTGAGTAGGATGTGCCATTACCAATCACTCGTGCTGCAATAACGTTATTACCATAAGTTGGCTGACTATCAAACGCAGTTCCAGTTTTTTCCCAATCTCTAAGACCAAAGTCAAAATCCCAGTTTGGAAGACGGATTGATCCAGGAATTAATTGTGGATCAATTTTGGGATTAATTCGAGGATCTATACGCGGAAGTTCAAGTTTGAAAGACGGTGTTTGAGCAACAGAAAAAATTCTGCCATAACAAAAAGAACATACTATTATCAAAATCAAAGAAAATAGTAATAATAAAAGCTGTCTACCAATTTTAATGCTGACTCTATATGGTCTACTCATAGATTTTTCAGAGATTTACTTGACCAATAACAAGGACGAGTTGCTTCTGTGTACTCTTGTCCACCTAATATCTTATAAATCATTGTATTGTACTTGTATAGCTGTGATTTCTCATACTCAACTCATTAATTAGTTTTCACTAATTCAAAGTCTGCAACTAGAAAAAGCGATCGCTTAAAATCAAAGCGCTCGCTACTCTATCGCCAGGTTAAAAATCATTGCCGAGGCAACACAATTTGGCGGGTCTCTCCAGTAAATCGTTGCACAAAAAGACTTCTAGGCTTGTCATTGACGGAGTTATAAATATTTCTACCGTCAGCTAAGGAGACAGAAATCCTTTGTAAATCCCAATTATCATATGTGTCACCAGAATGACCAGGGCGAGGACGACCATCGTGACGAATGGTAACACTCCTGATTTGATTTGGGGAAATTGGATTTTTGGAAGTAAAAGTCACTCTGCGCTCAACAACACTGTTTTGACCAAATCCCCCACCAAGACTTACCTCACGAGTGCTAGTTCCGTCTACTAAATTGAGGCTAATAAAAGCATTATTACCACCACGCAGATCATCAGATCCCGTAGTCATCTGAACCACAACATCTGTCTTTGCCTGAGGATCTGCCGATCCATCACATTGGCTAGCAGGGTAGACGTATCCTTCGACACCTGCAAAAGTATAGCCGGCCGCCAGCGCATCTTGTTCACCTTTTGGGGTTGCAGTGGTGAAGTTGTCTCCGCGTTGAGGACTCCAATATAGTTTTAAAGGTACTGTACCTGCTACTTGTTTTGTGAAAGCATATCCTTCGACGCGTGCAAAAGTATAGCCAGCAGCTAGAGCATCTTGTTCACCTTTTGTGGTTCCAGTGGTGAAGTTATCCCCACGTTGAGGACTTCAATATAGTTTTAAAGGTACTGTACCTGCTACTTGTTTTGTGAAAGCATATCCTTCGACGCGTGCAAAAGTATAGCCAGCAGCTAGAGCATCTTGTTCACCTTTTGTGGTTCCAGTGGTGAAGTTATCCCCACGTTGAGGACTCCAATATAGTTTTAGGGGAACTAAACTTGTCTGGGCAGAAACAGAACTCAAATTACTAACCACCGCACTTGTTAGCATTGTGGTGAAAGCAAATCCAATTGTTATTACTTTGCTAAACAAATTCATGAAAAAAGTCTCCGTATTTGGAATAATAAAGCTTGAAATTTCCGGAATTTTTCCTTGTCGAAGTGTCAAAAGTCTAAATTCCAAAAAATCTAGATTTTTGACCCTTGACTCTTGAGCACCATATCGGAAAATATATGTGCCAGTTGCTTAATTCCTATGTATGACTCCGCTATCGTGAAGAACTAAATTGGAGGAATAATAGGACTCATCACAAATGTCCAAGAATCAAAGCCATGTGAAGCAGTGCGAGAATTACCAGTTAACACAAAAGTTTTGCCCTGATGCCCTGGATAACAAGCTACATTGCTAAGATTTACATTGGTGTTTCCCCAAGCATTGAGGACTAATCGGACACGCCCATCACGATAAACTTTTAAAGTTGTTAAATCGGACTTTCCATCATTACGTCCAGGAAAAACACCTTGGAATTTTCCTACAAATGCACTTCTATCAGGTTGAGGTTGAATTACAAAACCTTCTTTTCTACTCCCAGAAGTTGTTGATACACCATCTCTTGTAGAATAATTTTCTGCCATTGCAAAGGTAGAAAAACCACCCTGACCACGCGCCGTAATTCCTGTACCTTTAACATCGAACCATGTGTCACGAGGAAATTCCTCAAACATCCCCCGGATATAGTTAGCACAACTAGTAGATGCTTCGGCATAAGTGGAAATAGGAAAAGAGATAGGAGTAGCTGTTGCAGCTATAATTAAACCAAGAATTACACTTTTAATTTTTAGATACTGATTCATTAATATTTCCTCACATTTAATTATTTGCAACCAAGAGATGTACTTTCTTTTGCCCTCACTTTCAATAACAAATGAGCAAAACAGATTATTCCAAATTTTCGGAAAATTTTTTATAGAACATGAAAAATCAGCATAAAAGCCTTGCTCACAAAGCTTTTATGCCCAAATTCAGTTACTTGGTGCGTGGATAAAATCCCATATCCAAACCGATATATAAAGTGCGTAGCCAAACTACCTAGGTAAATTTGGAACAGACAAATCAGAGATTAAGTCTGTGGAACTAATCTGCTCCCGCCTCCGGCGGGGCGTAGCCCATCGCGCAAACTCTGACAAGTCAGTTGCAAGAGCGAATCTTCTGAGTATCGCTGTTCTTTTTTCATCTGCTTATTAAGTTGATATAATATATATACTTATGAAGTCAAAACCAGTGGCAGAGCCTGTTACAGATTTCGTAATTGATACAGAACATGAAGAGCTAATCAAAAAGATTGCTCGCAAATATACTAAAGAAAGTGCGATTTCGTGGGAAGATGCAGCACAAGCCGCAATGATGAAAGTCTACGAAGCAGTGAAAGCAGGAGAGTTTCACCACGGAGGAATGGAACAATTTCAGCGTTGGGCTACAGTGGTAGCACGGTACGAGATTCTCAACTTTGTCAAAAAAGAACGTTTGCGACAACACCAAAGCCTAGATGCAACCATTGTTGGCACAGATATCTCTTTAGTAGAAACAATTCCTGATCAGTTCAACCTGTTGGATTCTGTAGCGCGTGCAGATTTAATTACCAAAGCAAAACAAGCAATTATAAATTTGGATTCGCGTTATCCCAAACGCTGTTATCTCAAGTTATGGCAACTCGTGGTTGCAGGTAAAAACCAAACCCAACAAGCGTCTGCATTAGGAATCAGTCAAGGAGAGGTTTCCAAGCGTTGGAAGGAATTGGTCGGACGTGTTGCTATAGAATTAGGTCTGCTAGAAACTGAAGTTGTTAAGCGAGAACAACAAAGTATTAAGCCCAAAGATACTCGTAGACGTTCAGAAGATAGATGGTAATGCTTGTATCAAGTATTGGAAAAATTTATTATTTTTTGGCATAGGATAATACGCTCACTTGTTAATAGAATTAACTATCCTTCAATATTGGGAAATTTCAATCCATGCTTAGAGATTCTGAAAAATCCAAATTTGTGAATATGCGAAGACCTTCAGCATCACCACAACCTGGAGAAATCTGGGCATTAAGTCCCCAGGTACGATATTATGAAGAATTTTATCCCCAAGAAGAAAATAAGCTCTACTCAACTGAGGCTCAAAGCTTTTTACAGGGGAACACTTCACCCCGCTATGTGATGATTGTGACTAAATCAGAGGCTGAGATTGTTTCTGTGATGGTGTTGTCAGGGGAAACTCATTTTATTTCTGATGTAGATTTACTGATTCCCGCAGATATTTCAGGTTTAACACAAGATTTACTAGCTGAAACTTGGCACGTACAACCGATGCTAGTTGACAATTTATTACAGCCAGTCGGTAAGAGGCTTTCCCGTGATATTTATGACATATTGCTAAACGTAGGGGATTATTTTCATGATCTGGTAAATCAGCAGCCACAAGCTAATAAGATTGAGCGATTGGGATTAAGATTAAGCACAAACAAAGCTTTAGAAACACCTAGAATAGCTCTTTTTCACAAACAAGAACAGGCTTGGAGTGATGTTTTAACAATACCAGTAGCAGCTTATAAAAGTTTTAACTTTACCAGTCAAATTCTCAACGAGGAGTTAAAAATAGAGCAAGAACTAGCAGAACTTGAAGTTAGTCAAAATAAATATATAGATTTACTGTCTACATCCTTTAATAAAACTCATACTATTCTCAGTCAGTGGTTGCAAGATATTTTTGAACCGGAATGGCAGCCTTTCTCTACATTACCAAACTTAGCGATCGCCACACGAAGTCATCGTGACTTACAAGCTTCCCAGCCAACCTCTGATGAAATTGCAGCCATTATTCAGCAATTATCATCTGCAAATAACAAAACACAACGCCAATATGCAGTTCAGCAGTTAGGTGAAATTGCTATTGGTAATTCTGAAGCAATTCAAGCTTTGGTAAATCTGTTACGAAGCACTTCAGATGATGAAACTCTATGGATAGCTGTAGAAAGTTTACAAAAAATTGACCCAGAAAATCCTGCTACTGGTGTCAAGAGAATGAAATTGATTGATTTAGGGATGGAGATTGCAGGTAAAGCTGTAGCTTTAGCTGTAGCTTTCTTACAAAAAATTGATGGTGATGTGACTGTCCTTTTGCAAGTTTACCCAACAGGCAATGATGATTATTTACCACAAGATTTAAAACTAATATTGCAAGATGATTCTGAAGAAATATTACGTGAAGTCACGGCTAGAAGTGCAGATGTTTATATCCAACTCAAATTTAGCTGTGAAATGGGAGAAGGATTTAGTGTGCAATTAGCTTTAGGTAATGCAAGTTTTAGAGAAAAATTTATGATTTAATTTAAATAAACCATGTAGGTTATGGAAAAATTAGCAACAGCAATATTTTTTGTTAGTTGTAAAAACCATACCTACATTAAACTATTTTAAGTTATGGCATTAATGAAGTTTACCAAATTTTCCCGGAAAAATTTTCAAGGACGTGATTTTAGCGGTCAAAATCTTACAGGTATAGATTTTAGTAACTCTGATATTCGCGGTGCAAATTTTACAGCAGCTAATCTTAAGGAAGCTAACTTCAGCTATGCGAAAGCGGGGGTTCCCAGCTTTTGGGTATCTGTGATTGTCATCGCTATACTTCTGGAACATTTAGTAATGGTTGGATTTGTTCCGACTGTTGCTACTCATAAATTTGGATTTCAGATAGGAAATTCTTCCCAATTAGAAGTAATGCTACTTTATTTTTTAATATTTTTTGCCACTTTTACCAGGGGATTAAGAACTGCTATTTTAACTTTATTTTTTGTGACAATTTTCACACTAATAGTAAGTGGTTTTGGAGCTTTATTTGGTATTACAAAACCATTATTGCCCCTAGTATCAATTTTACCCATACTTGTTGCTTGGGTTGCAGTTATGGTTATGGCAACTCATATAGCCTGGATAACAAAACTCACTCAAATTGGTTTAGGGATGTCGGTAGTAGCTGCATACGGAATTGGTGCTTTAACAGCAACAGTTTTCGTTACAGGTTGGAATAATTCTTCAGATTTGATTATCAGTAGCATCTGGCATATAACTGAGATGTTCTTGAGTATGTATATGGGTTGGCGAATTGTCACAGGAGACGAAAAATTTGCATTACTTCGCACAATTGCTGTTTTTCTTGCCTCTGTGGGTGGTACAAGTTTTAAAGGTAGCGACCTAACCAGTGCTGATTTTAGAGGAGCAATATTCAAAAATACAAACCTTAGTAAGACAATACTTAACTGTACCAACTTTCATTTAGCAAAAAATATTGATACAGCTAGAGTAGATAATACTATTTTATCAAACCCAATAGTTCAAAATTTAGCTGTTACTAAAAAAGCTAGTAATAAACGTAAATATTATGATGGCTGTGATCTCACAGGTATTAACCTAGAGCATGCTGACATGAGTTATGCTGATTTAACTCAAACAAATATTAGTGAAGCTACTTTAAAAGGTGCAAACTTAGAAGGTGCAAATCTGACGAAAACTCAAGCAATCAAAACCAATTTTCAGCAAGCAAATTTAACGGCAGCTTGTTTAGAAGCCTGGAATATTGACAGCACCACTCAATTAGAAGGAGTAATTTGTGACTACGTTTATCTGTTAAATAACCAACAAGAACGTCGTCCTAGCAGTGGAAAATTTGCCACTAGAGAATTTACTAAACTATTTCAAGTAGCAATAAATACTGTTGATTTAATTTTCCGCAATGGTTTAGATTTAGAAGCTTTATCAGTCGCTTTAGGAAAGGTAAAAAGAGAAAATGAAGATATCCCTTTAACAATTAAAAGTATTGAAAATAAAGGTGATGGTGTTGTCATTGTCCGTGTGGATGTACCAGAAATGACGCATAAAGAGAAAATCCATGCGGAAGTTACTCGAAATTATGAACTCGCACTGCAACAGATAGAAGCAAGATATCAAGCAGAATTAAAAAGTAAAGAGACGGAAATTTCTCTTTACCAAAAACATCAAGCGGATTTAAAAGAATTAATTCAAATGATAGCGCCCAGTGCTAAAAAATCAACACCGGGAAAGCTAGTAATTTTAAAATTAGGTCAAGGTAATTTAAGTACAGGATTCCCGGTTACACTACAAATTAGTTTAGAAGGCGATCACCCATATTTTGAATCTCATGGTCAATTACCTCCAGCTTCAAATCTAATTTTTTTATATAATCAATGGCAATCTGTATATCGCCAGAGCTTACAAGGAAGTTTGCGAATCAAGTTTCCAGAAACACAAGTTACCAATATTAGTCAGCGAGAATTATTTAAAGAATGCAATAAATTGGCAAATAATTTAAAATCTCATATCAATTTATGGTTGAACTCAGAATTATTTCGTCCTATTAAAGAGCAATTATTAGAAAAATTAAATCCCTCAGAATCTATTCGGATACTCCTGCAAACAGAAGATAGTCAGTTACGGCGTATACCCTTGCAGGTTTGGGATTTTTTTGAACGCTATCCTCACGCTGAAATGGCTCTTTCCTCAACTACTTATGAGAGAAAAGAAAAGTCTATATCCTCAAAATCTCAGGTCAAAATATTGGCGATATTGGGAGATAGCACTGGCATTAATATTCAACAAGACAGAGTTTTACTTGAACAATTATCTAATACGGAAATCAAGTTTTTAGTGGAACCACAACGCCCAGTACTCAATGATGAACTTTGGATGCAACCTTGGGATATTTTATTTTTTGCTGGTCACAGCTTTACTCAAACTGAACAAGAAATTGGTCATTTTCACATCAACTCCTCTGATAGTTTAACTATTGCTGAGTTAAAAAATGCTTTGACGAAAGCTATTGAACGAGGTTTACACTTAGCAATTTTTAACTCCTGCGATGGTTTGGGATTAGCTACTAATTTAGCGGATTTGCATATTCCCCAAATGATTGTCATGCGTGAACCAGTACCTGACAAAGTAGCACAGGAGTTTTTGAAGAATTTTCTCACAGAATTTTCAAGTGCTAAACCTTTATATCAATCTGTACGTGAGGCACGCTTGAAACTACAAGGTTTTGAGGATGAGTTTCCTTGTGCGAGTTGGCTACCAGTAATCTGCCAGAACCCAGCAGAAATTCCTCTCACATGGAATTTCTGAGCGCGATCGCTCCCTCGACCGGGTAAGAAAGGTGCGACGTAATGGCTCCTCTAACCCCTCCCACATCTGACTTTGCCGCCAGTTACAACTAGCATTGCTTAACTTTTGATTACTTCTGCATGTCTTAATGCGATCACAATCCAGAAGAAAGCTATTGGTGTACCTCGTCCCAAAAATCCCTGTTGGGTAAACATCAAATCAACTCAACGGTGGTCATAGAACATCTTGATTGATGCTACTCATGCATTTGCCGCTGACCACAGAACTGCCCTCAGCAACCTGAAATATGCACGTCAGCTAGGGATATGGTTCCATCGGGTGACTACCAAAAATACTTTTCAATTAATTGCTTTCTAACTTCGGTCGCACTAAGTCTGGTATATAGTCTTTGGCTTTTAAAACTCCGATCAGCTTGACTATGAAAGTCAACTAAATTTTTTATGTCTTCTAAAAGATTTGGCAGGTGTTCTTCTGCTTTATAACGTCCTTTTGCGCTCATGTTATCAACGCAAGTAATACCGCTTTCTAATTCTCTTATTCCTTTTCTAATAGTATCTCGATTCCATCCTAATTCTGATTGTGCAAGCCTTTGTCCCCCTAAACCTAAGCCCTGAACTGTCTGTGCCATAAAGAAAGCGCTTTGCTGCACCTTTTAATTGAGACGCAGTTTCACTTAACAACTTTTTGAGAGAATCAGTTAATACTATAGCCATCAGTTACCACACTCAAAAACTCAATCATTATTCAAATTACTACAAAAGGGGATGAAGGGGCTGCCGTCGGCAGCCCCTTCATCCCCCCTTAAAATGATTATCATTATTGTTAATGGAATAGTTTATTTTCTGGAAGTCCCTTACAGCGCTTCCGGCTATTATGCAATATAGTTTTTCTCCTTGTCCCTCTCCTATCATAGCTTTCAGCTTTAAGAGGATGTTTGAAAAGTCCTCAAGCGTGTGTTTCACTACCCTGCCTACCGAGAAACTGCTACGAGAGAATCAGAGTTTTGGGATTTGAGATTGCGCCCCTGAGTCGCACTTAAGGCTCAAGCCAACCCTTTTCAAACAACCTCTAAGGATGTACCTCATAGCTGCCGGAATTGCTGTATTAACTTTGTCAAGAAAGAGCGTTTGCGGAACTGCTCTTATCCTGGGGTTTCTAAGCTATTGAATTGGTTGAACTTTACTTCTACTGTTTCCGAGGAAATTAAAATTTCCACTCCCCAAGTGAAACTAATATACATATATTTTTCCCACTCAAATGGTTCTCTTTCGTCTGTAGTAAAAAGATTTTCTACTTGGATTACTGTTTCAGGAAATTGCCCAATCATTTCATTGACGAATTGCATTTGGTTAAAACAGACATTATCTTGATGAAATGGACAATCTTGAATCCTTAAAAAACTAACATTTATAAATATTATTTTTAAATCTGTCATTACCAAGTTATTAACTTCGTCCATTCCCCAACTAACAAAACCTTTGAAGATTAATTCAAAAACTCTCTCTGGGGTATTATAATTATATCCCTGTAGTTTAAATTGATTGTGTAAGTCAAAATTTTGATTTGCTACTTTTATTTTGATTACTTTGTCTATGGAAAAGTGGAATATTATTGTCCCATCTACATAACCACTAACAACAGTTTTACTATCGGGACTGATTGTAATGGAAGTGACTGAAATCGCACTTTCGGGATTACCAATTTCTACTGTGTTCTCCTTCAAAGTGCGAATTAACTTACCAGTGTGAAGATCCCAGAGTATGATTTCGTCACCAACACTACTACTAACCAGAGTAACGTTATTTTTGCTGATAGCGATCGCATTCACCGAAAAGGAATGACCTTGCAATGTCTGAAGCACTTTACCTGTAAGAATGTCTCGTAATTTAATTATCTCGCCATGAGAGCTAATGAGGATAGTACCATCCGGGCTAATTGCTACATTGTTAACCCCAGTATCCTCAAATGCACGAGTTAACTTTCCCGTTTGGAGATTCCATAATTTAATTGTTTTATCACCCCAACTACCAGTAACTAGGGTATTTCCATCCGGGCTAATAGCAACGGAACGAACCCAACTCTCTTTGATGCTCCAAATTTTCTTATTAGTAAGAAAATCCCATAAATTGATGGTGTTGTCAGAGTTGAGACTAACCAAACTTTTATTATCTGGGCTGATGGCAACATATTGAAACCAATCGAAATTTCCTTCGATAGTGTGAGTTTGCTGTCCCGTTTCAATATCCCACAGTTGAATGTCGCTATTAGCAGTAACTATAGTATTTCCATCTGGGCTAATAGCTACTTTAGTAGGTGAACCCCTATAAACAATGGAAAATGTGCCACTCGGAGGATTTTTAGGTGATGAATCTGATAATTCTAATTCTTTACAACACCTGCTTGATCTACTACCCCTAATATTTCTCCTTGTATCAGCTTGTTGCTTTGCCATGCTCGTTTAATTTGATGTTCTCTCAGCTTGGGAAGAAATACCAAAAAATACAAAATAATCAAGACATCGAAAACTAGCGAAAAATTTGCTAGATAATCAGGATAAAATAATAATTTTACTAAGATATAACCGAGCCCAAACCAGGGAAACCATTTAAATATCCATTTTAAAAATGTCGGCATACAAAGTTTCTGAAAGCGGTTATATTGCTGCTCAGTCCATGTACCACTAAAGTGAATACTCATTACTTGCTCACCTTAATATTATGATTTATTGCAAAATTTTCAATTTGCAGAGAATAGCTGATATATCGAAATTTAAACTTAGCTAATTAATTGATGCTGTTGCACAGATAAATTGTGTCTTTATAGTTGCGATTTTTCGTTCCCAACTCATTAGTTTTCAATTGGTATAAAAATGATGTTTATACTTGACAACGTAATAGAATTCGTTGTTTTAATTCTTTAATAATCTGCTGCTGTTCTAATGGCTTATTACTTACCCAACTCAATAAATAATATAACTGAAATAAAGGACGTAATTGCCAATATGTAGGGTCAACAGTCTTTTGTATCTGATAACCATGCCAAAAACTGGATAAAATGGCATTGTTGTTAGTCTCTAGGTCTAACTCATACCCTGCTAATACAAAGCGTTGATCTGTAAAATAATGGTCTTCAATATCTACGACTCCTGTTAGTTGCCAACCTATTGAGGTAAGAACAATCATCCCTTGCATTCCATCAACATGGGAAGGTACAAACTCTGATGGATCAGTCCAGAAGACTACATAGCGAGCGATCGCTTGTAGTATAGTAGTTTTTTGGACAGCTATCGCCTGATGCTGACAAGCAGCCTCTAAATTTTGGTGTAACGTGGTCAAGAACGCCTCACGCCACGAAACTAAATGCGGTATTCGCAAATCCACCCAACCGTCATAAGAACGTGTAATGTTATGCATAATACCCATTGTCCTACCGAGAAATTCTTGCAAGGTAGATTGTTGTTCTTCAGGAGTTGAATTGAGCGCAATGTTTATATCCTGTCCTGGAAGGTATTCCATCAATTGACAGTAAAAAGGGAAGTTTGTACTAGGAGTATATAAGGTATAAAGCTGCGGCAGTGGAATTTGATATTGCTGAAGGCATCTGTATACTTCATTAAAGCTAGATATACAGCTACCATATACACGGTTTTGAAGTGAATCATCTAATGCAAAGTCTGCGGGAGTAAGTTTAGCAATACATGAAACTTCCTTATCAGCCAATACAACTTCGATGAGGTAGACAAAACTACCACTGTGTCCAGGTGATTTATCAACAATAGTCCGAACTGTTCCGTTTAACTGAGTATTTACAAGGTTTTGGAGCAGATTAAAATGCTCTTTTGATAATGATTCATAATTCATGTATTTCGATTCTCTATTTAGGGATAGTTATTATTGCTCAACTCTGTAGTTTAAGCGTCCACGACTAATATTTGCGGAACCACCGATAAAAGTATGAGGTGCAGTAGGAGGACGGCCTGTAGCAAATGCCGAATCTGGAAGTCGAGGAACTAAATCTACTAATAATTTACTGAGTGCTGCTTTCACTTCTGCTTCTGCTAGGAAAGTACCTACTTGTTCGTTAACTTTGGCTTCAATTTGAGCGCGTATATCTTCAAAGTTACCAATAAAACTCCCCGCTACATCCCCTTGCAAGTTGGCATCAAAACGACCAGAACGTAATTTTAATTCTGGTAATCCACAGGTATCATTAACAATGTCAAAAACAAAGGTAAATTTTGCGTTTTTGATGTCCCAATTACCAGGGATAAAACTATTGACTGTAACTTTACCACCATCTTCAAAAGGTGCGCTAATTTCTAAGTTGTTGCCTGTTAATCGCAACTGTACATTTCTTTGAGAACGGAAGTTAGTAAACCAAACTCCTAATTTTGCCCCCAAAAGGCCTGGTGTTTTAAAATCTCCCAAATCTTTAACATTTTCTCCTAATCCTGCTATGCGAAGAATCCGAGAGGGTGTAATGCTCAATTCTGTGTTATTAGTTCTAGACTTACGATCTAGAGATATGGTAGTACCATTGATTGCCGAGTTTAAGAAAGCCAATTCTCTCTCACCCAAACTCACAGCAGCCACAGTTCTTTTAACCTCTCCTTCCCATAAAGTCTTGTCTGTATTCAGCGCGTAGATTTTTTCTACATTAGCCGCAGTTATTTCTTCCGCAGCCTGTGGCGTATCAATTCGTCGCCAAAAATAAGCTGAACCAACTCTTTCACAGCCTGAACCACTATTTAGCCATAAAGACTTATCAGTGTTGAGCGCAAAAATGCGAGGGAGAGGAGTCGATTGATCCCCAGCAGCAGCAATGCGTCGGGCATATATTGGTCTACCCTTTAATATCCAAGGTTTTGCAGTAGTATTGCTGTATTGCCACAGTGATATGCCAGAAGTAGAGGGGAGAAGTGTAAAAATAGCAGGGACTCTTGCACCATTAAGTCCAAGGGAAGCACCACTTGTAGCCAATGAAAACCCGAATTGAGTGCTGGCTGAACGGCTCATAATTGTTGTCCATTGAGGTGATTCATCACTGCCAGAATTTTGGAAAAGATCCGCACCTTTGACAATATGGAGTTTATTACCAGCACACAAAATATTTATTACAGAACCTCTACCACTGGGAAGTGTAATATTTTGCCAATCTGAACCACGCCCACTGGCGCGATTTACAGTTATAGACCCATCTCTATGCAAAATATACATCCTACCATTAGGGCAAGCCGCTATTTTATTTGCTGTGGGAATAGAGTTAATTCTTGTCCACGATACTGATTGAGCTTTGGCTTCAGGACTTATCAAAACAAAGGTTAAAATTGGTAGATAAAATCCCAACTTGGCAATAATTTTATATTTCATATTTAAACCTCAATCATTTTTTTATAATTGATATTCAACTGAAAAAATATCTCAAAGAAAGCAATCGTCAGCAATAAAATTATATAGCTTACCATATTGCTTCTTTGAGATTTAACTTATCTAGGATTGACGGGATTGGGAGAAGTACGAATCAATCCAGGAAAGGGGTCTGGTTGTGGTTGAGGAATTAAAATTCCTCGAAGCTCTTGTGCTGTTCTGATTTTTTTTAGCCATTCTTCACATTGTTTAGGAGACCGGGAACCACAGATTTTTCTGTCTTGACGAATAACATCACGTAGGATTTCTGGATTGATGCGAGTTGTATCAATTTCAATTTGTCTAGTTTGTGCAAGTACATATGGCGTGGCGATCGCGCTAGAAGCAACAATACCAAATAACACGAGAAAGAGATGTTTGCAAGTACCCAAGTTTGTTAATTTCATACTTTACTCCTTGAGATTATATGACTAATGACTTTAAGGTTTTGGATTGGGAAAATAGCCTAGCGGACAATTGCATAATCTACATACCATTTCACTGAGTCATCAAGGTTATTATCTTGAAAAGAAGCCCGATTGTTTTGTAGATCAACTGCAAAATCCTTGAGATGGTGGTCATCTTTGAGAAACTCAAAGCTAAAAGCTTGAATAAATGCTTTTCCCGCTTGACGTGTAAAGGAAATTGCACCGTTAGAGTTACCACTTACACGTTTTTCTGCAATCAAATTAGTGCGAGGAATAAGCGCATATTGGACACTCCAACTATAAGGACTTCTCATACTTTTATCCCCAAATGTCACCGCTAGTTCATCATTATTAATTCTCCTAACAGAGATTTTTTTAATGTGGCGATCATCTCTTTCATATTTAAAAGAAAAGCCAGTGAGAACAAAAGTATGTCTATCATCACAAGGTAAGGGCAGTTTAACTGTACAAGTACCTCCTGCACAATATTCATTATTTCTAAATGATGCAGTGCGGACGTTAGTGCCTAAACTGTTGTACTGCAAAGTATATCTATAAGGGTCATTGCCATCATTATCTTGAAAATTAACAGACACGCCTGAATTACTTTTTAATGCTGTAATTCCTTTAATATGATGGTCGCCATTTGTGAAACCAAATCGAAAAGCTGTCAGTCCAGCATTGTTACTAATTCCAGGTGAGACAGTGCGTGAACCGGTCACTGTAGATGTTCCACTTGTAACAACTTGTCCAAAGGCTGGCACAGCACTAAATGTTATTAGGGAAAACAAAGAAGTTGCGAACAGTATATTTTTCATAGTTCCTTATGGGAGAAGTTATATGATTTATGATTTAATCAACAAAACAGAGAAAGAAAATATTCCAAAATTTACTAAAAATTTTTGTATGAACTGATAAAAAAGCATAAAACCCTTGCTTAAAAAGCTTTTTAGCCCAAGTTCAGTTAGTACCTGCATAACATCCAAGAACCAACCCTATATAAACAGTGCCTAGTTTAACCAAGTATATTTTCGTTGGTAAAATTACGTAAATAAGAGGGTTCTTCCGGCAGTTTTATGGCACTTATTACAATTGAATAAATTTCATCAACTATATTTTAGTGGTATTTATGCCTCAAATATAGACCAAGCAAGTATTTCAGCGAATCTATATAGACTTAAATAATCCAATTAACATGATTTATACTATAAAACAGTAAAGTTTTAGGCGATCACTATGAAGTTTCCTGTAGAGCAAATCTTGAATATCCCCGATATGAAAGTATTAGATTTCCAAGAAGTTGAAGGGGAAGAAATAATTATAACGATAGAAAAAAGTATCAATTATTCGACTTGTCCTAACTGTG
>VFQR01001354.1_pt1 | contig 19310 bp, 19 predicted proteins | sample 3512321 | NCBI WGS metagenome assembly VFQR01 (sample SAMN10412374, study PRJNA504923) | tailings metagenome | isolation source: Relicate 3 Philex TSF1 revegetated site | place: Philippines: Tuba, Benguet | collected 2017-08-29
CGGCCTCTCCCAGGTGCGGGGCGCGCGCGGGGCGTGCCCGTCAGATGGAAGGTGTCCGACATGACCGCCGCGCGCCTGCGCGCGACGCCAGAGGGGCCCGGACCCCGTTCGCGGCGAGATGGTCCGGCTGGCCGGACGGGTCAAGATGACGCGCGTGTAATCTTTATGGCCCGTTCGGCAGTCGTTCCGATGGGCCTTGCCGCTCCGCACGGCCCCGCGCACCATCGGGCGGCGTGAACCGCCCTTGGCGCCACGCGACAATGGGACGATGGGAGACCTTCACGAATGAATCTGGTTCGTACCGCGTTCGCGCTCGGCGCGGCGCTTCTCACGGCTGCGCCCGCCTTCGCGCAGGCGCCCCCCGCCGCCGACACCGTCGCAGCGATCCGCGCCCGCGGCGCCCTGACCTGCACCGTCTCGCCCTCGACCGTCGGCTTCTCGCTGCCGGACAGCCAGGGCGTGTGGCGCGGAATCGATGTCGATTATTGCCGCGCGGTCGCGACCGCGATCCTCGGCGATCCCAACCGCATCCGCATCGTCCCCTCCTCCACCCAGCAGCGCTTCACCATGCTGCAGTCGGGCGAAGTCGACATGATCGTCCGCACCACCACCTGGACGCTCGGGCGCGAGGCCTCGCTCGGCATGGCCTTCGCCGGCGTCAACGTCTATGACGGCCAGGGCTTCATGGTGCATCGCGACAGCGGCGTGACCTCGGCCCGCCAGCTCGATGGCGCGACGGTCTGCGTGCAGCCGGGCACCACCACCGAGCTGAACATGGCCGACTTCTTCCGCACCAACAACATCCGCTACACGCCCGTGGTGATCGAGAACGTGGAGGAAGTGCGGCAGGCCTTCATCACGCGCCGCTGCGATGCCTACACCAATGACAGCTCCTCCCTCGCCTCCTTCGCGGCAAGCCAGGGCGCGAACGCCAACCGCTACCTGCTGCTGCCCGAGATCATCTCGAAGGAGCCGCTTGGCCCGGCGGTGCGCAAGGGCGACTGGCGCTTCTTCGAGATCGTGCGCTGGGTGCATTTCGCGCTGGTGACCGCCGAGGAGTTCGGCATCACGGCGGCCAACATCGACAGCTTCGCCAACAGCACCAACCCCGACATCCAGCGCTTCATGGGCCGCACCGGCGATCTCGGCCGCATGATGGGGCTGGACAATGACTGGGCGGTGAAGGTGGTGCGCGCGGTCGGCAACTACGGCGAGGTGTGGGAGCGCAACATGACCCCGATCGGCTTCCCGCGTGGCGTGAACAACCTCTGGACCCGCGGCGGACTGCAATACGCCCCGCCGATGCGATGAGCTGATCCCGCCCGCCCGGATGGACGACGCGGCGCACGCCGCGCATCCTCCGGGCGGGAGGGACCCCGCTTGGATGACACCGTGATCGACACGCTGCGCCAGGTGAGCACCGCGACGCTCACCTCGCAGCTCCTCAAGAAGCACGGCATGCGCAGCCGCACCGTGCGCGACGTGCGCCCGATCAACGCGGCGCGCTGCCGCTTCGTCGGGCCCGCCGTGACGCTGCGCTACGCGCCGGCGCGCGAGGACCTCCAGGCCGAGGCGATGATTGATGGCCCCGGCAACCCGACCGCGCCGCTCGTGGATGCGATGCCGGCGGGCGCGGTGCTGATGGTGGACATGGGCGGATCGCTCGCTGGCGGCGCGCTCGGCGACATCATGGTGGCGCGGCTGGTGGCGCGCGGCGCCGCGGGGCTCGTGACGGATGGCGCGATGCGCGATGCCGGGCCGGTCGGCGCGATGGCGCTGCCCGTGTTCTGCCGCGGCGTGACGGCGCCGCCGAGCTTCAACGGACTGATCGCCGTGGATGCGCAGGTGCCGATCGGCTGCGGCGGCGTGCTGGTGCGGCCCGGCGACATCGTCTGCGCCGACGAGGACGGCGTGGTCGTCCTGCCCGCCCATCTCGCCGAAGGCCTGGCGCGCGACGGGCTGGAGCAGGAGCGGATGGAGGCCTGGATCAAGCAGCGCGTCGAGGCCGGCGCGCCGCTGAAGGGGCTTTATCCGCCAAGTGCGGAGGTTGTCGCGGAGTACAGGGCGGGGAAGCGGTAGGGCTATCGCCCGGCGAGCCGCATCAGCCTCAGGAAATTGCCGCTCCACAGCAGCCCGATCTCGCGCGCCGTATAGCCGCGCCGCATCAGCTCCGCCGTCACGGCCGCGCTGCGCGCCGCGTCCGGCCAGTCCGTCAGCCAGCCGCCGCCGTCGAAATCCGACGACAGGCCGACATGATCAATGCCGATCCGCCGCACCGCGTGGTCCACATGGTCCACATAGTCGGCGACACTCGCCAGCGTGTTGCCGCCGCCGGCCGGCGGATCGCGGAGGAAACTTGCGACGGCGGTGATCTGCACGAGCCCGCCCACCGCCTTCAGCGCGTCGAGCTGCGCATCGTCCAGGTTGCGCGGATGCGCGCGCAGCGCGGCGCAGCAGGTGTGCGTCGCCACGATCGGCGTGCGCGAGACCTGCGCGGCCTGCAGCATCGCCTCGCGCGAGGCGTGGCTCACATCCACCAGCAGGCCGAGCCGGTTCATCTCGCCAATCGCCTCGCGGCCGAGCGCCGAGAGGCCGCCATGACGCGTCGGACCGTCGCCGAGATCGGGGCGCGGGATGGCGCTGTCGGCGAGCAGGTTGTGGCCGTTATGGGTCAGCGTCACGTAGATCGCGCCGGCTCTGCGCCAGCGCGCGAGCCGCCCGAGGTCATCGCCCATCGCGTAGCCGTTCTCGACGGCGGCGATCACCGCGAGCCTGCCGTCGCGCTTCGCCGCCTCGATCGCGGCGGCGTCCTCGCAGAAGGCGCGATCCTCCACCGCGGTCGCGCGGATGTTGGCGAGCATCGCCTCGGCGCGCTCGGCCGCCGCGGCGTGGCCCTCCGAGGTCAGCGGGCCCTGCGGCAGGTAGGCGATGAACACCACGGCGCCGAGCCCGCGGCGCATCTTCGGGAAATCCACGCGAAGGCCGGTCTCGCCGGCCGGGTCCGGGCGGTTGGGCCAGGGGAAATCCACATGGGTGTCGAGGGTGAGGGTGGCGGCGTGCAGACGCGCCGCCTCGGCGGGGATCGGATCGGTCACCATCCCAGGCTGGGCGGGTGGCGCGGGCGCGTCAACCGCGCGCCGCTTGCCGGGCGCGGGCGCGGCGCTTGCCGGGCCCAGGCGCGCCGCGCCATGCTACGGAATGATGTCAGCGGCGCGACGCGCCGCGAGCCGGAGGAGACCATGCGCGACCGAGCGATCGCCGACCTCGTGCACCTGCGCAACCCCGTCACCCTGCCGCCGGATGCAACGGTGCAGCAGGCCTGCGAGACCATGCGCGCGCACCGGATCGGCTGCGTGCTGGTGACGGACCAGGCTGGGCGGCTGCTCGGCATCTTCACCGGGCGGGACGCGGTCTGCCGCATCGGCGCCGAATGCCGCGCGCCGGCGACAACGAGGCTCGACGAGGTGATGACCAGGAACCCGGTCGCGCTGCCGCCCGGCGCGCATGCGCTGGAGGCGCTGCGGCTGATGCAGGATGGCGGGTTTCGCCATGTGCCGCTGGTGCTGGAGGGCGTGCTGGTCGGCGTCGTCTCGCGCGGCGATTTCCGGGCCGTGGAGCATGCCCGGCTCAACGAGGAGACGGGGTTGTGGGAGACGCTGCGCTGAAGCGCCGCAGCAGCGCATCCACCTCCTCCCCCGTCTGGTAGATCCCGAAGCCGAAGCGCAGCCGCGCCGCGCGGCGATCCGTGACCACCCGCGCCTCGGCCAGCTTCGCCTGCCAGGCCTCGGCGTCGGGCAGGTCGAAGGTGAGGAAGTTGCCGCGCCGGCGCTCGGACAGCGCCACCACCAGCCGGGCCGGATCGAGCCCCGTGCCACGAAGGCCCGCGACGAAGCGCGCCTGCAACGCATGGGCGTGCTCGCGCACCATCGCCGTGGTCAGGCCGCGTGCCTCGAACCAGCGCAGGGCGGCGCGCAGCCGGAACAGGCCGGAGGGGTCGAAGGTGGCGCCGAGGAAGCGCCGGCCATCCGTCGCGTAGCCGACCTCGCCCTGGCGCCCCGCGAGCGCGCCGAAGGCGGCGTACCAGCCGGTGGCGCGGGGGCGCGGCAGCCAGCCGGGCGGACCGTGCAGGAAGCAGCAGCCCTCGCCAGCCATCGCGTATTTGTAGCCGCCGGCGGTGTAGAAGATGCGGCCCGCCAGGCGCGAGAGGTCCACCGGACGCGCCATGAAGGCGTGGTAGCCATCCACCACCAGGACCGCCTCGCCGGCGGCCTCGGCCAGCGTGTCGAGACCCTCCAGCGCGAAGCCGGAGCTGAAAAAGACCTCCGAGACCCAGACCAGGTCGTAGCCCTGGCGCGCCGTGGTCGCGAGCCGGTCCAGGCAAGTGCCGTGCGGCTCGGCGGCGATGCGCGTGACGGCGACGAGCCCGTCCTCCTCCAGCCGGGCGAGCTGTCGCGCCAGGCTGTGGAACTCGCCATCGGTGGTCAGGATGCGCGGCGGGCGGCCCGTCGGCAGGCTCGAGAGGATGCGGACCAGGAACTCATGCGTGTTGGGCGCGAAGGCGAGGGTCGCCGGATCGGGCAGGCGAAGCTGGCGCGCCACCAGCGCCTGGCATTCCGCCATGACGGGGCCCAGGATCGCCTCCCATTTCCCGTCCTGCAGCCGCGCGGCGATGTCCCAGGCTTCGAGCTGCGCCTCCCGCGTCGCGTCCGGCCACGGGTGGTGGCTGTGCGCGGCGAAATGCAGCCGATCGGGCTCGGCGTTCAGGAATCGGGAGAAATCGGCGCGCAGGTCGAGCATGACGCGCCATATCAGCGCGGGACCGGCTGGCGAGGGAAGCATGACGGACGACCCCAGGCGCGGGATCGAGACCGATTTCGCCCGGAAGATGAGCTACGGCGACTATCTCGGCCTGGATGCGCTGCTCGCGGCGCAGAAGCCGCTGAGCGGCCAGCATGACGAGATGCTCTTCATCGTCATCCACCAGGTGCAGGAACTCTGGATGAAGCTGATGGGCCATGAGCTGGCGCTGGCGATGGACCGCATCCGCGCCGACGATCTCGGCCCGGCCTTCAAGGCGACGGCGCGCGTCAGCCGCATCCAGCGCCAGATGGTGGAGGCGTGGGAGGTGCTGACCACCATGACGCCGCATGACTACCTCGCCTTCCGCGACAGCCTCGGCGCCTCCTCCGGCTTCCAATCCTGGCAGTATCGGCTGATCGAGATCCGGATGGGCGCGCGGGAGGCGCTGTATCTCAAGCCGCATGCGCATCGCCCCGACATCCACGCGGTGCTGTCGGAAGCCCTCGCCGCGCCGAGCCTCTATGACGAGGCGCTGCGGCTGCTGGCGCGGCGCGGGCTGCCGGTGCCGGAGGCGGTGCTGGCCCGCGACCTGACCCGGCCGCATGAGGCCGATCCCGGCGTGGAGGCGGCCTGGGCGGAGGTCTATCGCGACGCCGGCCGATGGTTCGACCTCTACGAGCTGGCCGAGGAGCTGGTGGATCTGGAGGACGCCTTCCGGACCTGGCGCTTCCGCCATCTTTCGACCGTGCAGCGGGTGATCGGCGGCCGGCCGGGCACGGGGGGCAGCGCGGGCGTCGCCTACCTGAAGACGGTGCTGGAGAAGGCGTTCTTTCCCGAGCTTTGGACGGTGCGCGGCAAGCTCTGACCCCTGGCTACTGCCCGGGGTTGACGATGGGCCGCACCTCCACCGGCGCGACGCCGCCATTCATCCCGATCTCGCGCGCGCTGCGCGGCGAGAGGTCGATGATGCGGCCGGGCGTGAAGGGGCCGCGGTCGGAGATCACCACCGTGGTACGGCGGCCATTGCGCAGGTTGGTCACCTCGGCCCGCGTGCCGAAGGGCAGGTGGCGATGCGCGGCCACGGGGTGGTCCGGGTTGAAGGGTCTGCCATTGGCCATGCGGCGGCCGGTGAAGCGTCTGGCGTCATAGACCGCGGCTTGCCCACGCTGCGGCTCGCCGGCCGAGGACGGGGTGGGCGCCAGGCACGCCAGCGCCGGGGCGAGGGCCAGAAGCCCGCGCCGGGAGGGGGTCGCTGTCATGCCGGGCATGTGCACCGGGGATCGTGGCGAGAACATGGCACCCCCCTGCCGGTCCTGGCCTTGATCCAGCGCAAGGACGCCGGGTGCTTGCCATGCTTGGATGGCTGCATGCTCGCGGACTGCCTGAACTCGCTGACCGCCATCGGCCCGGAAGGGGTGCCGGCCGTGGCGCTGGCCCTGTTCCTCGCCGGGCTCGCGGGCGGCGCCACCCATTGCGCCGGGATGTGCGCACCGTTCGTGCTTGCCCAGGCCGGCGCGACGGCGGACCGCCATGCGGGGCAGGGGATGCTGGCGCGGCTCTCCGGGGCGGCGCTGGTGCCGTATCACCTCGGGCGGCTGCTCGGTTACGCGATGCTGGGCGCGCTGGCTGGGGGCTTGGCAGGGCTGGTGACTCAGCTTTCCGGCGTCCGCTACCTCCTCGCGGCGCTGCTGCTGGCGGCAGCGATGATGATGGCGGCGCAGGTGCTCGCGCGCTGGCGGCCGGCCACCGCCGGAGCCGGGCGCACCGGCGCGCGCCTGGTCGGGCTGATCGCGCCGCTGCTTGCCGCGCCGACCGGCTGGCGCGGCATCGGGCTCGGCCTCGCCTTGTCGGCGCTGCCCTGCGGCCTGCTCTACGCGGCGCTGGCGGCCGCGGCGGCGACGGGCTCGGCGCTCGCCGGCGCCATCGCGATGGCGGCCTTCGTGCTCGGCACCGTGCCGGCGCTGGTCGGTGTCGCGTTGCTCGGCCGGCTGTTCCTCCGCCGCGGCGGCGAGACGGTGCGCCTGGTCGGCGCCGCGCTCTTCGCGCTCAACGCGGTCGTGCTGGCCGGCATGGCCCTCCGGCTGGTGGCCTGAGGTTCAGCATTTCTCAACCTGGCCGCCGCTAGACCCGCCCCGCCCACCGCTCGCGGGACAGGATGTCCGTCACGGTCACCGGCACCGTGCCGGACACGCTCTACGAGAATGCCCGGCCAGGCGACTGGTCGGCGACGCTCCGCTTCTCCGGCGGCGTGCTCGGTGTCGAGCTGACGGGCGAGAATGCCTGGCGATTCGAGCCGAGCTTCGACCGCGCGCGCCAGACGCTGACGCTGGTCCCCTCCCAGGTCTTCGACGCGGAGGCCGGGGGGGCGGCCCTCTTCACCTTCGGCCTCCGCGTCCGCAGCTCCGCGGGCTGGCAGACGCTGCCGGGGCAGCACCAAGTCCGGCTCCTCGACATTGACGACACGCCGCCGCAGGGCCTGCGCTTCTCGACGGGCGGGGCGGTGCTTGCCAACGACCCGGGTGCCGCGATCGGCACGCTGATCGCCGACGACCCCGATACGCCGGGCGAGCTGGAATACCGCGTCTCCTGGCTCGACGATGCCTGGTTCGAGATCGTCGGCCGCACGCTCCAGCTCCGGCCGGGCGTGGACCTGCGCGCCTTCGCCGGCACGACGCGCGAGGTGCTGGTGGACGTCTCGGACGGGCGCAACCTCGCCGCCTTCACGCTGTCCTTCCAGGTGCTGGCGCCGGCGCCGCCGCCCGCCTTCCGCCAGGGCAACGCGACGGCCGAGACGCTGGCGGGCGGCGCCGGCAACGACCTGATCCTCGGCCTCGGCGGCAATGACAGCCTGCCCGGCGGCGACGGCCAGGACATTCTCGAAGGCGGGGACGGCAACGACACGCTGGATGGGGGAGTCGGCGACGACACGCTGGATGGCGGCGCCGGGGCGGACAGCCTCTCGGGCGGCGCCGGGCCCGGCCGTGACCTGCTGCGCGGCGGGGCGGGCGATGATTCGCTGCGCGGCGCCAGCGGCGACGACACGCTGTGGGGCGAGGACGGCCGCGACGCCCTGAATGGCGGCATCGGCGCCGACCTCCTGCTCGGTGGCGACGGCAACGACAATCTCGTGGGTGGCGGCGAGGCGGATACGCTGATCGGCGGCCTGGGCGCCGATACGCTCGACGGCAACACCGAGAATGACCTGCTCGAAGGCGGCGACGGCCAGGACCGGCTGCTCGGCGGCGACGGCGACGATTCGCTGCTCGGCGGCGAGGGCGCCGATACGCTGGAGGGCGGCGCGGGCGCGGACACGCTGATCGGCGGGCCGGGCGACGACACCTACCTGCCGGAAGGCGTGGAGGATCTCTGGCTGGAATGGCCGGGCGAGGGGCTCGATACCCTCGTCATCGGCTGGAGCATGACCATCCCCGCGCATATCGAGCGGCTCCGGCTGCGCGACGGCGCCGGCGACCTTGCTGCCTTCGGCGCCGCCTTCGCGGATTGGCTGACCGGCAATGAGGGCCGCAACCTGCTGCGCGGCGCCGCCGGCGCCGACACCCTCGACGGCGGCGCCGGCGACGACACGCTGGATGGCGGCGAGGACGCGGATTCGCTGCTTGGCGCGGCGGGCGCCGATAGCCTCGTCGGTAGCACCGGCGATGATGTGCTCGATGGCGGGACGGAGGCGGATACGCTGCTCGGCGGGGCGGGCGCCGATACCCTCCTCGGGGGCGATGCCGCGGACCGCCTGTTCGGCGAGGCCGGCCCCGATCGTCTCGATGGCGGCGCCGGCAACGACACGCTGGACGGCGGCACGGAGGGCGACACGCTGCTCGGCGGCGCGGGCGCCGACAGTCTGGCCGGCGGCGACGGCGCCGACCGCCTGGATGGCGGGACGGAAGCCGATACGCTGCTCGGCGGGGTGGACGGCGATACGCTGCTCGGCGGCGATGGCAATGACCGGCTCTTCGGCGAGGCCGATTCCGACCAGCTCGAAGGCGGCATCGGGGCGGATACGCTGGAGGGCGGCGCCGGCGATGACACCCTGCTCGGCCAGGCCGGCGGCGACCTGCTCCACGGCGGGGCGGGCGCGGACCTGCTGGATGGCGGCGCCGATGCCGATACGCTGGCCGGCCAGGACGGCGCCGACACGCTCGACGGCGCCGACGGCGCGGACAGCCTCGCGGGCGGCAACGAGGCCGACCTGCTGCGCGGCGGCGCGGGCGCCGACACGCTGCTCGGCGAGGCGGGCAATGACCGGATCGAGGGCGGGGCGGAGGATGATCTCGCCGATGGCGGCGAGGGGGCCGATCTCCTCACCGGCGGCGAGGGCAACGACACGCTGCGCGGCGGGGCGGGCGGCGATGTCATTGCGGGCGGCGCGGGCAGCGACCTGCTGGAAGGCGGCGATGGCGACGACCTGCTGAACGGCGGCGATGGCAACGACCTGTTGCGCGGCGGCGCCGGCGAGGACCGGCTGGCCGGCGGCCTCGGCGCGGACACGCTGGAGGGCGGCGGCGGCAACGACCGGCTGGATGGCGGCGGGGGGAACGACCGGCTGGTGGCCGGCGCGACGGGCCTTGCCGAGCTGCGCGGAGGGGAGGGGGCCGATACGCTGGACGCGACGGCGGGGCAGGGCGGCACGCTGCTGATCGGCGGGCTTGGCGACGACACCTACCTGGTGAACGACGCGAATGACCGCATCGTCGAGGAGCCCGGCTCCGGCATCGACACGGTGATGGTGGACATGCCCTCGGGCGCGCACGCGCTGGGGCCGAACCTGGAATGGCTCGTGCTGCTGGGCGGTGTCGAATCGGGCTTCGGCAACGAGCTGTCGAACCGCATCACCGGCAATGCGCGCGGCAATCTGCTCTCGGGCGGGCCGGGCGCCGACACGCTCCGGGGGATGGGCGGCAACGACTCGCTGGAGGGCGGCCCTGGCGGGGACGTCTTCATTCTCGAGGGCAATGCCGGCAACGACGTGATCCGTGGCTTCGAGCCGGGGCTCGACATCCTGATCCTGGTCTCGACCGGCTACGGCAGCGCCGGCGTGGCGCTGGCAGCGATGCGGAGCGTCCCGGGCGGGATGATGCTGGATTTCCCCTGGGCGGGCAGCCTGTTCCTGGAAGGGCTCGGGACCGGCGCGTTGCGCGTGCAGGACATCCTGATCGGGTAGCTACTTCACGAGGTCCCGATACGCATGCCAGGTCGCGTGCCCGACCAGAGGCAGCACCAGCGCAAGGCCGAGGAAGAAGGGCACCAGCGCGATCGCCGTCAGCACCACGATGAGCCCCGCCCAGAACGCCATTGCCCGCCAGTTGTCGAGCGTCGCGCGGATCGAGATGACCACCGCCTCGATCGCCGAGACGTCGCGATCCACCAGCATCGGGATGGAGATCGCCGAGACCGCGAAGGCAACCGCCGCCATCACGAACCCCACCCCGGTGCCGACGACGAGGAAGACCAGCAGCTGCTCCGATCGCAGCAGCGCCGCCGGCAGCGTCTCGAGGGAGGGCGAGAAGCCGAGGCCGAAGAACACCGCGAAGAGCAGCCCGGCGATCCGCACCCAGAACAGGTTGATCAGCAGCAGCACCGCCCCCATCAGCGCGAGCTGCGGCCCGTTGCGGCGGAAGGCGCCGAAGGCGAGGCCGAGCGAGACCGGCTCCCCGGCCTCGCGCCGCCGGCTTGTCTCGTAGAGGCCGGCGGCAACCACCGGCGCGACGAGGAAGAAGCCGGCCACCGCCGGCAGCACCGCCCAGGCGGCGCCGAGCGCCAGCAGCAGCAGGATCAGCACCCAGCTCGCGGCGACGATGGCGCCGCCATAGAAGAAGCCGATCGCGGGTGCGGCCATCAGGTCGCGCCAGCCGGCCTCCAGCCAGCGCCAGGGGCGGTCCACCGGCACGATGCGGATGGTGGTGCGCGGCTGCGCCGCCTCGCCAGAGGTCTGGGCCGTGTCGGTCGTCATGGGCGTGTCTCCCCCGTTACGCCGTCTCTCATAACCTTCCCGGTGCGGGCAGGACTTGATGCGGATCAAGGACGGAGCTGTCCGGCCGGGCGCTACTGCGCGCACGTGCCCGATGGGGAGTCCAGGCCGCATGACCGCTCACAGTACCGCCGCGCCGGCGGAGTCCGGCTATGTGGAGGCGCCGGTCCGCGCCTTCGCGATCGTCACGATGTTCTGGGGCATCGTGGGCTTCCTCGTCGGCGTGACCATCGCCTCCCAGCTCGCCTGGCCGCTGCTGAACCTCGACCTGGAATGGACGACCTTCGGCCGGCTGCGGCCCGTGCACACCAGCGCGGTGATCTTCGCCTTCGGTGGCAACGCGCTGCTCGGCACCAGCCTCTACGTGGTGCAGCGCACCTGCCGCGCGCGGCTGTTCGGCGGCGAGCCGATGGGCTGGTTCCTGTTCTGGGGCTACCAGTTCGTCATCGTGACCGCGGCGCTGGGCTACGTGCTGGGCGTGACGCAGGGCAAGGAATACGCCGAGCCCGAATGGTATGTGGACCTCTGGCTGACGGTGGTGTGGGTGCACTACCTGGTCGCCTTCGGCGGCACGATCCTGCGGCGCGAGGAGCCGCACATCTACGTCGCCAACTGGTTCTACCTGGCCTTCATCGTCACCGTGGCGATGCTGCATATCGGCAACAACCTGTCGCTGCCGGTCACCGCGGGCCACTCGATCAGCTACAGCCTGCCCGCCGGCGTGCAGAGCGCGATGATCCAGTGGTGGTACGGCCACAACGCGGTGGGCTTCTTCCTGACCGCTGGGTTCCTCGGGATGATGTACTACTTCATCCCGAAGCAGGCGGAGCGGCCGGTCTATTCCTACCGGCTCTCCATCGTGCATTTCTGGTCGCTGATCTTCCTCTACATCTGGGCCGGCCCGCACCACCTGCACTACACCGCGCTGCCGGACTGGGCGCAGACGCTCGGCATGGTGTTCAGCATCATGCTGTGGATGCCGAGCTGGGGCGGCATGATCAACGGCGTGATGACGCTCTCGGGCGCGTGGGACAAGCTGCGCACCGATCCGGGCCTGCGCTTCAGCGTCACCGCGGTGGGCTTCTACGGCATGTCCACCTTCGAGGGGCCGGTGATGTCCATCAAGGCGGTGAACTCGCTCAGCCACTACACCGACTGGACCATCGGCCATGTGCATTCCGGCGCGATGGGCTGGGTGGGCTTCATCACCTTCGGCGCGCTCTACTGGCTGTTCCCGCGGCTGTGGAGCCGCCAGGGCATTTGGTCCACGCGGCTGATCGAGTGGCATTTCTGGATCGCGACGCTCGGGATCATCTTCTACATCACCGCGATGTGGGTCTCGGGCATCCTGCAGGGCCTGATGTGGCGCGCCTATGACGAGAACGGCTTCCTGCAATACGCCTTCATCGAGACCGTCGCGGCGATGCACCCCTACTACGTGATCCGCATGCTGGGCGGGCTGCTCTACCTCGCCGGCGCGCTGATCATGGCCTTCAACCTGTGGATGACCGTCACCCGCGGCGCGGAGGAGCGGCCCGCGGCGGCGCCCGCCGCCGCCCCGGTGGCCGCGTGAGGGAGCACGGGCGATGAAGCTCTTCGGCATCGAACACAAGAAGATCGAGACCAACCTGATCCTGATGGGCGTGCTGACGCTCATCACCGTCTCGATCGGCGGCCTCGCGCAGATCGTGCCGCTCTTCACGGTGGCGACCACGATCGAGCGGGTGGAGGGCATGCGGCCCTACACCCCGCTCGAGCTGATGGGGCGCAACATCTACATCCGCGAGGGTTGCTACACCTGCCACAGCCAGATGATCCGGCCCATGCGCGATGAGGTCGAGCGCTACGGTCACTACTCGCTCGCCGCGGAAAGCATGTACGACCACCCCTTCCAGTGGGGCTCGAAGCGCACGGGGCCCGATCTCGCGCGCGTCGGCGGGCGCTATTCGGACGATTGGCAGGCGGCGCATCTGCGCAGCCCGCGCGCGGTGGTGCCGGAAAGCGTGATGCCGCCCTACGCCTTCCTCGACCGCCCGCTGCGGCAGGACGACATCCAGGCGCATCTGCGGGCGCAGCGGGCGATCGGCGTGCCCTACACCGACGAGATGATCGCCAACGCCCGCGCCGATCTCGTCGCGCAGGCGCGACCCGATGCGGACCCCACGGCGTTCCAGTCCCGCTACGCCCGTGCCCGCCAGGCCGCCTTCGACGGCGATCCCACCGTGGTGACGGAGATGGATGCGCTGGTCGCCTACCTGCAGATGCTCGGCACGCTCGTCCCCTTCCGGGACGTGACGCCGCAGCAGCTGCGCCAGCAGTGAGGAGGCGGCGATGCTCGAAACCCTCGCCGCGCTGCACGGCACCTTCGCCACGCTCTGGGTGGTGTGGTTCTTCGTCCTGTTCACCGGGATTCTCCTCTACGTGATGTCCCCGAGGCGGAAGCGCGATTACGAGCGGCAGGGTGACATCCCGCTGCGTGACGAATCGCCTTCGTCGTCCCGCCGCTGAGGATCGCAAGCGATGCCGACCAAGATCGAGAAAGACGCCGTCACCGGCACCGAGACCACCGGCCATGAATGGGACGGGATCAAGGAGCTGAACACACCGCTGCCGAAGTGGTGGCTCTATGTGATGTACGCGACGATCGTGTTCTCCGCGGTATGGGTGGTGCTCTACGCCGCCGTGCCGATCCCGGGTGCCACCGGCCTCACCGGCTGGATCGCGCGCGAGGCGGTGGTGCGCGACGTGGCGGAGGCGAATGCCCGCATGGCGCCGATGATGGACCGTATCCGCGCCGCGACGCCTGAGCAGATCGCCGCTGACGGCGCGCTGCGCGGCTTCGCGATGGCGGGCGGGCGCATCGCCTTCGCCAACAACTGCGCCGCCTGCCACGGCGCGGGCGGGCAGGGCGCGGTGGGCGGCTTCCCCTCGCTCGCCGATGACGATTGGCTGTGGGGCGGCAGTTTCGACGCGATCCGCCACACCATCACGCATGGCATCCGAGCCGGCGAAAGCGACGAGGAGCGAGTCAGCCTGATGCCGCGCTTCGTGGCCGATGGCGTGCTCACGCAGGCGCAGGCCGGCGACATCGCGGAATTCGTGCTGGGCTTCACCGGCCGCAGCACCAACGCGGCAGCGGCCGAGCGCGGCCGCGCGCTCTATGCCGAGAACTGTGTCTCCTGCCATGGCGAGAACGGTGAGGGCAATCGCGACCTCGGCGCGCCGCGGCTGAACGACCAGGTCTGGCTGCATGGTGCCGACAAGGCGGCGATCCAGCGCACCATCGCCAATCCGCGCATGGGCGTGATGCCGGCCTGGGGCGGCAGGCTCGACCCGGCCACCATCAACATGCTCACCGTCTATGTCCACGCGCTCGGGGGCGGCGAGAACTGAGATGAGCGTCATCAAGCCGCCACCGAAGCTGCCGGCGGCCGACCAGCCGCTCTACGCCGACCGCACGAAGGTCTATCCGCGCGCGGTCAGCGGGACGGTGCGGCGGGTGAAGTGGGCGGTGCTGATCCTGTGCCTGGCCCTCTACTACACCGTGCCCTGGATCCGCTGGGATCGCGGGCCGGATGCGCCGGGCCAGGCGGTGCTCGTGGATATGCAGCATGGCCGGCTCTACTTCTTCATGTTCGAGATCTGGCCGCAGGAGGTCTACTACCTCACCGGTCTGCTGATCCTCGGCGCCATCGCGCTGTTCGCGGCAACGAGCCTGCTCGGCCGCGTCTGGTGCGGCTTCACCTGCCCGCAGACGGTCTGGACCGACCTCTTCATGTGGGTGGAGCGCCTGATCCAGGGCGACCGCAACGAGCGGATGAAGCTCGACCGCGCGCCCTGGACCGCGGCGAAATGGCGCAAGAAGGTCGCCACCCATGCCGTCTGGCTCGCGATCGCCGCGGCAACGGGCGGCGCCTGGATCATGTATTTCCGCGATGCGCCGACCGTGGTGCGGGAGATCCTGACGGGCCAGGCCTCGCTCAACATCTACTTCTTCTTCGCGCTGTTCACCGGCACGACCTATGTCCTGGCCGGCTGGGCGCGCGAGCAGGTCTGCACCTACATGTGCCCCTGGCCGCGCTTCCAGGCCGCGATGCTGGACGAGAATTCGCTCGTCGTGACCTATCGCGCCTGGCGCGGCGAGCCGCGCGGCAAGGCGAAGGAAGCCGGGCATGGCGACTGCGTGGATTGCTTCGCCTGCGTGAATGTCTGCCCGACCGGCATCGACATCCGCGACGGGCAGCAGCTCGAATGCATCGGCTGCGGGCTCTGCGTGGATGCCTGCGACGACGTGATGCGCAAGCTGGACCGCCCGACCGGGCTGATCGCCTTCGAGACGCTGAAGAACCTCGCCGCGTCGGAAGGCGCGACGAGGGCGATGCCGCCCTGCGCCGCGCGCACCCAGGCCGGGATGGCGGTGCGCGGCGTGCCGCGCTTCATCCGGCCCCGCACGCTGATCTATGCGGGCGTGCTGGCGCTCGTGCTTGCGGTGATGCTGGGCGCGTGGCTGCTGCGGCAGGAGGTGACGCTGGCCGTGCTGCGGGACCGCGCGCCGCTCTTCGTCAGCCTCTCCGATGGCGGGGTGCGCAACGGCTACACGCTGAAGATCGCGAACAAGGCGCGCAGCACGGATGAGCTGACGCTCGTGCTGGAAAGTCCCGCGCGGCTCACGCTCGTGGTGCAGGATTCGGAGCAGCTCGGGCCGAATCGCTGGCGCGTCGAGACGCGGCCGGACGGCATCACCGAATGGCGCGCGCTCGTGACGCGGGCGCCGTCCGAGCCCCGGCGTGAATCCACGCACGTGACCTTCCGCCTGCTCGATGCGCATGGCCGCAGCCTCGCCCGCACCGACAGCGTCTTCCTGGGGCCGCATTGAGATGAGCCAGGCGATGCATGATCCGAGACGCGGGCGCTGGATCCCCTGGGTCTTCGTCGGCGGCATGGCGCTGGTGGTCGCGGTGAACCTGGTGCTGGTCTTCGCCGCGCTGACCACCTTCACCGGCGTGACCACCGGCCAATCCTACGACCGCGGTCGAGCCTACAACGCCGTGCTCGCCGAGGCGGCGCGGCAGGACGCGCTGGGCTGGACGGCGCGCGTGGCCTTCGACGGGGGCATGCTCGACGTCTCCGTTGCCGACCGCGCGGGGCAGCCCGTGCGCGGCAGGCTCGACGGCGTGCTGCTGCGCCCGCTGGAAGGCCGGGAGGTGCCGCTCGACTTCGTCGCGGCCGGGCCGGGGCGGTTCCGCGCCGCGCCCGCCCTGCCGGCGCGCGGCCAATGGGAAGCGCGTCTCTCGTTGACCGACGGGCGGGGCGATCGGCTCGATATCCGCCAGCGGCTCATCGTGCCGTGACGGCGATGGAACTCGTCTCGCCCGGGGAGGCCGGCCTCTCCCGCGCGGCCTGCGCCCATTGCGGGGCGAAGCTCGTGCCAGGGGCGGGGGAGTTCTGCTGCGTGGGCTGCGCCGGCGCGCACGCGCTGGTCCGCGGCCTCGGGCTCGATGCCTTCTACCGCCGGCAGGAGACGGTGGCGGGCACGCTCAGGCCGCCCGAGACGCTCGCCACCGATGTCACGCCGCATGCCCACGCGCGCGGCGACGGCACCTGGGAGCTCGACCTGATCGTCAGCGGGCTGACCTGCGGCGCCTGCGTCTGGCTCGTCGAGCAGGCGCTGGCGGCCGAGCCCGACGTGCTGAAGGCGCGCGCCAGCCTCTCGACACGCCGGCTCACCATCGCCTGGCGCGGCGGGCAGGGACGCGCGCGGGATCTCGCGCAGCTCGTCGCGCGGCTTGGTTTTCGGGTCGCGCCCTGGTCGCCGGCCTGCCTGCGCGCGACCGAGGATGAGGAAGGGCGCGCGCTGATCCGCGCGCTCGGCATCGCCGCCTTCGGCAGCATGAACGTGATGCTGGTCTCCATCGCCGTCTGGGTCGGCACGGACATGGAGCCGGCGACGCGCCACCTGATGCACTGGCTCGCCGCGCTGATCGCGCTGCCGACGGTGCTGGTCGCGGGCATGCCCTTCTACCGCTCGGCCTGGGAAGCGATCCGTGCGGGGCGGGTCAACATGGACCTCGCCGTGTCGCTCGGCGTGATCGCGACGACGCTGATGTCGCTCTCCGAGACCTTTCGGAACGGCGACTACACCTGGTTCGACGGGGCGACGTCGCTTCTCGCGCTGCTGCTTGCCGGGCGCGTGCTGGACCGCGGGATGCGCCGCCGCGCGCGGCAATCGGTGGCGGAGCTTCTGGCGCTGCAGGAGGGCAGCGTCGCGCTGCTGCTGCCCGATGGCTCGACACGCGCCGTGCCGGTGGACAGCGTGCGCGAAGGCGATGCGCTGCTGATCGCCGCCGGCGAAAGGCTGCGGCTGGATGGCGTGGCGGAGGCGCCCGTTCTGCTCGATATCGCGGCCACCACGGGCGAATCCCTTCCGCGCGAGATGCCGGCCGGGGAGGCGCTGCCGGCCGGCGCGGTGAACATGGGCGCGGTCTTCACGCTCCACGTCACGGCGGCGGCGAAGGATGGCTCGCTGGCGCAGCTCGGGCGGCTGCTGGAACGGGCCGAGCAGGGCAGGGGGCGCTTCGTCTCGATCGCCGATCGCGCGGCGCGCGCCTATGTGCCCGTGGTGCATGTCGTGGCGCTCGCCACCTTCCTCGGCTGGTGGCTCGGCATGGGCGTCGCCTGGCAGGCGGCGCTGGTGCCGGCGGTCGCGGCGCTGATCGTGACCTGCCCCTGCGGCCTCGCCATCGCCGTGCCGGCCGTGCAGGTCGCCGCGGTCGGCGCGCTGTTCCGCCGTGGCGTGCTGGTCGCCTCGCCGACCGCGCTGGAGCGGCTGGCCGGCGCCGATGTGGCGGTGCTCGACAAGACCGGCACGCTGACGGAAGGCCGCCCCGAGCTGATCCCCGGCACGGTGGATCCGGCAGTGCTGCGGGAGGCCGCGGCGATGGCGCGCGCGAGCCGCCATCCGCTCGCGCAGGCGCTGGCCCGCGTGGTGGAGGGGCCGGTGGCCGAGGGCGTGCGGGAGATTCCCGGCAAGGGCCTGGTGCGCGGCAGCCGGCGCCTCGGCAGCCCCGCCTTCTGCGGCGTACCCGAGGAGGAGACGGGCTCCGGCATGGTGCTCTGCTACGTCGAGGCGGGCGCCGCGCCGGTGATCTTCCACTTCGCCGACCGGCTGCGCACGGATTCCGGGGAGGCGGTGGCGGCGCTCCAGCAGCTCGGCCTCGAGACGGAGCTGCTCTCCGGCGACGGCGCGGCCGAGGTGGAGCAGGCGGCGGCCGCGACAGGGATCGGGCCCTGGCAAGCGCGCGCGACGCCGGCCGACAAGGCCGCCCGCATCGAGACGCTGCGCGCCGCCGGCCGCAGGCCGCTGATGGTCGGCGACGGGCTGAACGACACGGCCGCGCTGGCGCTGGCGCATGTCTCGGTGAGCCCCGGGACGGGCACCGACATGGCGCAGGCGGCATCCGACCTCGTGCTGCGGTCGGAGGGGCTGACGGCGCTGCCGGTGGCGATCCGCGTGGCGCGGAAGGCGCAGCGCCTGGCGCGGCAGAACATCGCCTTCAGCCTGGTGTACAATTTGGTCGCGGTGCCGATGGCGGTGCTGGGCTTCGTGACGCCGCTGATCGCGGCGCTGGTGATGGCGAGCAGCTCGATGATCGTGATCCTGAACGCGCTGCGGGCGGGGAAGGAGGCGGGGGCATGAATGCCTTGGTGCTGCTCGTACCGCTTGCGCTGGTGCTCGGCCTGCTCGGCCTCGCGCTGTTCCTGTGGACGCTGAAGGCCCGCCAGTACGACGACCTGGATGGGGCCGCGTCCCGCATCCTCTACGACGACACGCTCCCGCGGAAGGACAAGCCATGACCTATTTCATCGTGATCGGCGCGATCTGCGCCGTGGTGGGCCTCGCCGCGATCTCGGCGGCGCAGGAGATCGGGCTGAGCATCTTCGGCTACGGCCTGTTCCTGTTCGGGACGCTCTTCGCCCTGTTCCTGGTGAAGCGCCACTTCGACCTGAAGGATGGCAGCGGCCGGCCCTGAACTGTGCCGCGCGTCCCGAAGCCCAGGCGTGCGGTTGCGCGGCGCGTCACCGCGCCCGAGATTGCGCGGCCGGCACGGTTCCGGCGAGAGGAGAACGCGCCATGAAACGGCTGACACGCCTGGTTGCCGCGCTGGGCGCGGCAGGCCTCGTCGCCTGTGCCGAGGAGCAGGCCGCCGCGCCGGTGACGGCCGCCGGCCCGCCCGCCGGCGCCATGGTCGCCGAGGCCACGCAGCGCACCGCCATCGTCGAGACGGTGAATGCGCGGGAGCGTTCCGTGCTGCTGCGCGGCGATGCGGGATCGCAGCGCGGCGTGCTGGCGACCATCCGGGTCAGCCCCGCGATGCGCAACTTCGCCCAGATCAAGCCGGGCGATCGCGTCGTCTACACCGTGACCGAGGCGGTCGCCGCGGTGATCGCGCGGCCCAATGACGGGGCCGGCGCGGGCGATGCCGCCGCCGTCGCGCTGCGCAATGCCGCCGGTGAGCGGCCCGGGCTG